>Ga0134126_10004003_pt1 | contig 18439 bp, 13 predicted proteins | sample KB31752_FD_96881 | JGI IMG/M metagenome (GOLD analysis project Ga0134126, IMG submission 96881) | Terrestrial soil microbial communities with excess Nitrogen fertilizer from Kellogg Biological Station, Michigan, USA - KB3-175-2 | ecosystem: Environmental > Terrestrial > Soil > Unclassified ...
CGACCTGGGCGCTTCCCGAACGGCCGAGGCACTTGGTCCATGCGAAGGACCGGCAGATGACGCCCAAATTGCAGCGGTTCATCGAGTTCGTACTCCAGCGTTTCCCAAGGGACTGACAGCGGCTGAGCGCCTGCGCATCTCGCGCGCGTAACAGGATTCAGGCTCGGCCTAGCACGGACTCGATGAATTTGCTCTTGCCGAGCGTATAGGCGGCACGGTCGGCAGCGTAACTGCTTGCAAGCTCGCGCTTGAGCACGCCGTAGCGGTCCCTCAGCTCGCGGTCACCTCGAAGCGCATCCCTGAATGCGATATGCCGATGCAACTCTTTGGCGTTTTTGGTCAACAGGTACAAATGATGACGCGGCTCGCCTGGCGGCCACACAAATGCATGACGTCCGGAGATACCCAGTTCTCCCTCGTGCGCGTATCCCATCCCTGTGAGTCGCGCAATTGCCAATGGCAGGTCGGCATGCGATTCCACGACGACGTCCAGGTCGATGATGGCCTTCGCCGGCAATCCGGGGACGGCGGTGCTGCCGATATGCTCTACACGCTGCACCAGGGTGCCGAGATGCGCGCGCACCGCATCAGCGAAGCCATCGAATAGCCTCGGCCAGGTCACATCGTAGTCACTGATCTGTATCGGTTCTGGGTCCACCGGCGTCGAGAGCTCCTGATGTAAGATGCCGATTTCCGTTCAAACACCGTGCAATGTCGAATTGGACGACGGGGACCTGCGATGCAGGTGGCACCACCATACACTACCTGAGAACCGGAGGAGCCAAGCCGCCATTGGTGCTGCTCCATGGATTGACCGGGAATGGAGCCTGCTGGGCGCCTGTGGCTCGCTTGCTCGAGGCCGATTTCGACGTAGTGATGCCGGACGCTCGAGGGCACGGCAAGTCGAGCACGCCGCTCCATGGATATCGGTACGACGATCATGCAAGCGATGTCGTGGGTCTCATCCGCCCGCTCGAACTGAACGCTCCGATTCTTATCGGGCATTCAATGGGAGGTATGACCGCGGCTGTAGTGGCGAGTCGACACGGCCACCTCGTAAGCGGGGTGATCCTGGCCGACCCCACCTTCCTGAGCCCGCAGCGCCAGCGTGAGGTTTGCGATAGCGATGCCGCCGAGCAACACCGCCGGCTTCTGAGTCGCAACAAAGATGACTTGCTGGCTGAGCTGCGTAATCGTCACTCGCACCGTTCAGCCGAGATTCTCGAGCTCCTGGTTGACGCGAGATTGCAGACCCGGATGAGCGCGTTTGACGTTCTCGTGCCCCCCAACCCGGAGTTCCGCCAGCTCGTAAGTGCCATCAGAGTCCCAATTCTCATCGTCCTCGGGGAGTCGCCCGTCGTTTCGATGGAAACGGCAAGAGAGCTGCAGAATCTCAATTCGCGCGTTCGCACCGAACAGATCGAGAACGCCGGCCATGGCCTTCCGTATGATCAACCGGAACGCCTCGCGGCAGTGGTCAGGTCATTCATGGTGTGCCAGGCGTGCCGGTAGTCAGGTGCTACGTGCTGTGCCAGGCGCGCCGGTAGGCCTGCCGCTGCGCACTGTCGCTTCTGCGTATCCTAACTGGGGGTATACTTCCACCATGCGCACGATGCCCCGTTGCACGCTGCTGGCTGCCCTGTACCTTGCATCCCTTCCTGCCGCTTCCGCGGCCGCGGGCCACTTCCCTTCCAACGAGGATCTGCGCCACGTGCGTGCCATCTCCGGGCCGCGTCTCTCGCCTGATGGCCGCAGTGTCCTCATCGAAGTCACCGACCCCACCGCCGACGGCGGCCGCGGTCATCTCTGGCTCATCGATCTCCGGTCCAACACGGCGCGCCAGCTCACATACTCCGCGCCCGGTCAGAAGCAGGGCGAGTTTGGCGGCGAGTGGCTGCCTGACGGCAGCGCCATCCTCTTTCTCGCCCACCGCGGCGAGCACACCCAGCTCTACGAGCTGCCCATGGACGGTGGCGAAGCCCATCCCTTCGACATCAAGCTGGTTCCTCCGGTCGACCAATCCGCTGAGCCCGGCGCCATTCCTCCCGCCAAGGCTGCCGCGGCGCCCGCCAAACCAAAGCCCGTGGAGTGCGACGTCGGGCGTTTCGCCATCGCGCCCGACGGGCGCTCCATCGCCGTCGTCATCCGCGACCCGCAGACCCCCGGCGAGAAGAAGGAGCAGACGGAAAAGGCCGATGCCGTCTGGGTCGATCACAATCCCCATGGCGCGCGCCTGTATCTGCTCGACCCCAAGACCGGGAAGCTCACCCCAACCACGGTTGCGCCGGATGTCGTCAACGTCTTCTGGTCACGCAAGGGAGACCGCCTCCTCGCCATCGCTGAAGGGATGAACGACCTCGGCGATATTGCGCCGGATCGCACCGCATGGATCGCCACCGTCTCCGATCCTGCCCATCCCACGCAGCTGAAGGCCCTTCCCAAAACGATCGAGGCTGCCGCATGGTCACCCGACGGGGCGCAGATCGACTTCGTCGCCCAGGCACAGGCAGATACGCCTCCCGGATACTCCGACCTGTATCACTACACCATCGCCGATCAGTCGGTGCGCGACCTCAGTGCCGGCTTCGACGGCAGCATCGGCCGCGACGGACCCATTGCAGACGGCGATAGCGTCCTCCAGCCGGTTCAGATGGGCGTCGATACAACCGTCATGCGCTTCGGCGCGGGCCATCACGTGTCCTTGCACTTCGATGTCGCCACGGTCTCGCAGCTCAGCACCAATGCCCGCCACACGGGGTGGGTGTGGATCGGCTCATCCAGCGCGCAACCGCCGACGGTCTACTTCACTGCGTCTCTCGGCAAACCGGCCCGCGCGCTCGCCACACCGGCCATCGAGCCGGCCGCGTGGACAGCCGTTTCCTCTCACCTGGTCAAGTGGGAAAACGGCGGCCTGACCATTCAGGGCCTGCTCTATCTACCGCCGCAGGCCGGCCCCGATCACAAGGTCCCCCTCATCGTGGATGTCCATGGTGGCCCCACGGGCGCATTCGTGGACCGTTGGAATCCGTTCATCGAATTCCTCCTCGGCCACGGCTGGGCCGTGCTCTGCACCAATCCTCGCGGCAGTACCGGCTACGGGGCGGAGTTCGCGGCGGCGAACCGCCACGACATGGGGGGCGGGGATCTCCATGACATCCTCGCCGGCGTCGACACCGTTCTCACGCGATATCCGCTCGACCCGAACAGAGTGGCGCTCGTCGGTTACAGCTACGGTGGGGAAATGGCCGGCTTCATGGAAGGCAAGACCACGCGGTTCAAAGCCATCATTGCCGGCGCGCCCGTCATCGACCAGGAAAGCGAATACGGCACGGAGAATGGGTCCTGGTACGATCGTTGGTTCTACGGCGGATTCCCGTGGGAGCACGCAGCCGATGCCTGGAAGCAAAGCGCGCTCGCCTACGCCGCCCATGCCAGAACTCCGCTCCTGTTGCTCCAGGGCGAAGCCGACCGCACCGACCCTCCCGGCCAGAGCGAGGAAATGTTCCGTGCCTTGCGCCAGATGGGCGTTCCCGTCGAGCTGGTCGAGTATCCGCGGGAGGACCACGGCCCGCTGGCCGGCGGCATCTTCGGCGAGCCCAGCTCCGAGCCCTGGCACGGCTTCGACGGCCGTCAGCGGATCGTCAACTTCCTCGACAAGGCGTTTGCGCATTAGCGTCACATTTGCGCCGGCTCTTTCCGCAGGCTGGCGACTGAGGAGACGAGCCATGACAAGAACGATTTCACGCTGGCTGCTGGGCTTGCTGCTGACCTTCCCGCTGACTGCGGCGGCCACACCCGCTCGCAGCAACTACCTCTTCGTATGGGCGATGGAGGCGAAGCGCCCGCAAGCCTCGACCCAGGCGCTGATGTCGCCCGATCTGGCCGCTTGGCGCACCAATCGAGGATTAGGCAAAGACTTCCTCGCCGTCTTCGATGTCCGTCCGGGTGCATCGTTTGGCAAACTCGTTGCGATGCTGCCCGTCGGAGACGGGGCGATGGCCCATCATACGAACTATGCGGAACCTCCCGACGATCTGCTCTACGCCAACGACTGGATCGCGAACCAGACTTACGTGTTCGATCTGCGTAATCCCAGGCATCCGCGGCTCATGCGGAAATTCGGCAGCATAGGCGCCTACGGCTACCCGCACTCCTTTGCTCACCTTGCGAACGGCAATACGCTGGCGACGTTTCAGTATTCCGGCGGGTTCAACCACGCCGCGGGTGGACTGGTGGAATTCGATCCGCAAGGTCGGGTCGTGAGGACCGCCTCGGCTGCCGCTCCCGGATATCCTGACATTCGTCCGTATAGCCTCGCGGTCGCCGAGAAGCTCGACCGCGTCGTCACCGGCAGCGCCGATATGATGGGAGCGCAGGTCAGTCACGTGGCCCAGGTCTGGCGGCTCTCCGATCTGAAGCTGATCGGGACCCTGCCGTTGCCGCCGCAGCCCGACTGGTTCTACGACACAGCCGCCGATTCATCGGAGCCTCGGGTGCTGGCGGACGGCAAGACGGTCGTGGTCCCGACGTTCAACTGCGGTCTCTTCCTGGTTCGGAACCTGGCGAGTGGCCAGCCGACACTGCGACATATCTACGACTTCGGCTACCGGACGTGTGAAGTGCCCGTGGTCGCCGGTGACTATCTGGTGGAGACGATGCAGAGCGGACACGCGATCGCGAGCCTCGACGTGCGCGATCCTCAACACCCGTATGAAGTCAGCCGCATTCTATTGCCGCCGGATGAGTATCCCCATTGGCTGGCGCTCGAGCCGGGCGGCAACCGCCTGGTCATCACGGGTTATGGAGCGCTCTCGACCCGGGTCCGGTTTGCGACGATCGATCGCCGCACCGGAAAGCTGACATTAAACCCGTCGACCATCGATTTCACCCGCGCTTGGCCGGATGGCTGGCAAGGGGGCGCCGTTCCGCACGGCGCCGTTTTCAGCAATTCCAACTGATGGGCGCGACGCCGAAGCGTCCGATCCATCAATAGCACCTTCCGCGCGCGGACACGGGCCAGACCGCCTCGACTTTGCCGTTGCGCACGCCGACATACCAGTCGTGGACATTGCAGGTCGGGTCGCAATGCCCGGGAACGAGCTTCAGCTTCTCGTTGACGCGCAGAACGCCGTGCTTGTCCTCGATCACGCCGTGCTCGTCCGAGGCGCTGATGTATTTCACGTCGGTTCGGCCATGGATCACGGGAAGCCCGCTGTCGAGCGACTGCGCCTTGAGTCCCGCGTCGCAGACCGCCTGATGGGGCTTGGCATGGCTCATCACTGACGTCAGGATGAACAGCGCGTTCTCCCATTCGCCCTGGTCGATGCGGTTCCCGTCCTGGTCCCTGATGCGCCCGTAGTCTGCGTCCATGAACGCGTAACTGCCGCATTGCAGCTCGTTGTAGACACCGGAATTCGACTCGAAGTAATAGGAGCCCGTGCCGCCGCCCGAGACGACCTCCGGGCTCAATCCGGCCGCCTGCAGGGCCGCGACGACCGCCTTCACCAGGACGATCGCTGCGTCGAGCTTGACCCTGCGGTCCTCGAAGCTCTCCAGGTGTTGCATGGCACCATGGTAGGCCTGCACGCCGCTGAATTTCAGGGCCGGAGCGGCATCGATGGCTCTCGCAATTTCGACTGCGGATGTGGTGTCACTGACGCCGCAGCGGCGTGCGCCGCAGTCGATCTCGACGAGGCACTCCAGTGTCGTACCGTGCCGTTGCGCGGCAGCTGAAAGCTCCGCCACGTTAGCCAGATCATCGATGCAGACGATGACTCGCGCGCCATGTCTCGGCAGCTGGGCGAGGCGATCGATCTTCACCGGGTCGCGCACCTCGTTGGACACGAGGATATCCCTGATCCCGCCGCGGGCGAAAACCTCGGCCTCGGCAACTTTCTGGCAGCAAACGCCGACCGCGCCGCCCAGGTTCTCCTGCAGTTTCTGCACGTCGACCGACTTGTGCATCTTCCCGTGGCTGCGATGGCGCACGCCGTGTGTCTTCGCGTACTCCCCCATCTTCCTGATGTTGCGCTCCAGCGCATCGAGGTCGAGGATCAGGCAGGGCGTTTGGATATCCGCCTCGTCCATGCCGGGCAGAGCGGGGATGTCGTATCCGACTACGTAGCCGCCGAAATTCGTGCTCGCATTCATCTTCTTTGCCGCCAAGGACTATCCCTCACGGATGCAGGAACAACTGCCCGATTGCGAGTGCCAGGGGATACGGTTGGAACTGGTTGCGATTGCTGAGGATGATCACGGTGACGTGCTGCTTCGGCCAGCGGACGATCACGTTGCGGAATCCCTCGGTTTCGCCGGAGTGCCACACGGTATCGCCCGAGATGCGCCAGCCGAATCCGTAGCCGGCGTCGGGATCATCCGTCGGTTCGTGCGCGGTGAAGGCCATGCGTCGGGAGTCCGCGTCCAGGAGTTTGTCGGTGTACAGTGCCGCATCCCATCTGGCGAGGTCGTCGATGGATGAGTAGACGCCGCCGTCGCCGCGAGTGGCGCTCGTGATGTCCTGGTCGGTCCTCGTCCACTTGCCGCGGATCTCACTGTAGCCATAGGCGCGGTGCGACACCTGAGGTCCGCGGTTGTGCTCGTACATCAGCGTATGTTCCATGCCGAGCGGCTGGAAGATTCGCTTTTTCATGAAATCCGCCAGACCCATGCCCGACGCGCGCTCGACGACCAGACCCAAGAGCACATACCCGCCGTTGCTGTAGCGATGAGCGCTGCCAGGCTCGAAGTAAAGCCGGTGCTGTGCAGCGATCATGCTCAGTACGTCAGCATCGTTCAGCTGGGTAGTCCGGTTCGGCGGAATCAGGTCTTCGTAATCGATCAGCCCGCCGGTGTGGGTCAGCAAGTGATAGAGGGTGATCTCGTCGTCGCTGGCGGGAAGCTCCGGGAGCCATTTGCGTACCGGATCTTCCAGCCGCAGCTTGCCATCCTGCTTCAGCAGCAAAATACACGCTGCGGTGAACTGCTTGGTGACCGATGCCAGGCGATAGTTGGTCTCAGGACCGGCCGCGATGTGCTTCTCCAGGTTCGCGTAGCCATAGCCGCGCCTCACGACGGACTTGCCGTCTTTGACGACCAGCAGGGAGGCCCCGGGAACTTCACCCGCGTAACGGCTCATCAAGCCGTCGATTTCGGCGCGCTTCGTCTGCTCCGCGGATTGCGCGTGCACGCAGACTGTCATCGCCAGACATGCCAGCGCCGACAGAACGAGTCTGCGCGTCATGATCATACCTCCGCATCGAGAATCATCACGCCCGTCAATCACAAGCATGCTCTCGCTTGAACGCCAGGTCCTCGTAGTCGTCGCTGAAGTCTGCGTCGGGATCGACCTTGCTCATGTGCAGCGCCTCGCCGGCTCGGGTGGGAAAATGCAGCCATGCCTCGGAGTTGCCGCTTCCCCAGTGCACCAGATATTGCTTCCCGACGCGCATGACCTGCCCCGCCAGCCTCGGCGATTTGCGCGAGGCGAAAAACACGTTATCCCCTCGCGCGCAAATCCGTGCCTCGCCGAACCACGGATCGCGCCATACGCCGAGTTGATCCTCGAGATCCCTCGGCGTCGCAGGCTTGCGAGAGGACGTATCGGGGACGCGCGAAATGCGTTGCCGCTCGTCTTCGCGTGCCAGCTCCTCGGCGTAGCTGGCCACACTGCGAGCCCGTTGCGGAGCCGTGAAAACCTTGGTCAGCACCTCATTGAGCACCGTGCGCGCATTTTCCGCATCGGCATCGATGAGGAAGACATAGCCACTCTTGCGGAACGGCAGCAGCGTCACCGCAGAGTACATACCCGACAGCGTGCCGGTGTGCGATACCGTCATCTGTCCATCCACATCGCCGATGCGCCAGCCGTAACCATAGCTGTAGAAAAGGGTGCCGTCCCAGGCATGCTGGCGCGCGGATATCGGCATGGGCGTATAGCCGGTCCATTCCTTCCGGCGCTGTTGCGGCGACAACCAGGCCAGTTGCTTCGGTGTCGGCGCCAGCCAGTTCATGGCCCAGGTGAGCATGTCGTTCAGGCTGCAACGCACGCCCCCCGCCGCGTCCATGGTGGCAGCATGCACAATGGGCCCGCCGGCAGGCTCTTCGATATATCGACCGTCCCTCCAGATGTGCGGGCTCGCCACATTGCCCACTTTGGCGCGATTCCAGGTGCCGATCTGGCAGCGGCTCATGCCGAGCGGCTGGAATATCTCCCGGCGCATGAGCGTCGGATATGGCGCGCCTCCGGCCGCCGCCGCGACCTGGCCGGCCACGATGTAGAGTGTGTTGTCGTATCCGTAGCCCGCACGAAAGCTGTAAGCCGGCTCGAGGTAACGCAGGCCCCGCACCACATCCCCCGCAGTGAAATGATTGGGCCCCGGCCACAGCATCAGGTCGCCTGCGCCCTCGGGCAGGCCGCTGTGATGCACCAGCAAATCGCCGACCTGCATATTCGCCGTGACCCACGGATCGTACATGCGGAATGTCGGCAGGTACTTCGTGACCGGGTCGTCCCAATGCAGCTTGCCTTCCTCAACCAGGCGAGCCAGCAGCGTCGTCATCATGGCCTTGCTGTTGGACGCGATCTCGAACAGCGTGTCGGTGTCGATCGGCTTGCCGGAATCCAGATCTCCCACTGTGCGCGTATAGACCACCTGGCCGTCATTGATGACACCGACAGCGATGCCCGGAAGGTGATACTGCGCTACCACGGCATCGACCAGACGATTGTATTCGGACGGCGAGGCGGCCTCAGGACTCGCGGCTCGCGTATTCGTTGCGCACAGCACCAGCATTGACCATATCAGCAAGGATCGGGCAGGCCGTTCCATGGGCTAGGATCGGGCAGGTCGTTTCATGGGCTAGGATCGGGCAGGTCGTTTCATGGGCTAGGATCGGGCAGGTCGTTTCATGGGCTGTCCCAGGTCCGTGCCGGCTGTTCGCCGTTGATCATTTCCTCGAAGGTCTGACGCCGTCGGACAACCGCGTAACGACCGCGGTCGAGCATTACTTCAGCGGCGAATGGCCGCGAGTTGTAGTTCGATGCCATCGCGGCGCCGTAGGCCCCTGTCGTCTTGATCATCAGCAGATCGCCCGGCTCGCATGGCGGTAGCTGGCGATCGACGGCAAAGGTGTCGCTGGTCTCGCAGACCGGTCCGACGACGTCGTAGATTTGCGGCGGGCATGGTCGGTGCGATAGCGGCACGATCTCGTGCCAGGCGTCATAGAGACTCGGGCGCAGGAGCTCGGTCATGGCCGCGTCCACGACCAGGAACCGCCGCTGCCGGCCCTGCTTGATGCGCAGCACGCGCGTCAGCAGCATCCCGGCTTCGGCCACGAGCCAGCGGCCCGGCTCCAGCAGGATGCGGCCGCCGAAGCCGGCGAGCGCTTCCCGAATGATCTCAGCGTAGTCTTCTACGGAAACAGGCTGGTCGCGGCCGTCGCGATAGCACACGCCGAGGCCGCCACCGACATCGATGCTGGTGATTGTGTGCCCGGCGGAGGCCAGCTCGCGCCAGAAAGCGGCCACGCGTTGCAACGCCAGCCGGATTGGATCCAGGCAAAGCATTTGCGAGCCGATGTGCACGTGCAGGCCATCCAAGCGCACATGCGTCAGTCGCGCGCTATCCGCAAACCATTCGCGTGCCTCGTCAATACCCACGCCGAACTTGTTTTCCGATTTGCCGGTGGAAATCTTGGCGTGCGTGAGAGCATCCACATCGGGATTGACGCGTACGGAGGCGCGCGTGATTACGTTCCGCTCCGCCGCGAGCTGCTGCAGAGAGCTCAGCTCGTCTTGCGATTCCACGTTGAAGCGGGCGATGCCGGCCGCGAGGGCAGCCGCCATCTCGTCGGCGCTCTTGGCGACTCCGGAAAAAACGATGCGGTCCGCGGGAATGCCCGCACGCAGGCTTCGCTGCAATTCGCCGGCTGATACGATGTCGGCGCCCAGCCCGGCGCCGGCCATCAGTTCCAAAACGGCGAGGTTGGAATTCGCTTTGACGGCATAGCAGATCAGCGCATCGAGCCCCTGCACAGCCGTTTGTAATGCAAGGATGCGTTGCCGGATGGCGGAAGCGGAATAGACATGGAGCGGCGTGCCCAATCGCTGCGCCAGTACTTGGAGATCCACGCCGTCCAGACGTGCGTCGTCAGCGCACTCTGCCTCGGCGGGGGCAATCGGGCGGTTCATCGCTCGTCGCAGTGCTGTGAAATTTCCATGGGGCTGACGGGGACGGGAGACGAATCAGTAGCCCGCCGCGAGACCGGCCGGACGGCGCCGATCGTTGGCGCCCTCGAACACGCCGGTCCTCGGGTCGATCAGGATGGCTTCATCGGCGCCCATGGCGTGGATGGTTCTGAATCGGTAGCCCATTCCCTCGAGTTTCCGTTGCGACGCGGAGGAGAGCATCCCCTTTTCCATCCACACCTCCTGCGGGTACCACTGCTGGTGCATGCGCGGTGCGTTCACGGCCTGTTGTACGTTCATGCCGTAGTCCACCACGTTCAGAATGCTTTGCAGCGTGGTCGAGATGATGGTTGCATCGCCAGGGCTGCCGGTCAGCATGAACGGTTTGCCGTCGCGCATGACGATGGTCGGCGTCATCGAGCTCAAGGGGCGTTTCCCCGGCTCGACCTCATTGACCTTGCCTTGCACCAGGCCTGCCGCGTTGGCCACGCCGGGTTTGGACGTGAAGTCGTCCATCTCGTCGTTGAGGAAAAAGCCGGTGTCGCCGGCGATCTGCCGGATGCCGAACAGGAAATTCACCGTGTAGGTCACCGCAACCGCATTGCCGTACCCGTCGGCCACCGAATAGTGTGTGGTGTGATTGCCTTCGGTCGCGCCGAGATCGCCTTGGATCGCGGACGAGGCCGTGGCTTCCTGTGGAAGGATCGTCGATCGCAGCTTTTCCGCGTGAGCGGCCGAAAGCAGCTCACCGACCGGATTGTGGACGAACGCGGGGTCGCCCAGGTAGGTGTTGCGGTCGGCAAAGGCGCGGCGCTCGGCCTCGGCCAGATAGTGTACGGCCTCGACCGAACCGTAGCCCCATTTGGCAACCGGATACGGTTTGATGATCTGCAGGATCTCGCATAGCGTCGTGCCGCCTGAGCTGGGCGGAGGCGCGGAGAGGATAGTGTAGCCGCGATAGCTGCACTGGATCGGCTTTCCCCATTGGACGGTGTAATTGGCGAAGTCCTGGACTGACAGGATGCCGCCGTTGGCCTGGCTGGCCTCGACCACGGCACGCGCGATGGGTCCCCTGTAGAACGCTTCGGTGCCGCGATCCGCAATCTGCTCGAGCGTTTGCGCGAGTTGCCTTTGAACCAGCCGCTGGCCGGCCACGTAAGGTCTGCCGTGGTTCAGGAAAATGGCAGCGACATTGGGATGCCGGGCGAAGTCTTCAGTGCTGTCGTTGAGAATATCGACGTCGCCTTGCTCGAGCACATAGCCGTCGCGGGCCAGCTTGATGGCCGGCGCCATCACCTGCTTCAGCGACATCGTGCCGTACTTCGCGAGCGCGGTATCGAGGCCCATGACGGTGCCCGGCACGCCCACTCCCAGGTAAGAATCGGTGCTGCGATTCGGGACCACGTTTCCGTGGGCATCCTGGAACATGGTCGGGCTGGCCCGCAGCGGCGCTTTCTCGCGGAAGTTGAGGAACAGGTTCCGACCGTTCTTGAGATGGATCGTCATGAACCCGCCGCCGCCGATGTTGCCACAGCACGGATGCACGACGGCCTCCGCGTAGCCAACGGCGACGGCCGCATCGATTGCGTTTCCTCCTTGCTCGAGGACGTCCACACCGGCCATGGTCGCCAGATGCTGAGCGCTGACCACCATCGCGTGCCGGGCGGTGACCGGTTCGGCCTTGGCCAGCGCTTCGCGAGTGGCGCTAGGCGCATGCGCTGCCTTGGCGAGCATGTGTGCCCGAGCGCTGTCTCTCGCGCCGGCGATTGCGCTGAATGCGGCGATTGCGAGGGCCAGGGCCATCCGAGACCATCCGCTGGCGCGCTGTCGCGCCGAGAGGGTGGATCTCATTGAAAGAGGGCGCTCCGTGTTGGGCTCGAACATTGCCTTCCACCTTGTGAATCTTGCAATTGAAAGCAGTCCTGCGGCGCGAATCTCGCAACCCGAACCCGTCAGGCCGCGGACCCGCCAGCCGCGTCAGTGCGGCGCCTCATCACCCTCCCCAGAATCCCGGTGAAGGTGGCAGCAACAGGCCGTCTTCCAGCCTGAGGCCCTCCGGGTGGTCGCTTTGCAGCCAGAGCGGTCCGTCCAGATCGATGAAGTCCGCTTCGCGCGCGATTTCCAATGCCGGCGCAATGCCGAGCGACGAGCAGACCATGCAGCCGACCATCACAATGAATCCGCAGGCTCTTGCATCACGCAGCATGCGCCAGGCTTCGGTCAGGCCGCCCGTCTTGTCCAGCTTGATGTTGACGGCCTGATATCGATTGCGCAGCGATGGCAGGTCACCTGTAGTGTGGCAGGACTCATCTGCGCAGACCGGAATCGAGCTCGAAAACTCCACCAGGGCATCGTCCGCATCGGCTGGAAGCGGTTGCTCCAGGAGGCTCACGGCCGCGCGTTCGAGCGCCGGTCCGACCTGACGGAGGATGTCAATCGTCCAGCTTTCGTTGGGATCCACGATCAGTCTGGCCGAAGGCGCCGCCTGCCGCACGGCTTCGATCCGCCCGATCGGGTCGTCGGCGTCGACCTTGACCTTGATCAGCCTGGCATTCGCCATGCGAGACGCGGCCTTCCCCATCTCCTGCGGCGTTTCGATGCTGACCGTCAGTGCAGTGACGATAGGCGAATGGGGCGGCCGGTTCAGTTGATTCCATACGGGGACACGGGTCAGTCGCGATTCCAGGTCCCACATTGCCGCGTCCAGCGCGTTGCGTGCAGCCCCCGCGGGAAGGCTGGCCTGCAGCTCGTCCCTGCCCATACCGGCGCACAGCGCCTCGCGCAGACTCTCGATTTCGCTCATCACGGATGCTACGGATTCGTCGTAGCGCGCGTAGGGCACGGATTCGCCACGCCCAACACAACCTGCCTGATCGAGCTCGACGGTCACCACGTCCGCTGCAAGCTTGACGCCGCGCGAGATGCGAAAGGGTGATCGCAGCGGCAGCGTGCGATGCCGGACGTTCAGTTCCCGCAGCACAAAAGCAAGTTGTCCACGATGGATTCCACTCCCATGGTCACGGGGTCCTCGCAGGGCAGCCCCAACCGTTGGCCGATTTCCCGGCAAGCCGTCCGCGCCTCCTGTTCGGATACCTTCGATGTGTTGAGTGCAACGCCGACCGCTTTGACATCGGGGTTTGTCAACCGGGCAGCCGCAAGGTTGGCTTCCAGGCAACGCGTGAGGTCCGGGAGCGGGTAGTGAGGGAGCCCGCGCATGTGCTGTCGCGTCAGCTCGTGGCACAGCACCAGGGCGTCCGCTTGGGCACCGTGGAGCAAGCCCAGCGACACGCCGGCGTATGAGGGATGGAAGAGCGAACCCTGGCCCTCGATGAGATCCCATCCACCGTCTTCACGGGCCGGCGAGATCAATTCGACCGCTCCGGAAATGAAGTCCGCAATCACGGCATCCACGGGTATGCCGCCCCCGGCGATGAAGATGCCTGTCTGTCCGGTGGCGCGGAAATCCGCCTTGAGGCCGCGTTTGCGCATGCTGCGCTCGAGCGCGAGAGTGGTGTACATCTTGCCGACCGAGCAGTCGGTGCCCACCGTCAGGAGGCGCCGGCCGGCTCGCTTTCGGCCAGTGCCGACCGGGATCTTTCGAGTCCACTCGCGGGCATCGAACAGCGCCCGGCCATTGCGCTTGGCTGCGGCCACGATGTCCGCGTTCTCGCGCAGTTTATGATGAAGGCCGGCGATGACGTTGAGGCGGCAGTCCAGCGCGGTGATGATGTCGGCCACGATCTCGCGCCCCATCACGCCACCGGCATTGGCGGTGCCGATCACCATGGTTTCCGCACCCGCGGCTTTCGCCTGCGCCGGTTTCATATCGGGCAAGCCGAGCGTGATGCGGCAGTCGGGATTCCGGTACTGGCCGATGCACCACTCAGGCCGCCAATAGGCCAGTCCCCTGGCGGTCTTGATCGCCAAATCGTCCGCCGCGCTACCCAGGTACAGCAGAAAAGGTGGACCCCACTTGGGGTCATCGGCCGGATCGCCGTGCTTGAACATGAAATCCGCGCTCCAACTGAATCTGCGCTGCGTAAGAAAGCCGGAGGAGCATAACCACTGGCGGGCGCCGGCCACCAATGAAAAGACGGGCACATGGCATAACTAAGGGTTGTGGGGTATCACCCTCGTGGGCCATCACCCTCGTGGGGCCATTACGCGATTCGCCAAACCGGTGCCTCAGGAGCGGCGGGTTTGCTTGACAAAGGCAACTTGTGCTGAACTTCAGGGTATCACCGCTTGAGGAAGACGGGTGGGCGCACGATATGCGGCTGCGATACATCGAACTGTTTCATGCCATTCTGACCTCCGGCAGCATCACCGGTGCGGCGAAGCTGCTGGACATCTCGCAGCCGGCGGCCAGCAAGGCGTTGCAGCATGCCGAGGATCAGCTCGGCTTTGCCCTCTTCAGTCGTGTCCGTGGGCGCGTGCAGCCGACCCAGCAAGGGCAGTTATTGCGCGACCGGATCGAGAACATCATTCAGGAGGTTCAGGAGCTGGAGCGCCTGACGACGAACATGGGCCAGCCGGGCAATTGCCCGTTGCGTGTGACTTGCACGCCGACGCTGGCGCAGGTGTTGCTTCCCTCCGCGACGGTGCTGTTGCGCAAGAGTTTCCCCGATGTGACCGTCGAGCTGTCCACGGAGCACTCGGCGGCTATGTGCGAGTCCCTGAGCCTGCGCGAAACGGATATCGGCCTCACATTGCAGGACACCGGACATCAGAACCTGCGCCAGAGAGTGCTCTGCCGCGGACAGGTCATGGTCATCGCACCACCCGGTTGGTGGCCGGCGGCCGAATTGGCGCAGCCCTTGCCGATCAGCGCGTTGGCCAGCCAGGCCCTGATCGGCATCACCGTGCGCGATGCCTTGGGCAGCATGCTTCAGAGCCACCTGGCAAAGATCGACCCGGCGCCGAGAAGCACGGTCGCGGTGCAGACTTATCAGTTGGCCCGTTCACTCGTCGCAAAAGGTGAAGGGCTGGCGCTGGTCGATCCCTTCACGGCACGCTGTGGAGACGCGAACGGTGTGCAAATGCGTCCGCTGAAGCCGTTCATCGACGTCGTGTTGTATGCGATGCATCGGCCTGACAGCCCGTTGAATCGGGTGCAGAAGCGCTTCCTCCATCTCGTTCGGCAGCTTGCCCGGGGGATGCTGGCCAAACCCTAGAGCCGGGGCGGCTTGATCCTATGCCCGCGCTTGCACATCCACGCCCGCGTCCCGCAGGCGCTGGCGCAGGTGATCCAGCTTGTCGCCAAAAAGCGCGCTGCGCGCCGTATCGCTGCGCAAGGGTTGCCGAACCAAAGCGGCGCTGGGCAGGCTCTGCACCGTACGCGCCGTCTTGTGGAATTCCAGGCATGCGGGCGAGAACGGGAGATTGCAGAAGTCCAGCAAGCGGCGGATCACGCCCTCCGGCTCGGCCACCAGTCTTTCGTACTGAAGGTCGAACACCTGTTTCGGGTACTTCTCGAGCCAGAAGCGTGTCAGGCGCAGGAAATCGGCGCAATAGGCCGCCAGCTCGTCGAGGTCGCAGGCGAAGCCGCTCGCCTCGCTGAAACACTGCCGGAAGCAGCCCAGGCAGGTCTCCACCGGATCGCGACGCACGATGACCACGCGCGCTGCCGGCAACATCGCCAGCGCTGCGCCCACCAGGTACCACGTGACCAGGCTCTTGTCGGTGAACCGGGGGTTGGTCTGCCGCCAACGTGCGGTTCGCGCAAGGTACTCGCGGCCCAGGCGCTGCCAATCCTCGGCCGTGGCGTCGGGAACCCACAGTGGAAATGCGGAGTTGCGGCGCTGGGTCTCCGCATCGACGACCTGCGTCATGTCCTTGATCTCGTTCGCGCCCTCTACCTCTGGATGCGAAGCCAGGATCTGCTCTACGAGCGTCGAGCCTGAGCGCGGGATACTGACGATCAGGATGACTTCATTCCCGAGCCGGGCATCGATTGGCGCCGGCGTCGGCGTCTCGTCCGCAAAGACGCGCAGGATCGCGTCGATGCGTCTATGCTCGCCCGCGGCGTCCCACCTCACACGGCGCCGCCGCGAAGCATTGGCCGCGCGGTACGCTTCGAACGCGTGCGCGTAGTCACCCTGGTTCTCCAGCGCTTTTGCGGACGTGAAACCGAGCAGCTCGCGATCGCGGGTCGACAAGTCATCGCGAAGCAGAGCGCGCTGCAGAAATGCGGCGTCCGCGGCATCGAACCGGACCACGTTGAGATTCGACAAGCCGAACCAACCTTCGGCATTGTCGGGATCGCGCCGCAGCACTTCGCGAAACTCGGCCACTGCTGCCTTGACCTCGCCCAGATTGGCCAGCGCCCGGGCCAGCGAGAGCCGGGCAGATAGATGAGCCGGTGAAAGCTCGAGCGCGCGCCGCAGTGCGGCGATGGCCTCCTGCGTGTGCGCCTGACGCCCGAGTGCCTCGCCAAGATTGAACCACGCCGACACCGCAGCAGGCTCGATCTTGCAGGCCTGTCGAAAATGCGTCAGCGCTTCATCGAACTCGCCCTGCTCGAACAAGGAGATGCCGAGCCCGATCCGCAGATCGGCATCCTCCGGGCACAGCGCAAGGATCCGGCGGAAGCATTCGAGCGCCTGCGCGTGCCTGCCGAGACGCTGGGCCACCATTCCCAGCATCCGGATGGCGTCCGGCTCTTCCGGGGCCAATGCAAGCACGCCGCTCAACGACTGTTGCGCCGCTTCGAACTGTTGCTGCTCCCACTCCCTGCGGGCCCTGGCGAGCAGGCGGGCAGCCACCGATGAGAGCGGCCGTCGGACGGCGCCCTGCGCGGACTGCGGCTCGGTACGGGAGGTCATCTCATCATGAGCAGGCGGCGGCAAGTCGGCATGCTACGACGCTCTCCGGCCCGCGCGCAAGGAACCGCCGGGCATCAGCCCGGCGGCGAAGCAGTCGCTTGCGTCACTCAAAAGTCATAGGCAACCGAGAGTCGGACACTTCGCGGCGGCGTGAAGTTCTCGACATTGCCGTACTCGGAATTGGGACTGCTGGTCGTCCCAAAGAAGTCATTGATGAACAGCGGTGTCTGATGATTGAACACGTTGAACACCGCGACGTTGAAGTCGAGCCCGTGGTCAACGTACTTGAGCGTCGGTTTGTAATCCAGGCTGAGGTCCAGGCGGGTGGTCCATGGCAAACGGCCCAGCGAGCCCGGAGGAACCGGCACGCCGCCGCAAAAGTAATACGTATGAGAGCCGTGCAAAGCGATTTGGTCCGGCCCGTATCCGCCGCGGCACATCCGGGGGGTGCCGGAGGCGGCGTAGAGGTTGGCGCCCACCGTCAGTTCCCGCGTGATCCCATAAGATCCGAAGATCTTGAACTGGTGCCTGCGGTCGTTCGGCTGTACGCCATACGAATTCACCATCCTCTCGGGGAAGTCCCACGCGGTCGTGATCGATTCATAGGACCCGCTCTGCTGCGAGAAGGTGCTGACCGGCCCTTCCGTGTTGCCCCACGTCTTGGAGAACACGTAGTCGAATTTCGCCGCCCACCTGCCGTTCCACACGTGCGTCAGTGAAAGGTCGAGCGAGTAGTATTGGCGCAATACCCCTCGCGGGAAGCCCTGGTCGGCCGGCGTGAAGTTCACCGGGACGAGGCTTCCGTCGGGCGCCTTCATCAGGATATGTTGGGTCACGCCGGGGTTGATCAGGATCAGGCTTTGTGCCCACTGGCCGCAGGTGTCCGGCGTCATCCAGGAATAGCCCTGTGCCAGCCCCGCGGCACACTCCCTTTGCTCATCGTCGTAATCGTCGATGATCCGGCTCATCTTCTGGTACGTGCCCGTTGCCCCAGCCACCCACTTCTCATCCAGCATCTCGAACTCGTGCTGCAGGCCGAGCACGAAGTCGTCCGAATACTCGGCCTTGATGTTCTGGGAAGCCGATATCCTCGGATCCTTCGCCTGGCCGTATTCGCTGTCGATGCCCACGCCAGTCGACGGCAGCTGATAGAGGGGCTTGAAGCCGATGGGCGCGCCGGTCGGGTCGATGCCCGTGTAGGTCCCATACAGGGAATAATTCACTACGGGCGCCGCGATCGAGAGGGCGGTGGTCAAGGGCAGCGCCAGGTAATAGCGGCCGGCATTGCCGAATACCTTGAAGGTGGAATCGCCCTTCACGTCCCAGCTGAAGCCGAAGCGCGGAGCCCACTGCGGCTTGGTCAGCTTGATATAGGGCACGCCGGACCCGTCGTAGTTGGTGAACTGGTCGTTGCGCAAGCCCAGGGACA
>Ga0134126_10004004_pt1 | contig 18432 bp, 15 predicted proteins | sample KB31752_FD_96881 | JGI IMG/M metagenome (GOLD analysis project Ga0134126, IMG submission 96881) | Terrestrial soil microbial communities with excess Nitrogen fertilizer from Kellogg Biological Station, Michigan, USA - KB3-175-2 | ecosystem: Environmental > Terrestrial > Soil > Unclassified ...
ATGCGGCGCGAGGCAGGTAGCCGGAGTCTTCCAGGGCCAGGATGAATAAGAACAGGACGAGAATCTGCGGCAGAAATACCAACACGTTGCCAGTTCCCGCGATAATGCCGTTCAGCACCAGGCCACGCAGTGGTCCTTCGGGCATGACATTGCCGAGCAGGTCGCCGAGTGCCGCCACCTGCGCGGAGATGAAGTCCATGGGCACGCGGGCCCAGCTGAACACGGCCTGGAACATGAGAAACAACACAACCGTCAGGAGGATCGGTCCCGCGATGGGATTGAGGACGATCGAGTCGAGTCGCGACAGGAGAGCGACCCGGGGCGGTACCCGATAGCCGATTTCGTCGAGAATTCGCCTGACTTCCCGCTGCGTTGCCTCGATTTCGGCCGCGGTCGTCACTGGAAAGGCTTCGACTTTTCCGGCTTTTTCGGCGAAGCGGTACTGATCGATGGCCTCGACCAGTGCGCGCTCACCGCCGGGGCGGATAGCAACCGTTTCGACTACCGGTATCCCCAGCGCGTGTTCGAGTGCCTGGCGGTTGAGTCGGTAGCCTCTCTGTTTGGCGACGTCGCTCATGTTGAGGGCGACGATCATCGGGCGGCCGATGCGCTTGAGGTCCAGGACCAGGCGTAAGTTCAGACGTAGATTGGTAGCGTCGACGACGCATACCAGCAGATCGGGAGGCGGTTCGGTACCGTGCCTGCCGAGTACGACGTCGCGGGCGACGGCCTCGTCGAGTGAAGTTGGCTCGAGGCTGTATGCGCCGGGGAGATCGATGAGTCGGAAAACGCGACCCGTGCGGGGGCCGGCAAATCGGCCTTCCTTACGCTCGACCGTGACGCCCGGGTAGTTGGCAACTTTCTGGCGGCTGCCCGTCAGTCGGTTGAATAGGGCGGTCTTACCGCAATTGGGAACGCCAATGAGCGAGAGGCTCGGATCAGACTCTGCGCTCAGCCCCGCCGTTTGAGGCTCGACGCGGAGGTCTGCGGAAGCGTTCATCCGTATGCACAGCCATAACCGATCATTGGCCGGCTGGTCTCCCCAGGTGTGGGATATCTACTCCCGGTGGAGCCTCTACTGGGGGCCGGGGGCTGCTGGAAACGCGTCCCGAGACCTCGACCCCCTGCGGGGCTTTCAACGCAGGGCAAGGGGGTCGGGAGCTGGAAACGCGTGCCGCGATTTCGACCCAGATGGATTCCGCTTCCCTACGCCGAAGCGCCAGGGTGGTGTTGCCAATGCGGACGACGAAGGGATCACGTCCCGGCCAGGCTTCGGCCACGATCTCGAATTGCTCGCCACTGATGAAGCCTAGTTCGAGCAGGCGCCGTTCAACCGAGGTCATGCCTCCGGTGGGAGTTCCGACCCCCACAACCAGGCCCGAGCTTCCCTGGGAGAGGGCACTCAGACTCACGTACCCGGGATTCAGTTCGATCCCGGCAGGGGCGGCTGCGGCATCCATGGAGCGGAGTATGAATGAGAACGGTTCGCATTTGCAACGTTCCTGATATGGACCGAGACGCGGTTCCGGTTCCTGGGTTGGCGAGGGCTGGCGCTGGTCCCCAGGCGGCCAGATGGGGTCGGGAGCGGCTCTTGGGCGCTTTGCGGCGTGGGCCGCGCGGTCGCCATTGGCGCTGCGGGCTAAGTAACGCCCGCCTCGTCAGCCAGTGGCGGTCGAGCGCCGCTCGTCGTTCGAGACCTTTCCTAACAGAGGTCGCAGGTACGCACCGGTGTACGACCGTGAGTTGCTCGCGACGTGTTCCGGTGTGCCGGCTGCAATGATTTCCCCGCCGCCCTCTCCGCCCTCCGGGCCGAGGTCGATGATCCAGTCGGCCGTCTTGATGACGTCGAGATTGTGCTCGATCACCACAATGGTGTTGCCCTCGTCGCGCAACCGGTGCAGCACGTCTAACAACTGCGCGACGTCGTAGAAGTGCAGGCCCGTTGTCGGCTCGTCGAGGATGTACAACGTGCGACCGGTGGCTCGCTTCGCCAACTCGCGTGACAGCTTCACGCGCTGTGCCTCACCCCCGGACAGCGTCGTAGCGTTTTGGCCCAGGCGGACGTAAGACAGGCCAACATCCGTGAGGGTCTGCAGTTTAGTGGCGACAGCCGGCACGTTCTGAAAGAACCGCAGCGCATCCTCCACTGTCATCTCCAGAACTTCGTGGATGTTCTTGCCGCGGTAGCGGATCTCGAGAGTCTCGCGGTTGTACCGCTGTCCCTTGCACACATCACACGGCACATAAATGTCGGGAAGAAAGTGCATCTCGACCTTGATGACGCCGTCACCCTGGCACGCTTCGCAACGACCGCCTTTGACGTTGAAGCTGAATCTGCCAACGTCATAGCCGCGTGCACGGGCTTCGGGCACTGCTGCGAACAACTCGCGCAGCGGCGCGAACAGTCCAGTGTACGTCGCGGGGTTGGAGCGTGGTGTGCGCCCGATAGGGCTCTGGTCGATATCGATCACGCGATCGATCTGGTCGAGGCCTTCAACCCGCTCGCATGGAGATGCGTTTAGCGCAGTGTTATTGAGACGCGACGTTGCGTAGCCAAACAAGGTGTCGATGATCAGTGTCGATTTCCCAGAACCGGAAACCCCGGTCACGCACGTAAGCAATCCCACGGGAATCTCTGCGGTAACTCCGCGAAGATTGTTGCCGGTCGCGTTGACGATGCGAAGCTGCGTGTCTGGAGACCGCAATGTCCGTTGCCGAGGCACGGCAATCTTGCGTTTGCCGCCGAGATACTGGCCGGTGATCGAAGCCGGGTTGGCAATGATCTCGCGAGGCGTGCCTTGCGCAACGATGTGTCCGCCGTGCACTCCCGCGCCCGGGCCAAGGTCAATGACGTGGTCGGCTTCGAGGATTGCCTCCTCGTCGTGCTCGACGACAATCACCGTGTTGCCGATGTTGCGCAGCTGTTTGAGCGTACCCAGCAGCCGTGCGTTGTCGCGCTGGTGGAGTCCGATGGAGGGCTCGTCGAGGATGTACATCACGCCGGTGAGGCCGGAGCCGACCTGGCTGGCGAGGCGGATGCGCTGGGCTTCCCCACCCGAGAGCGTTTCAGCGCTCCGGTCGAGTGTCAGGTAGTCGAGCCCCACATCGACCAGAAAGTGCAGTCGATCCGCCACGTCCTTGACGATCTTGGTCGCGACCTCGCCGCGCCACCCTGCAAGATTCAGGGAGCGGAAAAATTCCAACGCTTTGCCCACCGTGAGATGGGCGGTCTCGGGAAGAGTGCGTTCGGCTACGTAGACGAAACGCGCGGCGCGATTCAACCGCGTGCCGCCGCAGTCCGGGCATGGCCGCACGCCAAGATATTTTGCGAGCTCCTCGCGCACCGTCGCCGACTCGGTCTCCCGATAGCGGCGTTCGAGGTTTGGCAGAATCCCCTCGAAGGGGTGGCGTTTGCGAGAGACCTTCCCCTTGCCGGTGTTCTCGCGAAACTCGATCACCTCAGCGCCGCTCCCGTGGAGGACTACGTTTTGTACCCCCTCGGGTAGCTCGTTCCACGGCGTCTCGATGTCGAAGTCGTAGCGACGAGCGAGCGCCTGAATGAGTTGGAAGAAATGGGCGTTGCGGCGGTCCCAGCCGCGGATGGCCCCACCGGCGAGCGATATATGAGGGTGCAGTACCACGCGCGCCGGGTCGAAAAATTCCTTCGTGCCCAGGCCGTCACAGGTCGGGCAGGCGCCGGCGGGGTTGTTGAATGAAAACAGCTTAGGTTCGAGTGGCGGCACGCTGTAGCCGCAGACCGGACAGGCGTGGCGGCTCGAGAAAACAATTTCATCGCGAGCGGGCTCGTCGAGAAAGATGAGCCGCGCCAGGCCGCCGGAGAGCCGCAGCGCGGTCTCGAAGGACTCTGCGAGTCGCTGTGCGCCATCGGGGCGCACGCGCATGCGGTCGACGACCGCCTCGATGGTGTGCTTGCGCTTCGGATCGAGCTTCGGCAGAGCTTCCATCTCGTGAATGCGACCGTCGATGCGGACGCGCACAAAGCCTTGCCCCACCAGACTCTCGAGTATTTCCGCGTGCTCTCCCTTGCGATCGCTGACCAGAGGTGCGAGGAGCGCCGCTGCAGTGCCTTCCGGCAAACGCATTACCTGGTCGACCATCTGACTCACGGTTTGCGCCGTCAGGTCGATCATGTGATCGGGACAGCGTGGAATACCGGCGCGCGCGAACAGCAGGCGCAGGTAGTCGTAAACCTCGGTGACCGTACCTACTGTGGAGCGCGGATTGTGCGAAGTCGCCTTCTGCTCGATCGCAATCGCCGGTGAAAGGCCTTCGATCGTGTCGACGTCGGGCTTCTCCATCATCGACAGGAACTGCCGCGCGTAGGCCGACAGCGACTCTACGTAGCGCCGCTGTCCTTCGGCGTACAGAGTGTCGAAGGCGAGCGAGGATTTACCGGAGCCGGACAGTCCCGTGACCACAATGAACCGGTCCCGGGGGAGGTCGACGTCGATGTTCTTCAGGTTGTGGGTGCGCGCCCCGCGCACGCGAATCTGTTGCATAAGAAGGTACTGAGCTGATTTCCTGTAGCTGCGTGTTGCGGTTGCGCTTCCGCGGGGCCGACCGTCAAGTGTACGCGTCCAGGCCGGCCGCCCGCCTCAAAACTGCACATTCGCAGAGGCTATTGAGGTTCGCGCCGAGCCGCGGGCGGACTTACAATGACGCCCGGTTTTCCGATGTCAGTTTCTTTAGAGGATTTATCCATGGCCCGTGGCGTCAACAAAGTCATCCTGATCGGCAACCTCGGCGCGGACCCCGAGACTCGCGCAATGCCCTCGGGCAGCACGGTGGCCAATCTGCGCATTGCCACGAGCGAAAGCTGGCGCGATAAAACCTCGGGCGAGCAGCAGGAGCGCACCGAGTGGCATCGCGTCGCGCTGTTCGGCCGGTTAGCGGAAATCGCCAGCGAATATCTCCGCAAAGGATCGCAGGTCTATATTGAGGGCAGCCTGCGCACCCGCAAGTGGCAGGACAAGCAGGGCCAGGAGCGCTTCTCGACCGAGATCATCGGCAATGAGCTGCAGATGCTGGGTGGTCGCGGTGGTGCCGGCGGTGGCGGTGGCGGAGGAGGCGGCGGCGGCTCTGGCTCCGGCCCATCGGGCGGCGGTGGCGGCCGTGGAGCTCCTCAGGACCCCTATCCCGAGTACTCCGGTCCCTCTGGCCCGAGCGGCGAGAAGGACGATTTCGACGACGATATCCCGTTCTGAGGCGTGCCAGGCGCATCGGCGGCCGGCAGGCCGGGGTTGCGAGGCCGTGCGGGGAACGCGGGAGCTGGTTGCCTAATTGGGGCTAATTGATTGATTTTTATCAAAAAGACCCCAAATTGGGCTTCTCCGCGCGGCGACGATCGTGCGGCGGAGCCGCTGAGGCCTTAGAATTTGGCCCTACCCCTATGTCTCGCCGCTACTTCATCAAAACTTACGGCTGCCAGATGAACGAGTACGACTCCGCCCGGATGGCGGACGTACTGAGTGCTGGCGGCGAGCTTTCGGCCACTGACGACCCATCTGAGGCTGATGTGCTCCTCGTGAACACTTGCTCGGTGCGTGAAAAGGCGCAGGAGAAGGTGTTTTCGCTGCTGGGCGAGTGGCGCCGTCTGAAGACTCTGCGCCCCGACGTCATCATCGGCGTTGGTGGCTGTGTCGCGAGCCAGGAGGGTGAGGCGATCACGGAGCGCGCGCCGTTCGTGGATCTGGTGTTCGGCCCGCAGACCCTGCACCGGCTGCCCGACATGATTGCCGAGCTTCGCAGCACCGGACGTTCCGTGGTGGACGTCAGCTTCCCGGAAATCGAAAAATTCGATCATCTACCGGCGCCGCGTGCGGAAGGCTCGCGCGCCTTCGTCTCGATCATGGAAGGCTGCAGTAAGTACTGCAGCTTCTGCATCGTCCCGTACACCCGCGGCGAGGAGATCAGCCGCAACTTCGAGTCGGTTCTCGAGGAAGTCCGGCAGCTCGCCGAACAGGGGGTGCAGGAAATCACTTTGTTAGGGCAGAACGTCAATGCGTACGCCGGTCCTATGGAAGACGGCGCGCTGGTGGATCTCGCCACGCTCATTCATCACGTAGCCGCCGTTCCGGGCATCCAGCTCATCCGGTTCACGACCTCGCATCCGCTCGAGTTCAACGACAGCCTCATCGAGGCTTATGCGAGCGTGCCGAAGCTGGCCAATCACCTGCATCTGCCGGTGCAGAGCGGCTCCGACCGGATCCTGGCGCTGATGAAACGTGGCTACACTGCCATTGAATTTAAAGACAAAGTGCGCAAGCTACGCGCAGTGCGGCCTGATATCTGTATATCGTCGGACTTCATTGTGGGATTTCCGGGAGAGAGCGACCGGGATTTCGCGGCTACGCTCGCGCTGGTGCGCGACGTCGGCTTCGATCAGTCGTTCTCATTCCTGTACAGCCGGCGTCCGGGCACACCTGCGGCCTCGTTGCCCGATGAGGTGCCTCTCGAGGTGAAACAGCAGCGGCTTGCGCTGCTGCAAGGGCAACTGGATGCGCAACACCGTGCGATCAATGAGCGAATGGTCGGAACGGTGCAACGCGTGCTCGTCGAGCGGCCCGCCAAGAAGGATGTGCGTGAGCTCGCCGGACGGACCGAGAACAACCGCTGGGTCAACTTCGCCGGGCCGCCGGAGTTGATCGATCGGTTCGTGGACGTCGTGGTAACCGAAGCGCGTCCACATAGCTTGCGCGGACGGCTAGTCGCCGCGGCTGCCGCCTGATGCCAGTGTCCGCTTCAGCATCGTCATCCCTGCGCGAATTTGATTTGGAGCCGTCGGACAACGCACGGCTGGCGAATCTGTGCGGTCCGTTGGATGAGAATCTCAGGCTGCTCGAGTCCCGGCTCGACGTGCAGATCCGCCGGCGCGGCGACAGCTTCCGGGTAACTGGCGTGCACGCGGAGAGCGCGGAAGACACGCTGCGCGAGTTGTTTGATCTGACCAAGAGCGAAGAGGTGACGCCGGAACGTGTTCACCTGGCATTGCGTGAGCGCGAATCCGGGCAACTTCCGCCTGGAGATCCTACCCAGAGTGAGCAAGCGGTCCGCGTGCCCCGTGGTGGAATTCGCGCGCGCGGCAATCACCAGCGCGACTACCTTGCGCACATTCGAGCCAAGGACCTGACATTCGGCATTGGACCTGCGGGTACGGGTAAAACATACCTGGCCGTGGCCTGCGCGGTCGAAGCGCTGCAGTTGGATAAAATCCGCCGCATCATCCTCGTGCGTCCTGCAGTCGAAGCCGGCGAGCGCCTGGGTTTTTTGCCCGGTGACCTGACACAGAAGGTCGATCCTTACTTGCGTCCGATGTATGACGCGCTCTACGAGATGATGGGATTCGATCGAGTCTCCCGCTTCATTGAGCGCAATGTCATCGAGGTCGCGCCGCTGGCTTTCATCCGCGGCCGCTCGCTCAACGATTCCTTCATCATTCTCGATGAGGCGCAGAATACGACCATCGAGCAGATGAAGATGTTTCTGACTCGCATCGGCTTCGGCTCCAAGGCGGTCGTCACCGGCGACATCACACAGACGGACCTGCCGCCGGGCAAGCAGTCCGGCCTCAGCCACGTCATTAACGTGCTGCGTGGCGTTGAGGGGGTTGCCTTCACATTTTTCGACGCGCAGGACGTCGTGCGCCACCCTCTCGTGCAACGTATCGTGAAGGCCTACGAGGCCCAGAGTGGCTCCTCGTGAGCGTCCCTGAACGCAGCAGCGTTCGGATCGACGTTCGCCGCCGCGTACGCACCTGGGCGCCCACTCGCAGTGATCTCGCCTCATGGGCGAGCTCGGCGTTAGGTCGTCGAGCGGCTGGCCGCGAGATCGGTGTGGCGGTGGTGGGGCCGGCGGAGAGTCGTCGGCTCAACGCGCAATATCGCGGACGTGACAAGCCCACCAACGTGTTGTCATTTCCGGTACCCGATCTTCCCGCTACGGCTTTGTCGGAAGGGAAGGCGCGCCCGCTTGGCGATCTGGTGATCTGTCCGCAGGTCTTGCGGGCGGAAGCACGCGAGCAGAAGAAGAGCTTGCGCGCCCACTGGGCCCACCTGGTCGTGCACGGCTCGCTGCATCTCATCGGTTACGATCACGAGCGTGATAGTGACGCCGATCGCATGGAGCGGCGTGAGATCGCCGTGTTGCGTCGCCTCGGATTCGCCAATCCCTATCGGCCGATCCCTACCAGAGCATAGCGATGGCGAAGGACCTCAACGCAACAGGACGCTGGTTGAAACGAATCGCCCAAGGATTCGCCGCGGAGCCCCAGGATCGTAAGGAGCTGCTCACAATTTTGCGTGAAGCAGGTGAGCGCGGCCTGGTCGAGCCTGATGCGCTAACCATGCTCGAGGGCGTACTGGAGGTCGGTGATCTCCAGGTGCGTGACATCATGATTCCGCGCGCGCAGATGGTGTTTGTGCGTCGCGATGATCCCTTCTCGAAACTCCTGCCCGTGGTAGTGGAGTCCGGACACTCGCGCTTTCCGGTGATGGATGAGGATCGCGATGACATCGTGGGGATCCTGCTCGCCAAGGATCTGCTGCGGCTCTATCCGGCTGAGATGCGTGAGCGGTTCGATATCCGCGAGTACATGCGACCGGTGGTGTTCGTCCCCGAGTCGAAGCGCCTGAATGTGTTGCTCAAGGAGTTTCGTCGTAACCACAATCACATGGCTCTGGTCGTGGATGAGTACGGCGGCGTTTCCGGGCTGGTCACCATCGAGGATGTGATCGAGCAGATCGTCGGCGACATCGACGATGAGTTCGATGTCGAGGACGATCACAACATCCGCAAGGAGGCCGAGCGCCAGTTCACCGTCCGTGGCGTCACTCGCATCGAGGAATTCAACGAGTATTTCGGGGCCCACCTGTCTGAAGAGGAAGGGTTCGATACGGTCGCGGGCCTCCTGATGAAGGAGCTGGGTCGTCTGCCACGTCGCGGCGAATCGGCAACCATCGATGGTTTTGAGTTCCGCGTGACGAGGGCAGACCGCCGGCGCATCGATGCGCTTCGTGTGGTACCCCCGCAGGATGTCATTCCGCCTGAAGAGCGCCCGTCGGGCGGCGAGTCCTGATTATGAGCGAACGGCGCGTCGCCGCCGTCACTGGACCCATACGCGACGATCGTGTGGGCGTGACGCCGGATGAGCCTCGCAGTGTGCGCGTCGCGGCACTGTTGTCTTCGACCGCTGCTCGCTTCGTCGCAGCTGCAGCAGCGGGTGCCCTACTTGCCTGTTCGTTCGCGCCGCTGGACTGGTGGCCGCTCGCCGTTCTTTGTCCTGCGGTGTTGATGTGGCTGTGGCAAGGAGCTACGCCACGCGTTGCCGCGCGGTTGGGATTCTGGTTCAACGCGGGCACGTTCGCGGCGGGAACCTACTGGCTGTACATCAGCATCCACGTCATGGGAGAGGCGCCGTTGTGGGTCGCTATTCCCCTGATGGCGGCGCTCGTCGCGATCATGGGTGCCTACCACGCCGCGCTCGGCTACGCGGTGACGCGTTGGTTGCCCGCGACGGGTGTGGTTCGCTGGCTGTTTGCCGTGCCCGCCGCCTGGCTCCTTATCGAGTGGTGGCGAGGTTGGTTTCTGTCCGGCTTTTCATGGCTTTCGCTGGGGTATTCCCAGACCGATACCTGGCTCGCCGGTTTTGCGCCGATTCTCGGCGTCTATGGCATCAGCGCCATGCTGCTGTTGAGCGCTGGCGGGCTCACCGCGGCCCTATGTGGGGCGAGATTCGTGCGAATGGCCGGTGTACTGGCGTTTGTGGCTCCGTGGATCATCGGCCTGGTTGTGCGCCCCATCGAGTGGACCCATGTTTCCGGACCGCCGGTCACCGTGGCTGTGGTGCAGGGGAACATCTCCCAGGATCAGAAGTGGTTGGACAGCAACCAGGACACCATTCTGAAGCTGTACCGCGACGAGACCGAAAAGGCGCTCGGAACGCAGCTCATTGTGTGGCCGGAGTCGGCGGTCCCCGACCTCGCCAACAACCAGATTCCTTACATCACCGACCTTTACCGCGAAACCCGCCCCCGCAATACGGCGTTGGTGTTCGGCATATTGCGCGAGTCGGACGTGGGCGAGCACTACTACAACTCGGTGCTGGCCCTCGATCGCAAGATCAGCTGGTATGACAAGGACCATCTGGTGCCGTTCGCCGAGTTCTTCCCGGTGCCGAACTTCGTGCGCTCGTGGCTGCGACTGCTGAGCCTGCCGTACTCGGATTTCACCCGGGGTGGGGCCAACCAGCCGCCTCTGTCCGCCGCCGGCCTCGAGCTGGGAGCGACCGTGTGCTACGAGGATGCCTACGGTAGTGCGATGATCGGGGTGCTCCACCAGGCGACCGCGCTGGTCAACGTTACGAACGATGCGTGGTTCGCTCATTCCTCGGCGCGATATCAACACTTCCAGATTGCCCGCATGCGCGCCCTGGAGGCCGGCCGGTATATGATCCGTGCAGCCAATAACGGGGTTTCCGGAGTCATCGGACCGCACGGCGAAGTTGTCGCACTCGCTCCCGAGTTCCAGACCTATGTCCTGCACTCTTCCGTGACGCCGCGTTCCGGTCTTCCGCCGTACGCCCGTGTTGGAAATTGGCTGATTGTCAGCCTGGAAACCCTAGCTCTGGCGTGTGGGCTGTGGATGCGCAGATTCTACGGGCGGCGCCCTCCGGTGGGCACGCCGAGTGCTGGAGTTTGACTGTGATTTTCCCATGTACCCGAGTCGTTCACGCTGGCCCCAACGGCCCCAAATTTCGGAGTCGAGCATGAGAGTTTCGCGCCCCGCCCATCGTGCGGTCTCGGTGTCGTGCGTTTCCGCTGTCCTGGTGGCTTGTTCGGGCGGACTCAGTGCCCAGCCGCCGCATCCAATCCAGATCGCACAGGCGCCGCCGGCCGCGACCGCTTCGAGCGCCGAAGTAATGCGTGCGCTGCCGGACTTCTCGCCGCTGGTGGAGAAGTACGGCCCGGCGGTAGTCAACGTGGAGGTTGTCGAAAAGACACAACAGGCGAACGGCGCTGCTCCGGGGCTGTCGCCCAATGATCCCTTCTTCGACTTCTTCCGCCGTTTCGGGATCCCGGGGCCGGACCAGGCGCCGCGGGGTAACCAGCCCCCGATGCGTGGCGCGGGCTCCGGTTTCATCGTAAGCAGCGATGGCTACATTCTCACCAACACTCACGTGGTGGCCAATGCCGAAGATGTGACTGTGCGGCTTACCGACCGGCGTGAGTTCCCCGCCAAGGTGATCGGCGCGGACGAGCGCACCGATGTGGCGGTGATCAAGATCAACGCCACCAGTTTGCCGACCGTGCGTCTGGGTGACCCGCAGAAGATCAAGCCCGGACAGTGGGTGCTCGCCATCGGCTCGCCGTTCGGGTTCGAGAACAGCGCCACGGCCGGCATCATCAGCGCCACCGCGCGCTCGCTGCCGAGTGACAACTACGTGCCGTTCATTCAGACCGACGTGGCCGTGAATCCCGGTAACTCCGGCGGTCCCTTGTTCAACCTCTCGGGCGAGGTCATCGGGATCAACTCGCAGATTTTCAGCCGCACCGGCGGATACATGGGGGTCTCGTTCGCGATCCCGATCGACGTTGCGCGCAATGTGGAAGATCAGCTCATCAAGACCGGCCACGTGGTGCGCGGCCGCATCGGCGTGACCATCCAGGACGTCAACGCGCAGCTCGCGGAGTCCTTCGGGCTCGACCGCCCGCGCGGTGCGCTGGTCAGCTCGGTGGAGAAGGATGGTCCCGCCTCGAGGGCCGGCCTGATACCCGGCGATGTCATTCTCGCGGTCAACGGACATCCTATCGAGCGTTACGGTGAGCTCTCCGGCTCGATCGCCGCCATGAAGCCCGGCAGCGACGCCAGCTTGCAGGTGTGGCGTCAGGGTAAGCAGCAGGCGGTGAGCGTCAAGATCGCCGAACTCAAGGAGCAGCAGCAAACGGCTGCAAACGCTCCCAACGGGAGGTCGAACGCGCGTCAGACCGACCAGGCCACGCAGCTGGGTCTGACAGTGCGGCAGCTCGAGCCCCAGGAGAAAGAGCAGGTACAGACCACGGGTACACTCGTCGTCGAGGATGTCACGGGGCCCGCCGCCGCCGCCGGCGTGCAGGCGGGCGACATTATCCTGGGCATCAACGGCAAGCGCGTAAAGACCTCAAGAGAGCTGCAGGACGCGGCGAAATCCTCAGGAAAGAATGTGGCGCTGCTGATTCAGAGGGATGAAGCCCAGATCTTCGTACCGCTTCGAATACAGTAAGCTTCACTCGATGGAAGAACTATACGACCCGGCGGCCCTCGAGGCCGCCGCGCAACAGTACTGGCACTCGATCGACGCGTATCGCGCCAAAGAACACGACCCTCGCTTTCCCAAGGGGAAGTACTACGTGTGCTCCATGCTGCCGTATCCCAGCGGCAAGCTGCATATGGGGCACATGCGCAACTACACCCTGAACGATGTTGTGTATCGCTTCATGCGCTCATCCGGCTACAACGTGATGACGCCGATGGGTTGGGATGCTTTCGGTCTGCCTGCGGAAAACGCAGCCATCGACAAGCACATTGCCCCCGCGAAATGGACGCGCTCCAACATCTCGGACATGAAGGCGCAGTTTGCGCCGATGGGATTTGCCTTCGACTGGTCGCGGGAAGTGGCCACGTGCGACCCGAGTTACTATCGCTGGAACCAGTGGCTCTTCCTCAGGATGTTGAAGAGCGGCATCGCCTATCGCAAAACCCAGATCGTCAATTGGGATCCGATCGATCAGACGGTGTTGGCGAACGAGCAGGTGGTCGACGGCCGCGGCTGGCGCTCGGGAGCGCTCGTCGAGAAGCGCGAGATTCCCGGCTACTACCTGCAGATCACCCGCTACGCCGAGGAGTTGCTCGACAAGGTCAAGAACGACCTGCAGGGCTGGCCGGCGCAAGTGCGCACCATGCAGGAGAACTGGATCGGCCGCATCGAGGGCGTGCGCTTCGCCTTTCCCTATGAGTCGGCCGGTGAGCGACGCGAGTTGTGGGTATTCACGACACGTGCCGACACCATCATGGGGGCCACGTTCGTGGCCATCGCTTCCGAGCATCCTCTGGCCATGGAGCTCGCGAAACGGGAGTCCGCTCAGGGGCGAACCCGGCTGGCAGATTTCATCGAGGAATGCAAACAGGGCGGCGTGGCCGATGCTGACGTCGCGACCATGGAGAAGAAAGGCGTTCCGACCGGCTTCTTCGTCAAACATCCACTGACGGGTGCGGACGTCGCAGTCTGGATCGGCAACTACGTTCTGATGGGCTATGGCGATGGCGCCGTGATGGGCGTGCCGGCGCACGATGAGCGTGATTTTGCCTTCGCCTTGCGCTATGGCTTGCCGATCAAACAGGTGATCGACGTCGAGGGCCAGGAGTTCTCCGCGGGTAAATGGCAGGCCTGGTATTCGGAAACGCAGGCAAGCCGTTGTATCAACTCGCGCTCACCGGATGGCCGCTACGACTACGACGGCAAGAGTTACCAGCAAGCCGTGGACGCCGTCGCCGCCGATCTGACAGCTCTGAAGCTCGGCGAGAAGAAGGTCCAATGGCGGCTGCGTGACTGGGGAATTTCCCGCCAGCGCTACTGGGGCACGCCGATTCCGATCATCCACTGCGGTGCCTGCGGAGTCGTGCCGGTGCCGGAGAAGGATTTGCCGGTCGTCCTCCCGGAGGATCTCGTCCCGGATGGCAGCGGTAATCCACTCAACAAAGATGAGCGCTTCCTCGCGTGTACGTGCCCCGAGTGCGGTAAGCCGGCTCGCCGCGAAACCGACACCATGGACACGTTCGTCGATTCGTCCTGGTACTACATGCGCTACTGCTGCCCGGACGCACAGGCCATGGTCGATGCGCGCACCGACTACTGGATGCCGATGGATCAGTATATCGGCGGCATCGAGCACGCCGTGCTCCATCTGTTGTACTCGCGGTTCTGGACCCGGGTGATGCGCGATCTCGGCCTGGTGAAGTTCGACGAGCCGTTCAAGCGTCTGTTCACTCAAGGCATGTTGCTCGCTCACTGTTACTACCGCGAGGATGGGAACGGCAAGAAGCGTTGGTTCTATCCGTCCGAGGTGGAGGAGCAATTCGACGAGCGCGGCGCTCCGCTGGGGGCTACCGCCAGAGAGGATGGTAAGCCGGTGATCTATGGCGGCATCGAAAAGATGTCAAAGAGCAAGAATAACGTCGTCGAGCCGGGCGCTTTCATCGACCGCTTCGGCGCGGATACCGCGCGCGCGTTCGTGATGTTCGCCGGACCTCCCGATCAGAGCGCGCCCTGGTCCGATGCCAGCGCGGAAGGCGTGCACCGTTTCCTGAAGCGCCTCTGGTCCTTCGGGTACCACGAGCGCCAGCGGATCGCCGCTGCACCGCCGCTGAGTGCCGCAGCGCTCGAGGGTGGACTGAAGAAGCAGCGCCACGAGTTACACGTTACATTGCAGCAGGCGCTGTTCGATTTTCAGCGCATGCAGTACAACACCGTTGTGTCGGCGACCATGAAGATGCTCAACACGCTGGAAGCTGTGAAAGCGCAGCCGGCCGCAGCGGCCTTGCTGCGCGAGGGCACGGGCATTCTGCTGCGTACGTTGTATCCGATTGCTCCGCACGTCACGCATGCCTTGTGGGTGGAGCTGGGATTCGCCAAAGAGCTCGGTGATTTGTTGGATGCGCCCATGCCGCAGCCGGCGCAGGACGCGCTCCATCAGGACGAGCTGGAGTTGGTGGTACAGGTCAGTGGCAAGCTGCGTGGTCGCGTGACTGTCGCGGCCGGCGCCAGCGAAGACATCATCAGGGCGGCCGCTCTGGCGGATCCCCATGTGCAGAAGTTCGTCGGCGACAAGCCGGTCCGCAAGGTGATCGTGGTGCCGGGAAAGCTGGTCAACATTGTGGTGTGAGATGAGGAAGCTCGGGCTGCTCGCGGGGGGGATTGTGCTGGTGCTGCTGAGCGCCTGCGGATTTCGTCTGCAGGGGCGCACTCCCTTGCCTGATGTCGTCAAGACGCCTTTTGTGCAGACGACAGATCGTCAAAGTGAGTTCGCTCTGAGCCTGCAGAGGGCGATGATCAGCTCCGGTGCGCATCCGGTGGATGAGAAAGACCATGCCTCGGTGATCGTGAATATCGTCAAGGATGAGGTTGTACGGCGCACGCTGTCGGTTTCGGCACAGAATCAGCCGGACGAGTACGAGCTGACATATACCGTACGGTTCTCGGTCACCGCGGGAGACAAGGAGTTGTTGGCGCCGACTGACATCTCAAATGTGCGCAGCTTCGCGTTCGCCGAGCAGTTGTTGCTGGCGAAGAATCACGAGGAGACCATCCTGCGGCAGGACATGGCTCACGATCTCGCCGACATGGTGATGAGGCGTCTGGCGAGCCTCTAGTGTTGCTATTGAGCTCCGTCGACCGGGTCGAGGTGGCGCTGCTGTTGAGTCGCTACGGCCTGCACCTTTCTTTGATTGCCCCGGACGAGACCATTCCCGGGTCCTATTGGGGCGAGTGCGAGGCGGGACTGAGGGCCGACCGCCTCTATGCGCGGCTCGATACGCCGATCCACTCGATTCTGCACGAGACGTGTCATTACATCTGCATGGCACCCGAGCGACGCACCGGCTTGGATCGGGATGCCGGTGGGGATGATCTCGAGGAGTCGGCGGTCTGCTATCTGCAGGTATTGCTGGCGGACAAGCTGCCCGCGGTCGGACGCAAGCGGCTCTGCGCCGACATGGACGTCTGGGGGTATAGCTTCAGGCTGGGCAATACCCAGGCCTGGTTCGACCACGATGCGGACGATGCACGGCAGTGGTTACGCGAGCAAGGCGTAATCGATGCCGGCTACCGCCTCACCGGGCTCGCAAGGCGCTGAATTTCTTAAGGAAGTCTTGGGCGGGGGCGTCCGCGCGGCCCGATTGTGCACCGCAGCTATGACGATTGTCAGTCGCAAGTCCTGACGAGCGACCCTGTCCGAGCACCCCACCAGCGCTCTAATCTGTGCGCAACACAGGAGCAATGCAATGCGTCCGTTCGGTGCTGGGATGATTCTGGCTCTGGCTCGTCTGCCGGGCCAACTGGCAGCTGCGAAGCTGGCCGTGATGTTGGTGTTTGCCGCGGCCCTGCCGGTCGTGCTGATGTTGCTTGCAGGTCTCGCCGGCACGGTTATGTTCGATCTGGTGCATTGGGTGAGTCGACTGGTGCTCGCCATGATCGGGGTGGTGTCTGCCGCGAGCTTGATTTCAGGGTGGTGAGGTGAAGGCCCGTGCCGCGGACCCCCGCTGGCGGGAAATCCGAGCAGGGGCTGCGTTAGACTGGCATCGGGACACGGAACCATGAAATCTCGCGAAACAGACAGTCGTCCAGGCGCTGCGGGCATTGCGGGCGTACTACATGACGTGCCGGGCTGGCTGCACTACATCTGGCTCATCTACCTGGGATTTCTGTTCACGCCGCTGCTTTCTCCCGAACACGACCGGCAGTGGCTGTGGCCGACCCTGATCTCGATCCCCGTCTTCGTCTATCTGTACCGCCGAGTCATCCAGGCCTTTCGCGACCGTCTGGTGCCGGGACTCAGGGCGCTACCGGAAGTGGTGACGATCGCCGTAATGGCGTACGCCCTGGCGTTCTTCAACGAGAGCGCCAACGTCTATCTGATCTATTGTCTGGCCGTCGCGCCGTTCGCGCTCGCTAAATTCAGACACCTGGCGCTGCTGGTGGTGCTGTTGCTCGGCGGCTATGCGCTCGTTCTGCTGATGGTGGGATTCAAGCTGCTGCTGTTCGGCATCACCGCCATCATCGGCATAGCGGCCGCGGCGAGCAACTATGTGTTGGTGGGGCACCGCCATAAGAATGCGATGTTGCAACTCGCAAGAGAGGAGGTGCATCGGCTCGGGCGCGTGGCCGAGCGCGAGCGTATCGGGCGGGATCTGCACGATCTGTTAGGGCATACGCTCTCCTTGATCGCGATCAAGAGCGAGCTTGCCGCGAAGCTCATCGAGCGGGACAAAACGGCCGCGGCGCGCGAGGTGGCTGAGGTGACCAACATCGCGCGCGAGGCGCTCAAGCAGGTGCGCACGGCGGTCGCGGGCATTCGCGCCGCAGCGCTCGAAAACGAGGTCGCCTCCGCCAAGACGCTGTTGGATACCGCCGGTGTCTCGCTGACGTTCGGGCGTGACGGCGGCGTGTTACCGGCTGAGATCGAAACCGCGCTGGCAATGATTCTGCGCGAGGCGGTGACCAACATCCAGCGCCATTCCCGGGCCCGGCAGGCGACTATCGAAGTGATGACCCAGACGCTCGCTGCGGCTGCCGGGTCCAGGGGCGATGAAAGAGCGGTCTTACTGACCGTCAGCGACGATGGTCGAGGTGGGATTACGACCAGTGGCAACGGGCTCACCGGCATCAGTGAGCGGGTGCACTCCCTAGGCGGAACGTTGGAGATTGATTCGCCACGTGGCAGGGGGACGACGTTGCGCGTCTCCCTTCCAGCCGCCGTGGGACGCACGTGATCCGCGTACTGTTGGCCGAGGATCAGGGAATGGTGCGGGGCGCGCTGTCCGCGCTGTTGAGTCTCGAAGAGGACATCGAGGTGGTGGGTAGTTGCGCCGATGGGGCGAGTGCCTGGGATGACGTGCGCCGCTTGCGCCCTGACGTGATCGTTTCCGATATCGAAATGCCCGGCATGACAGGGTTGGAGCTTGCCCTGCGCGTGCAGGAGCAGGCTCTGCCCTGCAAGCTCCTCATTGTTACGACCTTTGCCCGTCCAGGTTATCTGCGGCGCGCGCTGGATGCGGGGGTGGCGGGTTACATCTTGAAGGACGCGCCGGCCGATCAACTCGCCGATGCGGTGCGTAAGGTCCATCACGGTGGGCGGGTCATCGACCCCCAACTTGCCCTGGAGGCGTGGACCGAGTCCGATCCGCTCAACGAGCGGGAGCGGCAGGTGCTGCGTCTGGCTGGCGAGGGTCTTTCGTCCGCTGATATCGCTGCGCAGTTGAGCCTTTCGCACGGCACCGTACGAAACTACCTTTCCGACGCCATCGGCAAACTCCACGCCGCTAATCGAGTCGAGGCCTATCGGCTGGCTCGTCAAAAAGGCTGGCTGTAGTTCGTCCGCGCGGCGGTGGCTGGCCTCCGGGCCGGAGCCGTCATTGGACTGTCACAGTGCTGCAATACGCTCCTTACGTTTTACCCCTATAAAAACACAACAAGCCCGCGGAGTTGAGCATGTTGGCCAGCCTTGGCATCGATTTACCCACCGCAATCCTTCTGATTCAGGCTCTCGGCCTCGCGCTCGGATTCGAATTCGTCAACGGCTTTCACGACACGGCCAACGCGGTGGCGACCGTGATCTATACGAACTCGCTGAAGCCGAGCTGGGCTGTCGTGTGGTCCGGAAC
>Ga0134126_10004006_pt1 | contig 18431 bp, 12 predicted proteins | sample KB31752_FD_96881 | JGI IMG/M metagenome (GOLD analysis project Ga0134126, IMG submission 96881) | Terrestrial soil microbial communities with excess Nitrogen fertilizer from Kellogg Biological Station, Michigan, USA - KB3-175-2 | ecosystem: Environmental > Terrestrial > Soil > Unclassified ...
AGCCTGACATCGGACCGACAACTGAGCCGCTTGTCGCTGCGGCTCGAGCCGAGGAATGGATTCGCGAGGCCCTGCCCGACCCCTGGTTGCGGGCTGTCGAGAAGGGGGGAGCAGCGGGGGTTCGAGCTGTCCGCACGCCCGCCGAATACGAGCAGTGGTACCCGAATCTCGGCCGCTCGGGCCTCGTCGTACCAACCTGGGATCCGCCCTACGGCGGTCTCGGCGCCTCTGCGCAAGCGAGTCGGGAGATCGATGGGGTGCTTCGTCGTTTCCATCTCCGCCGGCTGAACCCGCTCGGACTCCACAACGCTGCCGCCGCCCTCTTTGCCTTCGGCTCCGAGGAGCAGCGGCGGCGATTCCTCCCACCCATCGTCACTGCGCACGAGCGCTGGTGTCAGCTTTTCTCCGAGCCCTCAGCCGGTTCCGACCTGGCCTCGCTCGGAGCTCGGGCGACGCGTCAGGGCGCCGACTGGGTAGTCACCGGCCAAAAGGTCTGGAACACCTGGGCCGATGAAGCTGATTTCGCCATTCTGCTTGCCCGCACCGACCCAGAGCGCACCAAACGACAGGGAATCACCTACTTCATCTTGCCGATGCATCAGGACGGCGTCGAGGTGCGACCTCTTCGTCAGATCACCGGTGAGAAGGAGTTCTGCGAGGTCTTCCTCGATGGGGCGGTTGTTCCCGACAAGAATCGGATCGGACCGCTCAACGAGGGTTGGCGCGTGGCGGCCTCCACCCTCTCCAGCGAACGGCAAATGGTTGCGGGTTCGGGCTCGGGGGGGATCGGTCGAGTGGGCGGTATCAGCTCCGATGCGCTCATCGAGCTGGCTCGGTCCACCGGTGCCTGGCAGGACGCCCTGGTTCGCCAGCGCCTGTGTGCCTTGTGGTCCGAAGAGCAGATTCGGAATTGGACCAACGCTCGGGTCCGAGCGGGAGTGGCCGCAGGCCAGAGTCCCGGCCCCGCCGCCTCGATCGGCAAGCTCCATCAGGGCGAACTCAATCAGCGGCTCCAACTGGCTGCCGTCGACCTCCTTGGTCCCGACACCATGGCTTGGGCCAACGGCCTGGGAGAACCGGCCAACCCAGATCTGGTCGCTCCGGGCCCTGATGCCTACCACCAAACGCTGCCCAGGACGGTGAGAGGCATGCTGCGCAGTCGGGCCAACACCATTGAAGGGGGCACCAGCGAGATCAACCGCAACATTCTCGCCGAGCGGGTCCTCGGCCTGCCCCGGGAACCCGACCCCTGGCGCACAACCCCATGGCAGGAGGTGCCTCGATGAGCGATTACGAACGTCTAATCGTCGAACGCGACGGCCCGGTGGGGTGGTTGATCTTCAATCGCCCCGACGCCGCCAACGCCATGGACGTCACGATGCTCGACGAACTGGAGCGGGCCTGGGACGAACTGGAGCGAAACCCCCAGGTGCGGGTCATCGTCAACACCGCCAACGGATCGGCCTTCTGTACCGGCGTCGACGTCGTCCAGCTCTCAAAGGACAAGGCGGCTCTAACGGTCCACTCCCGACGAACCCGCGATGCCACCTTGCGCATGTCGGCCTGGCACTGCGGCGTGACCAAACCGGTGATCTGCGCCGTCAACGGCGTCTGCGCCGGAGGCGGATTGCACTTCGTCGCCGATGCCGACATCGTCATGGCCGCCGACAGCGCCACCTTCGTTGATCCTCACGTCTCGATTGGCCAGGCCGTGGCCTACGAGGCCATCACGCTCATCCAGAAGTCGCCGATGGAGCCGATCCTGCACCTGGCTTTGGTTGGCCGTCGTGAACGAATGACAGCGAATCGGGCCTACCAGCTGGGTGTCATCAGCCAGGTCGAGCCGCCGGACCACCTCCGGACCGCGGCCCAAGAGCTGGCTATCACCATCGCCCAGAACTCTCCTTCGGCCCTGGCGGCCACCAAGAAGGCTCTGTGGGGAGCACTGGAGACGGGAATGACCCAAGCCAAGCGACATGCCGGACCGCTGGTGACCGCTCAGTGGGCCCACCCCGATGCAGCCGAGGGGCTACAAGCATTCATCGATGGCCGCGCCCCGCAGTGGGCGGAACCCGATTCACAAGGAAGCTAGAGGCAACGTATGAGCTCGCAGTTCCAACACCTCCTCGTAGAACGACGCGGCCCAGTCGGATGGGTCATCAACAACCGGCCCGAGCATCTCAACGCCTACAACACCAAGATGCACCAGGAGCTGGCCGAAGCCTGGCGGACCCTAGATGCTGATCCTCAGGTGCGAGTGATCGTTCACAGTGGCGAGGGCCGCGCCTTCTGTACCGGTGTCGACGTGAACGAGATGGCGTCCGACGACTTCGGGGTCGAGCGGTACCGCCAGGCCGTGGAGGACAACGACCTCGGACTCACTCCACTGCACCTCGGAGTCGGCAAGCCGGTGATCTGTGCCGTCAACGGAGTCTGTGCTGGGGGTGGACTGCACTTCGTTGCCGATGCCGACATCGTCATTGCCTCGTCCGAGGCCGAGTTTCTCGATCCTCACGTGTCTGTCGGCCAGGTAGCGGCCCACGAAGCGATCGGACTGATGCGCAAAATGCCGGTCGAAGCAGTGATGCGAATGTCGCTCGTTGGCCGCACCGAACGCCTTGGCGCCGTTCGGGCCTACGAGCTCGGGATGGTCGGCGAGATCGTCGACCCGCCTGACCGCTTGCAAGAGGTGGCTCAAGCGCTGGGGGAGACGATCGCTGCCAACTCGCCGGCGGCCATGGCCGCTACCAAGAAGGCTCTGTGGGGGGCCCTCGAGATGGGACTCACCGACGCCTGTCGGGCTGGAGCGGTCCACTTAGTCTCCATGTGGGGCCACCCGGATCAGTCCGAGGGACCGCGTGCCTTCGCCGAAAGGCGCCGACCCAACTGGGCACTGCCCATCGACCCCAGGACGTCCGCCGCCACCGATCCGTCCGCCGCCACCGATCAGTCGGGAGAAGGAGGCCCTCGCCCGTGAGCGTGTCACTGGCGGACCTACTCGACTCACTACCTGACGGCCCGGTCGTCTGGGACGCCCATGAGGCCCTCGAACGGTCTGCTCTGCTTGAACGGGTTGAACGCTTGGCATCGGCCTTGCGATCGGCGGGTGTAGGACGCAACCAGGTGGTCTCGGCCATGTTTCCCAACCGAGCTGTCGCCGTCGTCGGACTGTTCGCCGTCTGGAAGATCGGTGCTGTCTACAATCCGCTGAACCCCAGGGCTTCTGACATGGACGTCACCAGCGCACTCGAGCGGGTCGAGCCAGTCCTGGTCATGACTGTCGAGGAGCACGCCGGTCGTTTTGCCGGGCGGCTCATGCTCAGCGAACAAGAAGGAACCTGGACCCTCAGCGGTTCGTCCAAAACCTCCCAAGCGCCTGGGACTTCCCGAGCGACGGAGGCAGACGGGGTGGCCCTCATCCAGTTCACGTCCGGCACCACCGGTCAGCCCAAAGCCGTGCCGATGCGCCACGCCACCGTTCTCGACCTCATCGACCGAGTCATCAGTGCCCTGCGGTCCACCAGCCGGACCGCCCAAGAACCGCCGCCTCGGCCGCTGCCAAACCTCATCCCGGTCTCGGTCTCGCTATGGGGCGGCATCTACCAGATCTTGTTCGCCTTTCGAGCCGGCGCACCGGTCATCCTCATGGACCGCTTCGACACCCTGGTCTTTGCCCAGCTCGTAGCTGAGCATCAGCTCAGGACCACCGTGTTGCCGCCGGCCGCCCTGACCATGTTGGTTGATGATGAGCGAATCAAGACGATCGAGCCCCTGAAGCGGGTGAGAAGCATCACGGCTCCTCTCGCTCCCATCCAGGCCCGCCGCTTTTACGAGCGTTTCGGGGTCGTGGTCCTCAACGCCTATGGCCAGACCGAACTGGGGGGAGAGGTGGTCGGCTGGACCTCACCAGACCAGAGGGCTTTCGGCCTCGAGAAGATCGGGTCAGTCGGCCGACCGCACCAGGGAGTGAGCGTCAGGGTAGTCGGCGAAGACGGCGAACCAGCAGCTGCCGGCGACACTGGCGAACTGTGGGTTCGAACTCCCTCAACTGCGGCCGGGGAAGTTGCCGACTCCCTGTCCGACCGGCTCGATGCCGAAGGATGGTTCCGCACCGGTGATGTCGGATCCCTCGACGCTGACGGCTTCGTCTGGGTCACCGGACGAGTCTCCGACATGATCAACCGTGGTGGTCTGAAGGTCTTCCCGGCCGAGGTGGAGGACGTCCTGGTCGCCTTTCCCGGCGTGATCGATGCCTCGGTGGTGGGCGCTCCTGATGAGCGGCTCGGCGAAGTTCCCTATGCCTTCGTCGTCACCGACGACTCGCCCTTCTCGGCAGACGAGCTGCGTGATTTCTCCCGGGCCCGGCTCAGTTCGTACAAGGTGCCCGTCGGGTTCGAGGTCGTCTCCGCTCTGCCTCGCAACGAGGTGGGCAAGGTGCTCAAGCGGGAGCTCATCGACCGGCTCCGCCTGACGCCCACCATCGAGACCTCCGATGGGTGAGCGCTACTATGGGGGAACCCCGGGTCTGTCCTCCTAACCCTCAGGATCTTCTGTTAGGCCGACCTTCGGGCGGACGGAAGTCCCAGAGTCCGCTTCGCCAGGATGTTGCGCATCATCTCCGAGCTGCCACCCGAGATGGTGTATGCCCTCGACCACAACCAGCAATCGTTCAACCGCTCAAGGGCTCCATCGGCATCCGGATCACCGTCTAGGGTGCCAGCCGCCCCCAAGCCAGCCGCGTACGCGGCGATTCGGTGGTAGCACTCGCTGAACGAAACCTTGGCAGCGGCCGAGGATCCTGAGTCGTCCTCTCCTGCCGCAATCTGAGCGAACTGCCGCTCGACCAGCGCCCAGGCGGCGTTGGCCTCAAGCACCAGACCGGCGATGCCTGTCGTAACCTGCCCCACCTCGTACGCCGGCCGCCCATCGAGCTCGAGGTGCATGACGAGCGTTCGGAGGTCGTCGAGCAACTGATCGAGCAACAGCACGTTGCCGCCGATGCCCAGGCGCTCGCCATCGAGCCCCTTCATGATGACTGTCCAGCCGCTGCCGACCGCCCCCAGCACGTCTGAGGCCGGAACCAGGACATCCTCCAAGAAGACCTCGTTGATCTCCACTACGTCACTGATGGTTCGGATCGGCCGGACCGTAACTCCCGGAGCCTTCATGCTGATCAGCACCGTGCTCAGGCCTCGGTGGCGCTGCGACCCGGCCTCAGTCCGGATCAGTGCCAACCCCATGTCCGCCCAATGCCCGTCGGTTATCCAGGTCTTCTGGCCGCTGACCCGAATGCTGCCGTCCTCCAGACAGTCGCCCTTGGTGCGGACGGCTGCGATGTCGCTCCCAGCGTCCGGTTCGCTCAGCAACTGACACCAGATGTGCTCCGCGCTGCGGATTTTCGCTAGGTATCGGGTCTTCTGATCCTCGGTCCCGAACCGCAACAACATCGAGGTCGCTAGTTGCACCTGATCGACCGGACGCGGCGCCCTGGCCAGCAACAGCTCCTCTGCCACCATCCGATGTCGCCAGGCATCATCGACCTCGACACCGCCGTACTCAGGCGGCCAGTCCGCCCCCAGCAATCCGCCGGCGTAGAGCTTGGCGAACCACTGGCGAAGCTGACGCTCTTGTTCCTCGTTCGTTGGTGCCCGATGACCCTCCCGGATGAGCTCTCGCGGACGATTCTCCTCGATGAAGTCCCGAACCTGACTCCGGAACCCCGCTCGTTCCTCGCCCTCCCCCTTGGGCCATCCCACTCCGTGACGCAAGCCATCGTGAGCCCCAGGGCTCTCCAGCCACAGGCGAATCAATCGGCCCTTGGCCTTGTCAGTTGACCCCAGCAACACCGAGTTGGCGAAAGCCCGGCGCATCTCGTGGTGCAACGGGTACTCCCAGGTGAACCCGATTCCGCCCGATAGCTGTACGCAGTCGTCCAGGGCGGCCGTGACGTGCTGGCCGGCGTACGCATAGGCCGCCAGCGCTGCTCGGGCGGTGTCGGGGTCCATGGCGCCAGCGGTGGCCAATGCGACCTCCACCAAGGTGCGGAGCTTCGACTCGACCAGGTAGAGATCGACCAGGCGGTGGGCAACCACCTGATTGGCGGCGATCGGACCACCAAAGGCCATCCGCTGGCTGAGGTACTCGACCAGACGCTCACGAGCCGCCGAAAGAGCACCCAACGAATCCGCTGCCACCAGGGCGCGCCCGATGTCAACCAGCAGCGAACCCACCGGGTTCGTGTCGACCTCCAGGGCAACGGACGGCGCTCCCTCAACCACGCCCGACCACGGGTCCCGCGAGGTGTCGAGCGATCGTTCGTCGCGCTGGAGGGTCATGGCGCCATCCCATGGGTCCAGCAGGTAGGCGCCATCTGCCTCTTCGTCGACGACCACCAGGAGTCGAGGCCCAGAGCCGCCGGCCGCCCCACGCATCTGCCCCCAGAGCCTCAGCGCTTCACCGCCGCGCTGGGTGACTCGGCCATACCCCAGCCCACAGGTACGCCGTCCGCCAACCAACCCGGCGACGAGCTCACCATCGACGGCGCCCTCAGGCGAATGGGAGCAGAGGCTCGCCGCCAGCAAGGCGTCCAGATAGGGCACCGCCGTTCCCGCCCGGCCCGCTTCTTCGCAAACGATCCCCGCTTCGATCGGAAACCAGCCCGCACCCCCAGCTACCTCCGGCGCCAAGAACCCGAGCCACCCGAGGTCACCAAGGGTCGCCAGTGTCGCTTGGGGCGAGCCGAAAACCTCCCGGGCCGTCTTGCGCAGGAGTTCTGCTTCTCGCGAATCAGTCACCTCGTGCTCCGGGCGCCAACCACCACATTCGACTCGTCGCCTCCTGCCGACTCAGGACAACGGCGACTGAGCCAGCTCGGCCTTTGCCCCATTGCCCTTGGCCAGGTTGCCCTTCGCCAGGTTGGCGAGATGCTCCTTGGCTTGGTTCTCCACGACCGTCCCGCTGAAGAAGTCGCTGTTCATGCGGCCGTAGAGCTCCACGACGTTGTCGAAGGTGAACTGTCGGAAGTTCTCCTCGCTGATCAATCGGTCGTCAACCAGCTCCCACGCTTCCTCCAGCACCTCTGCCGGATCGACCACATCGAAGTGGGAGATGTCGGAACCGAAGAGCGGCTTGAGCCGCAGGTTCATCCGGTCGTCGAAGGCGATGGCGGTCATGGGATCGTCGGCCTCACACCCGAAATAGAAGTTCTCGGCGAAAAGACGGCGGACGTCGTCCTTGCTCTGGATGTCCACGTGGGCGAAGTCGTTGGACGCCAGGTCGCGGGCCGTGAGCTCTTCCTGAGAGATGTCCGACTCCAAAGCGTCCAAGTTCGACGCCAGGATCTCTGTCAGCTTGCCTTCCATCTTGGGGTGAGCAGACCCGTAGGCTTCGTAGAGGCGTCGAAACTCTGCCTGATCCAGATTGGTCGGCCTGAGGTTGTCGTCCATGTACCTGCGGTTCCGCTTCTCCCAGTGCCCCTGCAGATCGGCGTAGAGGTTGCACGCCCATCCGACTCCGCCCTCCAAGAAGGCGAAGGTGAGCTCAGGGAACCGCTGGGTGACCCCTCCGAGGAACAGGCTGCGGGCGAACGCGTGGTGGCTCTGGGCGAAGTGACCCAGGTGATTGGCGACGAAGTTCGAGGGCAGGTTCCGGTCGGGCCATCCCATCGACCCGCTGTGGCTGGTCACCGGAATCCCCAGCTCGACGAACTTGCGCCAGACCGGGTCGTAGTCGTATGGGCTGTCGAGGGCCAGGGTATCGATGTAGCTCCTGCGCTTCGACTCCTCGGGCTGCCAGTCGGCATCGACCTCGATCGTCCGGGGGACCGTTCCCCCCGTGACCAGCATCTTGAGTCCCAAGCCGTGCGCATGGACCATCTGGTCGACGGCATCGGCCGGATCAGCCAGGCTCAACACCCCGGCCGGGATCATGCGATCGGCAAAGTTGCTGAACATGTCCGCAGCCATCGTGTTGTACGACCGTATGATCGCATTCGACAGCTCAGGGTCGGCCAGATCCCTCCCGAGGGTGAGTCCGATGCTCGGGAAGACCAACGCGAGGTCGATACCCCACTCATCCAGTCGCTCGTAGAACAAGGCCGGGATGGTCGAGGCCGCCCGATCGGCCGCCTTGGTCGGGACACCCCAGTACGAGGGTCGACGAGACCGGCGCCGACGCCGCTCTTCTTCGCTCGACTCATACCACGAATGGAAGCGATGCCCGTACCGTTGGCGAAAAATGTCGACGGCGTTCGACCCCGCCACCTCGTCGATGTAGTCGAAGAAGACAGGGAAGAGCTCTATCCAGTGCCCGTCTGCGTCGACTACGGGGTGATCCAGATGAGACCGGATCTCGTTTGACTTGCCGGCGCTCCCGCTGGTCATGAGTTCTCCTCGGTGTTGGTTTCTCTTGAGGGGACTACGCCTCAGGCAGCGGATCTGGCCGCCGCCCGAAGACCGATTCGAACCGTGAGGAGTAGAGGCCCCAGGCTTGAGGATTGACTAGGCCGGCGGGCACCCGTCCGGAGAAGATCTCCAACCACTGTCTGGCCGTCGACTCCGCCAACGCCCTGGTGGCCTCAGCGGTGATCCCGGCGACATGGGGAGTGGCCACCACATTGTCCAACTTCAGCAACGGGGTGTTCGGCGGCGGTGGTTCGACGTGGAAGACGTCCAGACCGGCACCCGCGATCTGATCGTGGGTGAGAGCGACGAAGAGGTCCACCTCGTCGTGAACCTCCCCCCTTGCCGTGGTGACAAAGAACGCCGTTTCCTTCATCGCCGCAAATGCTTCGCGGGCGAACAGACCCTTCGTCTCAGCGGTGAGTGGACAGGTGGCCACGACGAAGTCGGAACGACTCAGCAGCTCGTCGAAGGACACTCCCACTGCACCTCGCTCGGCCACGGCGGCCGAAGTCAGGAAGGGGTCGTAAGCCAACACCTCCATCCCGAAGGCCATCCGGCACATCTCGGCCAGCCGCGCTCCGATGTTGCCGATGCCGACGATGCCCACCGTCTTGCCCGCCAGCTCGGTGCCCTTCAACAAGCTGCGATTCTCGACTGAACCGCTGCGGAGGTTGCGGTCGGCCAGAACAATCTTCTTGCACAGCGCCAGCATGAGGCCCAGGGCGTGCTCGGCGACTGCTTCTCGGCCAGGACCGGTGTTGTTGCACACGATGATGCCCGCGTCGGTGGCTGCTTCCACATCGACGACGTCGTACCCGGCCCCCGCGGTGGCGACAGCCAGCAGCTCCTTACACCCATCGATGAAGTCCGCGCTCGGCAACCAGGATGTACCCGTGCCCGGTCGTCGTACGGCCTCGGTCCGGATGAGGGCCTGATAGCCGTGAGCCCGTCTCAGGGCCTGCCAGTTGACATCGACGTCGCCGAACAAGTCGAGCTGGCAGACCTCGACGTCCTCGGGATGAAGGATCTCCTGCGCCGCTGGATCCGTCCAGTCGAAGTAGACAAGGCGAGGCGTCGTCACCGAACGCTGGTGTGCTTCGCTTGGGCCGCCTTGAACATGTTGGCGAGTTCTTCGTCGACGTTGTTGTAGTCGTTGATGGCGATCTTCCCCTCGCGCCCCGGCACCATGTCCAGGCCCAAGCGAAGGTCTTTGTTCTCCATGTAAAAGTACTCCCGCCCCAAAGGCAGCCGGCGGTCCTCCACCGGCACCTCCATCCAGGCCCGCAGCACCAGCCGACGAGTGGCCGGGTCATCGCCGTCGACGAAATCCGAGCGGGAGTGACACATGGCGAAGTTGTTGGCGATGGCGATCTCGCCCCGCTCCAGTTTCGTCTCCAGCTGCTGGTTGAGCAGCACCTCGCGCAGAATCTGGATCGCCTCGACCTCGTCGTCGCTGAGCTGTCGGTCGATGGCGTGCAGGGCCGGGAGGATGCTGCTGTAGGTGAAGTTGATGCAGATCTTCCCCTTGGAGTACGAGAAGACCGGAACGTCGTAGGGCGTCACGTCCGGCTGGTCATCAGGCTGCTCGCTACGGCGGTGGTGGGGGAAGCCTCGGTAGAGGATGGGCAGGATGTCGGGGCGGGTCGCCAAGATCGTGTTGTGAGCCGCCGGCCCGCTGGAGAACTGGCTCTCACCGCCCTGCTTCGCCTGATGGACCCAGAGCAGCGCCAGGATGTCGGCGGCATCGTTGTGCATGGCCAGTTCGCCATTGGACTTCGTCCCCCGCGCCGGCTGCACGCCCCCCGGTAGGACCGTTTGCTGCACCCGGACCATCCGATGACCGAACGAGTTGTTGGACACCAGGTAGCCGAGGTGTGAGGAGAGAATCCAGTACATCCGCTCGATGGCTTCGACCGGCTCGTCGACCGGGAAGTGGCGGACAACGGCCATACCGCGGCCGAACATGATCTCCCGGTAGAGCTCGGCCAGATCCCCATCCAGGTCTGGGTGGCGGCAGTCCTCCTGCGTCACGTCGTAGAGCTCGACGTCCTTGGTGCGCTCCGCCACCTCGTAGAGCGCCGCCACGTTGCGGTCCGTCAAATCGAAGGCGAACTCGTCCTTCGATTTGAAGGAGTCCCCCGTCCAGGCTGTGGGGCCGGTTACCTGCTCCTCGTAGATCGGCGTCGGCATGCGACCTCCTGCTGATCCCCGGGGCCCCGCTCGCGTGAGTGAGTTGACCCCTCTGATTGGATGAAGAATACTTTCTCCATGTTACATAACAGGGGGGGAGTGTCAACCGAGCCGGCCGGAGGTCCGCCACCGTTCCCACCCCGCGGACCCGGCCGTCATTCGCTGGTCGACCACAGCGGGTGCCGACGATGAGCGCACCGCTGAGGATGCAGCAGCGGTTGGCCAACGATGAGCTGGCCATCTCTCTCGCCCTCTACCAAGCGAGGACGCCGGACATCCCGATGATGGCCGCCGCTTGCGGGTTCGACGCCATAAACGTCGACCTCGAGCACACCGCCACCTCGCTAGAGACCGCCTCAATGCTTTGCGTCGCCGCCATCGGGAGTGGGCTGACTCCCTTCGTGCGGGTCCCCTCAGCCGAGCCCCACCTGTTGACCCGGGTACTCGACACCGGCGCCGTCGGGGTGATCGTGCCCCACATCAGTTCGGCTGCCGCTGCCCGGGCCGCTGTCGAGATGTGCCGCTTTCCCCCGCTCGGCCAGCGCTCGGTCGGCGGAACCAACCCCACCACCGGCTACGCCCCGCTCGCCTTTTCCGAGCTGACGGCGACCATCCAAGATCAAACGATTGTCGCCGCCATGATCGAGTCCGTCGCCGGAGTCGATGACATCGCGGCCATCGCCGAGGTCGAAGGATTGGACATGCTCCTACTCGGACCTCACGATCTCACCGCCGAGATGGGGATCTACGGAGCATTCGAAGATCGTCGTTTTCTCGAAGCGGCCACTGCGGTCGCCTCGGCCGCCCGAGCCGCCGGCAAGATCTTCGGTATCGCCGGCATCAAGGACGAGGGTCTGATCACCAACTTCGTCAACCAAGGTCTGCGCTACATCAGTGCGGGGACCGACGCCGGTCTGTTCATGGAGGCCGCTACGGGCCGGGTGCGCAGCTTGAGGGGCATCGCCCCAACACCATCTCGCCCATGAGCACCTCAGTTCTTGACCCCTCGATCCTTGAGCGGTGTCCGACCACGGTCGAGTTGCTCCGCCAGGTCGCCGATCGACACGGCGACCAACTGGCCTACGTGGACGCAGACGGCTCGCCGCTCAGTTTTTCCGAGTGGGATGCCCAGGCCGATGCGATCGCTGCCGGCTTCGCCGACCAGGGGGTGAAAGAGGGGGACGTCGTCGCTCTCTTGTTGCCGTCCTGCTCGGACTACGCCCTCTGCTACCAAGCGGCGATGCGCCTGGGTGCCCTCACCACGGGCATCAATCCCCGTATGGGCGCTCGTGAGATTGAGCACATCTACGCCCGAACCTCGCCCAGGGTGACGATCGTCGGTGACGGGCTACTCGGCGGCCGGGCCACAGCCACTCTGAGTACTGGCGACCTCGGGCAGATGAAGCGGAGCGGAGGCACGGCCCCTTGTTCTCTCGAACCCTTCGAAGACCGCGCGGTGGCCATCGTCTGGACGAGCGGCACGACCGGGCTGCCCAAGGGCGCCGTCTACAGCCATCGCAACCTTCAGGCCATTGCCGCCGCCGAGTTGGCGATCGCTCGCCCGTTCGATAGGCGGATCTCGGCCACTCCATTTGCCCACATGGCGTTCATGACGCATCTGTGGGAGGAGATCAACTGTGCCATCGCCACGTACATCGTCCCCACCCCCTGGCGGGCCGCCGACGCCCTTCGGATCATGCAAGAAGGGCGCGTCACGGTTGGCCAAGGCGTTCCGACCCAGTGGCGATTGATTCTCGACCACCCCCAATTCGAGAGATTCGACCTCTCCCACCTCCGCATCGCCGCCACCGGTGGGGCGTCAGTGTCTCCTGAACTTGTCCGCGAGATGGAGCGACGCCTTCGCTGTCCAGTGGTCATCGCCTACGCCAGCACCGAGGCTGGCTTGATCTCCGGCAGTGATCCCGGCGATCCTCCCGAGCTGATCGCCAACACCGTTGGCCGAGCCCGAAAAGGCGTCGAGCTTCAGGTGATCGATCCCGAGGGCTCGCCGGTCGTCGGCGTCATCGGTGCGGTGCGCTGTCGGTCCTCCGCCATCATGAAGGGTTACTGGCAGGACGAGGCGACTACGTCCAAGGTGGTCGATGATGAGGGCTGGCTGAACACCGGCGACCTGGGGAGCATCGACGAGGCGGGGGTGCTCAGCCTCGTAGGTCGTAGCAGCGAGATGTTCCTGCGCGGTGCGTACAAGGTCTACGCCACCGAGGTAGAGCGAGTGCTCTCCTCCCATCCCCAGGTGAGCCAAGCCGCCGTGGTGCCCAAGCCCGACCGGGTCCTGGGTGAGATCGGCGTGGCCTTCGTCGTTCCCGTCTCCGGCGCCTCCCCCGATCACCAGCAACTCCGAAGATGGGTCCGTGAGTTCCTTGCCGACTACAAGGCGCCGGACATAACGGTCGTGGTTGATCAGTTGCCCGTCACCGCCGTGGGAAAGGTCGACAAGCACCAGCTGACGCTCCGCACCGTTCGCCTTACGCGACCGGTTTGATCGGGAGCTACCGATTGATCGGGAGGATCAATGCCCGTCGACCCTGACGCATCCGCGGCCTCGCAGGCCGTTCGCCAGCGCGCCAGCGCACAAGGATTGGCTCTCTCCGAGGACACTCTTGAACAACTGGCTCGCCAGTACCCGGCGCTGAAGGCGTCGACCGACTTACTACCCGATGCCTGGTCCAGAGCCATGCCTGGGTCGGCGACAAGTCCAAGCTCTCCGCCCGCCGGTGCGTGGCAGCCCAGTTCCATTGACGACGAGGGCACCGACACCGTCGTGGGAGCCGCCTCGGCCCTGCGGGCCAATCGGACCACTGCGGTGAACCTGGTCACCCAGGCACTCAGCGCCATCGAGGCCGACGATGCTCAGCTGGGTGCCATGGTGGCGGTCTTTGCCACATCGGCCATGGCTGCCGCCGAGCGAGCCGACCAGGAGCTCGCTCATGGCTTGGATCGTGGCCCGCTCCATGGCGTACCGCTGGTGATCAAGGACAACCTGACCTCAATCGAGGCCCCCACCCGAGTCCAGAGCAAAGTCCACTGTCCACTCACTGACGAGCTGGTTGATGCCGCCTCAGTATCGGCGTTACGGAAAGCGGGCGCCATCATCCTGGGGAAGGCATCGACCAGCGAGTTCACCCTCGGTCGGGCGGGACCGGGGTTTCCTGATCCTCGAAATCCTTGGGATCTCAGTCGCTGGCCAGGCGGGTCGAGTTCTGGGACCGCAGTGGCGATCGCCGGTGGCTTGATAGCCGCTGGGCTCGGTACCGACACCGGCGGCAGCATCCGCATGCCCGCAGCGCTTTGCGGCATCACGGGGTTCAAGCCCACCCTAGGGCGCATTCCCGCCACAGGCTGCGTTCCACTTGCTCCGTCGCTCGATACGGTCGGCCCGATGGCCCATTCGGTCGCCGACTGCGCCCTTCTGTTCGCTGCGCTGACCCACGGCGCACCAATACCCGCACTCGTGAACGAAGGCCCGACCAGCCTCGAAGGGTTGCGGATCGGCCTGCTGCGTCCGTATCTCGAAGTTCCCGACGTCGACACTGCTCTGGACGGTCGGCTCAGCGTTTGTGCATCGAACCTCGAGGGGAGCGGAGCCGAGGTGCTGGAGGTGGAACTCCCCGACTCGGCGGCTATCTATTCGGCAGCCTTCGTGATCCTCTATACCGAGGCCTTCAACCTCCACCGCCACACGCTCGTCCCGACATGGGACGACTACGGCATCGAGGCCCGGAACCGACTCGCCACCGGGGCCCTCTACGACTTTGCCGACTACGTCGCCGCCCAACAGCAAGCCGCCCACAGCCGGGCGGCGGTCGGGCGGATGTTCAATGATCTGGACATCCTGCTTTCGCCCACCCTGGGGATGACCGCCCCTCGATTGGATGAGACATTCGCGACGCGGCTGGGGCCTTTGCTCTATGCCGCGCCTTGGAACCTCCTGGGGTTCCCAACCCTCTCGGTGCCCATCGGCTTCGGCGAAGGCGCTCTGCCCTTGGGCGCTCAGTTCTCCGGACCCTTTGGAGCCGATGACCTGGTCTTGCGAACTGGGCTCGCCTTCCAACGGCGCACCAGCTGGCACAAAGGGCGCCCGTCCTAGCTCTCAGGGCCCGGCGGCCATCTGGGGCCGTTGACGGCCAGCGGCGTTCACCGCCCAGACACGTGCACGCTGCACGTCCACCGAAGTGGACCTGCTGTCCGCCCGCGCCACCTCCACCTCCCGCGCCATGTTGACGTGGAGCGCTACAAAGGATACTTTCGCCAGTATTCAGTATTTGAAGGTCAAGGCCGCCGCGTGGGGGCGCGCAGAGCGGCCCGATTGGCGGAGGCGGGGGCATGACGTGGGAGTGAGCGGTCGATGACCGTGGTCTGGGCCGGCCTGGCCCTGGGTGCCCTCTACGCCCTGGTGGCCGTCGGGTACAACATCGTCTTCGTCTCGTCGGGCGCCTTCAACTTCGCCAACGCCCAGCTCATCATGTTGGGGACGTTCATCGCCTACTGGGGCCTCGACGTGCTGAAGATGAACGTCGTCCTGGTCATCTTGATGTCGGCGGCCATCGTGGGCGTGGCGGCCGCGGTGGAAGAGCGGATCGCCATCCGGCCGGTGCGGGGGACCGAACCCCAGCTGGTGACCACCGTCGGCGTGGCCACCCTGCTGAACGGGGTGACGGTGCTGATCTGGGGCCCCCACGCCCTGCAGATCCCGTTCTTCGGGTCGACATTGGCGAAGAACGTGCTCGGCGGCCGGGTGCTGCCGGTGAACCTCTGGCTCATCGGCATCGCCATCGTTCTCACCGCCGCCCTCTGGGTGTTCAGTCGCAAGACCCTCCTCGGCACCGCCCTGCTGGCCGTGTCCGAGGACAAGGAGGCGGCGTCGCTCCGGGGGATCAACATCCGGGCGGTCGCCCTCGGCGCCTTCGCCTTCTCGGGCATCGTGGCCGGTGCCCTGGGGCCGTTCATCGGTTCCCAGGAGGACGCGGTGGCGTCGCTCGGGACCCAGTTGGCCCTCCTGGGCTTCGTCGCCTTGGCCATGGGTGGCTTCGGCTCCCTGCCGGGCGGCCTGATCGGCGGGTTCGCCGTCGGCCTGATCGAAGCGCTGTCGGACCGCTACCTCGGCACCCAGTACGCCTACCTGATGGTCTTCGCCGTCCTCCTGCTGGTGCTGCTGTTCAAGCCCGGCGGACTGTTCGGGACCGTACGAGAACGGATGGTCTGACGTGGCGACAGTGATCGCCGTGTGGCGGCGGTACCCGTGGGTGGTCCCCCTGGTGGGGGCGGTGGTGGTGGTCATCCTGCCCCAGCTGGGGCTCGGGCCGGACCTGCAGCGCCAGGTGATGCTGGTCGCCGTGCTCGCCCTACTGGTCAGCGGGCTGAACCTCTCGCTCGGCTACGCCGGCGAGCTGGCGCTCGGACAGGTGGCCATGTACGCCGCCGGGGCCTACATCTCGGGCTACATGGGCAGCCACGGCGACACCGACATCGTGCTGCAACTGGTGGTCTCGGCCGTCTTCGCGGTGATCGTCGGCCTGGTCACCGGCATCCCCGGCCTCCGGCTGGGGTCGTGGTCGCTGGCCATGACCTCGTTCTTCCTGGTGCTGTTGATCCCCGACATCCTCCAGATCTTCTCCGGCCAGACCGGGGGGTCCCTCGGGCTGACCGGCATCGCCCAGCCGACCATCTTCGGGGCCACCCTCAGCACAGAGGGCTTCTACGTCGTGGCGGTCGTCGTCACCGTCCTGTGGCTATGGGCGATGCGCAACCTGGTGGCCTCCCGGCACGGCACCGCCTTCCGGGTGCTCCGCCAATCGCCGGTCCTGGCGTCGTCGCTCGGCATCTCGGTGTACCGGATGAAGCTGACCGCCTACGCCGTCGGCGCCCTCCCGGCCGGGCTGGCCGGCTGCCTGTTCGCCAACCTCGACCACTTCCTGTCGCCCACATCGTTCAGCTTCACCCTGGCGATCACCATCCTGGCCGCCTCCATCCTCGGCGGGTCCACCTCGGTCTACGGGGCCGTGATCGGCGCCGCCATCCTCCAGACCATCCAACAGCAGTTCACGACATTCAGCACATATTCCCCGGTCATCTACGGCGTCTTCCTGATCGTCGGGGGCGTCCTGCTGGGTGGCGGCATCGCCGGGCTGTGCCGCCGCGGCGTGACCTGGCTGGACCGTCGGGTCCGGGGCCCGGCCGTCCCACCGGCCGTCGACGTGGTCGCCCTGCCGACCATCCCCGGCACGCCGTTGTCGGTGGAGGAGGTCGGCAAGTCGTTCGGCGGCCTCCGGGCCCTGCACGGGGTGAACCTGACGGCGCCACCGGGCCAGGTCACCGCGCTGATCGGTCCGAACGGCTCGGGCAAGACCACGCTCCTGAACGTCATCTGCGGCTACTACCGCCTGGACGAGGGGGCCATCGTCATCGGCGGGGAGCAACGCCCCCAGCGCGAGCCGCCCCACCGGGTGGCCCGGGGCGGGGTGGCCCGGACGTTCCAGACCGCCAACATCCCGGCCGGCATCACCGTGGCCGAAGTGGTCCGGTCGGGGCGCTACACCACCGACCACTCCTCGATGCTGTCGGCGGTTCTGCGGCTACCCAGTGCCTACCGGGTGAAGCGTCGGGACGACCAGGCGGCGGCCGAGGTGATGGCCCAGGTGGGCATCGCCCACCTGGCCAACCAAGAAGCGGCCTCCCTGCCGCTCGGGACCCGACGGATGCTCGAGGTGGCCCGGTCACTGGTCCAGGCCCCCCAGGTCCTCCTGCTCGACGAGGCGGCCTCGGGGCTCGACGAGAACGAGGTGGAGCAGCTGGCGGTGCTGATCCGCAAGATCCGCGACGCCGGCGGCACGGTGATCCTGGTCGAGCACAACTTCCGGCTGGTCCTCTCCCTGGCCGACCAGATCGTGGTGCTCGCCGAGGGCCAGGTCATCGCCACCGGCACCCCCGCCGAGATCGAGCGGCACCCCCGGGTGCTCCAGGAGTACCTCGGGGTCAAGCAGGAGGCGGCCGGCGCACTGATGCAGGACGCCAGCCGGGAGGCCGCCGAGCGGTCGGCCCGCATCGACCAGGCCGCCGGCGAGGGCGCCCCCGGGGGTGGGTCATGACCGACGCCCCACTGCTGGAGGTCCGGAACCTGGCCACCGGCTACGGCGACCTCCGGGTGATCTGGGACGTGTCGTTCTCCGTCGCCCCGGGGAAGCTGTCGGCCCTACTGGGCCGCAACGGCGCCGGGAAGACCACCGTCCTGCGGGCCGTGGCCGGCCTCAACAAGGTCCAGGGAGGGACCATCACCTACCAGGGTGAGGACATCTCCCACCTGTCGGTGCACCGCCGGGTACGGGCCGGGATCGGGATGGTGCAGGAGAACAAGCGGATCTTCCGGCGCCGCACCATCGAGGAGAACCTGCTGCTGGGCGGGTACACCCTGAAGGTCCGGGGGAAGAAGCTACGGGCCGAGCTGGACCGGATCTACGAGCTGTTCCCGGTGCTCGGCCAGCGCTCGCGCACGCTGGCCGGGTCGCTGTCGGGCGGGCAGCAGCAGATGCTGGCGATCGGCCAGGCCCTGATGCCGCGGCCGTCGCTGTTGATGCTGGACGAGCCGTCCGCCGGCCTGGCCCCGTCGATCGTGGCCGAGGTCATGGACACGGTTGCCGCCCTGAAGGAGACCGACCTGGGCATCGTCCTGGTCGAGCAGGCGGTGGAGGCCGCCATGGGGGTGGCCGACCACGTCACCGTCCTCGACGTCGGCCGGGTGGTGATGGACGGCGACGCCAAGGACATCGACGACATGTCCGTGCTGAGAGACGCCTACTTCGGCCATACGGCCGGCCAGAACGG
>Ga0134126_10004007_pt1 | contig 18430 bp, 12 predicted proteins | sample KB31752_FD_96881 | JGI IMG/M metagenome (GOLD analysis project Ga0134126, IMG submission 96881) | Terrestrial soil microbial communities with excess Nitrogen fertilizer from Kellogg Biological Station, Michigan, USA - KB3-175-2 | ecosystem: Environmental > Terrestrial > Soil > Unclassified ...
GCACCGACGAGCAGACCGCCATTGCTGCCGCCCTGGATGGCGAGTTTGTCGGAGCGCGTGTATTTGTTATCGATGAGCCACTGCGCCGCCGCGATGAAATCATCGAAGACATTCTGCTTGCGCAGCTTCGTGCCGGCCTCGTGCCATTCCTTGCCGTATTCGCCGCCGCCGCGCAAGTTGGCCTGCACGTAGATGCCGCCCAGTTCCAGCCAGGCCATGCGTGTGATCGAGAAAGACGGCGTTAACGGAATGTTGAAACCGCCGTAGCCGTATAGCAGCGTTGGATGCGAACCGTCCAGCTTGATGCCCTTCTTCGCCGTGATGAACATCGGCACTTTCGTGCCGTCCTTGCTCGTGTAGAAAACCTGCTTGACCTCGTAAGCATCAGTATCGCCTTTCACGTTCGCTCGGCGGATCAGCTTACTTTTGCCGGTGATGAGATCGTAGCGATAGATGCTCGGCGGCGTGGCGAAGCTCGAAAACGCATAGAACGTCTCGGTGTCGGTGCGCCGGCCGCCGAAACCGCTGGCCGTGCCGATGCCGGGGAACTCGACCTCGCGGACAAAGGTTCCGTCCATTGTGTGCAGCTTGATCTGCGTGCGCGCGTCCTTGAGAAAATGGGTGACAAACAGATTGCCGACGAGACCGACGCCGGTGAGGTTCTCTTTCGCTTCGGGGATGATTTCTTTCCAGTTCGCCCGCGCCGGCTTGCGCGTATCGATGGCGATAAGCCGGCCTTTGGGAGCTTTAAGATCGGTTTTGAAATAGAAAATCGGCCCATCATTGCCGGCGAAACTGTATTCGTTGTCGAAATCCTCGATGAGATCGACCGGCATGGCATAGGGTTCGCCAAGATCCTTGTAGGTGATGCGATACTGGTGATTGGTGCCCTTCCAGATGGTGAGGAGGAGATAACGCCCATCCTCGGTGACGTTGGTTTGGAAGCCCCAATCGGGATGGTCGGGACGGCGATAGACCAGCACATCCTCGCTCTGCGGCGTGCCGACGCGATGATAATAAACTTTCTGATTGAGCGTGACTTTCTGAAACGTCTCGCCGGACTTCGGCTCCTCGAAACGACTGTAGAAGAAGCCCTTGCTATCGGCGGTCCACGATGCGCCGCTGTATTTCAGCCACTTCAATTCATCGGATAATACCTTGCCGGTGGCGACATCCATGACGTGCCAGGTCTGCCAGTCGGAGCCAGCCTCGGCGACGCCGTAAGCCAGATATTTACCATCCTCGCTGATTTCCAGCCCCGCCAGCGCGACCGTGCCATCTTTCGACCATTTGTTGGGATCGAGCAGGACACGCGCCGTGCCATCGAGCGATTCGAGCGTGTACAACACGGATTGATTCTGAAGTCCGTCATTCTTGGTGTAGAAATAGTGCCCGCCGGCCTTGAAGGGCGCGGAATAGCGTTCATAGTTCCACAGTTCGGTCAGGCGTTTGTGAATCGCTTCGCGTTGGGGGATGGCGTGCAGATAGGCGAACGTAAGCTTGTTCTGCTCGGCGACCCAGGCGGCCACGTCGGGCGACTTGCGCACGTCGTCTTCCAGCCAGCGATAGGGGTCGGCGACCTTGGTGCCGTGGTAGTCGTCGGTATGCTTGACGCGGCGCGTTTTCGGATAGGACAGCGTCGGCTCACCTGCCATGAGAGTCGTCATGCTAACGAATATACTCGCGAAGAATAGGACGCCCCAGGATTTCCGCAGCATGAGAAGCTCCTTTTCGATGGGACGGTATCAACTGAAGATTGAATGTAGCAACTGCTTTCGTCGCGGACCACAGTGAAGTAGGTGCGGGATACCCCATACGCATCAAGTTGAGGGGCGAAGCCTCTTGCTCCCCTCTCCCCCGTACTCGGGGGAGAGGTTGGGGGTGAGGGGGAGAAGACGCCCCCTCACCCCCAACCCCTCTCCCCCGAGTACGGGGAGAGGGAGCCGAATACAACCGGCTTAACTGGATGCATAGGGGGCGGGGTGCCCCCGCCCTCCCATCAGCAGACGTCGGTGCGAAATTTGCGGCTTTTTCTTGCTACCGTTGCTCCGCTCGCGCGGTTAATATCACGATCACTCGCCTCGCACCTCGTTCCGTTGTTTCGTGGGGAGGTTCTCATGCAAGCCGAACATCGTTGGCGTCCGCTCCGCTGGCTGCCGTGGTTGGCTGTCTGCGCCGTCTGCCTGTACCTGGCCACGCCGTCGCTCACGCAGTCGAAACGCGACGACGCCCCAGCCAAAAAAGCACCCGCGCCGCCTGCCGCCGCCAGTTCCAGCTACGATCAGGTGACACCCGCTCTGCTCGGTCAGGTGACGTTCGCGGACATGATGGCCAAGGACAAAGCCGGCAAGGACGCCGTCATGGCGCGCCAGCGCAAACTGCTGGAAAAACGCTATGATCTGCAAGCACACCCCGACAAAAAGGTGAAGATGTCACGCGGCAAACCGATCCCCGTCGGTCCGGCGACCCGTCTTCCCGAAGGCATGACCTGGGAGCAACTCGCCGCGCTCTCACCCAAGGAAATCCGCGACAAGAATCGCTTCCCACAAGGGTTTTTGCCGCTGCCGCATCCGCATCACGAGGTCGGCGGTATGGTCTTCCCGCAAATGGAAATCAAGCAATTGGCGCGACTGCAACGCTTCGATCTCGATTTCGATTTGCCCGAGCATTTTCTCCCGGAGTTCCCGCCAGCCATCTTTCTGACCACCCGCCTCGACCTCGGCGATGTCTCGCAGGGCAAAGTGGTCACGGTCGATAATTTTCAGGAGATTTTCCAGGGCATCCTGAACGCGAAGGATCTGGAAGGCGTTCGCTTGCTCGTCACGCAGTTTCCGCAACAGCAGTTCAACGCCACGGCGGATCGCAAGACGGATCAGGCCATCGGCAAGCAGGGCGTCACCTGCTTCGATTGCCACGTCAACGGCCACACGTCCGCCGCGACGCATCTGGTCGGCGACATCCGCCCGCAATCGCACCGTCGTCGTCTCGATACGCCGTCGCTGCGCGGCGTCCACATTCAGCGCTTGTTCGGCTCGCAGCGGGCGCTCAAGACCATCGAGGATTTCACGGAGTTCGAGCAGCGGGCCGCCTACTTCGATGGCGATCAAGTGTCGGCCGTGGCCAAGGGCATCAATCCGCTGGAGCGCGGCGGCCAAGTGCATTTCATGTCCGAGTTTCAGGAATTGCTCGCCTTCCCGCCGGCTCCCGGACTTGGCATCGACGGCAAGCTCAATCCGAAAAAGTTTAACGCCGACTCCGAGGAGATGAAGGGGCAGAAACTATTCTTTGGCAAGGCCCAGTGCGGCAGTTGTCATCCGGCCCCTTATTACACTGACAACAGTATGCACGACTTGCAGGTCGAACGCTTCTACAAAGAGCAGAAGCATAACGGTCTGATTGCCAGCACGCAGGGACCGATCAAGACGTTTCCGCTGCGCGGCATCAAGGAATCGCCGCCGTATTTCCACGATGGCCGCTTGCTGACGCTGGAAGATACCGTCGAGTTTTTCAACCTGATCTTGGAGACGAAACTATCGTCCGAGGAGAAGAAGCAACTGGTCGCGTTCATGCGGCAGTTGTGAGTTGTCCGTTTGGCCGCTTGCGGCTTAGCGCTAAGCCGCAAGCGGCCCGGAGGAGAACATCCCATGAACCCCACCGAGCCGATGCTCTTAACCGAGGTGCGTGAAGAAGTAATGCACCTCACGCTGAATCGCCCTGAGAAACGCAACGCCTTATCACATGAATTGTTGTTGCAGTTGGGCGCGGCCCTGGATGCCGTCGCCGCCAAGGACCGCGTGCGTGTTGTGGTGTTGGCGGCGCGGGGTTCCGCCTTCAGCGCCGGCCACGACTTGAGCGAGATGGTGGGTTGCACGAAGGATGCTTACGGCGAACTGTTCGCGCTTTGCTCGCGTGTGATGCGGCAATTCCGCGCGCTGCCGCAACCGGTGATCGCGCGTGTGCAAGGATTGGCGACGGCGGCCGGCTGCCAACTCGTCGCCGCCTGCGATTTAGCCGTCGCCGCCGATAACGCCACCTTCGCCACGCCCGGCGTGAAAATCGGTCTGTTCTGCACGACGCCGATGGTGCCGTTGGTGCGTGCCATTCCGCCGCGTGCCGCCCTGGAAATGCTGCTGACCGGCAAGGCGATTTCGGCCCAGCAAGCGCTTGCCTGGGGATTGGTCAATCGTGTCGTCTCAGCCGGCGAACTGGATACCGTCGTCAAGGAATTCACCGACGCGATCCGAGCATCGAGTCCCTTGACGGTGCGCATCGGCAAGCAAGCGTTCTACGATCAGTTGGCCCTCGATGAAGCGAGTGCCTACGAGCGGGCCACGTCGGTGATGACGGACAATGCCGTGTGTCACGACGCGCAGGAGGGAATGAGCGCGTTTCTGGGCAAACGCCGTCCGACCTGGACGGGCGATTGACGATCGTAGCTTACTTTTCAGGCGCAGCAATTTTCTCCAGCGCCGGAATACGTTTCTTCGCCTCACGGCCAGGGGCGGTATCAGGTCCATCGCTCAAAATCTGCTGCCAAAGTCGGATGGCCTGGCGCGCCGCCTCCGGCCGCTCCTTGGCGTACTGAGGAGGTAACTCGCCAGAGGCATAGGCATCGAGCGCGTGAGCTTGCGCGAGCAGGAAACGACGCTGTTCCGCGAGATCGTCCGCCTCCCACGGCCGTTCCGTGCGGGCCTCGTATTCCAGAAGGATTTTTTTCGCATCCGCACCCACCGGCAGATCCGGCCAGCGCTGCATGCAGCCTTGTAGTTGCATCAGTCCGGAATAAAGCGTTTCGCGTTGTTCCAATCGCTTCTTCGCCTCGGTGAACAGCGCCTTGGCCTGCCCCGCACGGCTGGGCACGGCATCCCCCGCCATGCGTGACGCTGGATAACGCTTCGTTTCTTCCTTCCGATGGCCCGCCCGGTCATCGAGCCAGCGAATCGCTTCGCCCAAGGTCTTTTCGGAAGGAATGGCATGTCCCATACCAGGCTGCACCCAGACGCGCGCCGTCACGCCCACCTCCTTGAGCATCGGACCACGCAGGCGTTCGACCTCACAGCGATTGAAGTCTTTCTCTCCCGTCAACAAGGCGACATGGAGACGATCGATCGCGCGCTGTCGCAACCAGGATTCTTTGCGTAAATCACCGCTGGCGCAAATCGGCATCACGCCGCCGAAGTATTCCGGCAGCGCGAAGGCGATCGCACAGGCGATTCGGCCGCCTCCCGAAAAGCCGGCCAAATAGGTGCGGTCGGGATCGAGGGGATAATTCCGACGAAGATCGTCGAGTACATCGAGAACGATGCGTACGCGCTTTTTGGAGGGACAATCGTTGCCGGCACCGCGCGGCGCGGCGAACAGGATGCCGCGTTGCTTGCACACCTTCTCGAATCGTTTCCACTCGGTCGGCTCATTTCCAGGGGAGATAAAAAGGATCACGGGCAGCCGTTTCTTGGCCTCGCGCCGCGGCACGTACAATTCATACGCTTGCTGTTTGGAATCGTACTTGCCGAGCCAGTCAGCGGGAGGTGTTGTCAAGCTGCGATTGGCTAGGGCGAACGTCCAATCGATGCGTGTCGGCGCGCCGACGACGATCTTGGCGTGATAACCGGGCGGCGATGCAGCTGCCGAAAGGTGATCTATCGGGACCACGGCAATAATGACAATAAAGAGAACGATTGTGGCTTTCATGTGTGCGTCTCTTGGATCGAGGTGTCCGCCTGGTGTCTCCGCGCAGGTTCCAACGAACCAGCTTACTCCGATACCGTCTTACATGTACAGGCATAAGCGGTGCTTCGAGGCACCAACTTTTTGACGACAAGCCTGGAGCGCCAGCGACGGGACAGCGCAACCCGTCGCTGGCGCTCCAGGCTTGTATGTCATTCTGTTCGTGCCTTCGTAAGCGGAGGGACGTAGCATAACAGGGAGATTCCATCGCCAGGAGGTCGCACGTCATGTCAACATTTTATCACCGCTTGATTTCAGCGTTCGCCTTGACGTTGGGGCTGCTCACTGCCGCCACGTCGGTTGTCGCACAATCCGCGCGAACCGCAGAACCACCGAACAACAAGCAGCCGCGCCGCGATCGGTTCGGCGATGCGCTGCCCGAAGGAGCGATTTACCGCGTGGGATCGTCGCGTTTCCGCGTGGGCAATTGGGTGGATTTCCTTGCCTACTCGCCCGATGGTAAAACGCTCCTGTCGATCAATCGCAGCAATTACTCCGCCGCTCCCCTCGTTCGCCATTGGGAGGTCGCCTCGGGCGCGCAGCGCTGCTCGTTTTCACTGTCGCAAGGCAATGGCAATTCCAGGGCCGTCTACAAGACCATCGCTGCGTCGCCGGATGGCAAGTTGCTCGCGGTGCCGTTCGCGCTGGTAGATGCGGCCACCGGCCGGCTCGTGCGCGGCTTCGGCATGAAGAAGAAGGGACAGGTCATCGCCTTTTCCTCGGATGGACGCGCGCTGGCCACCGGAGACGACAAGGGTACGATTGAATTGTGGGAGCCGACTTCGGGAAGAAGCCTCGGCACCTTGGAGGTATCATCGCCGCCTAGCCGGGCCATCGGCTTTTCGCAGGCCATCGCCTTTTCGCCGGACGGCAAACTCGTGACCGCTGCTCACATCGATCACACCGTCCGCATTTGGGACCGTGCTACCCGCCGATTGATCCGGCGTTTGCAGCCGGCGAAGCAGGACGCCGTACCCCAGTCCATCGCGTTTTCGCCCGACGGCAAACGAATCGCCGCCTACTGCGACGACAAGATTGTCCTCTGGAATACCGCGACGGGTGAGCAGGTGCGAACATTGCCTTTGGGTAGTTCTTGGTATTTGGGTTTGCTGGCTTTTTCGCCGGATGGCAAGTTTCTCGCCGCGAGCCATCTCGATAAGATCCGATTGTGGGAGATGAACAACGGCAAAGAAGTCCGCCAGCTGAAACAGCCTCGCTGCCCTACGAGTCTGGCTTTTTCGCCGGATGGTAAGGTGCTGGCGACGGGCGATGAAAATATCCATCTCTGGCAAGTCGCCACAGGCGAGCGAATTCGGCCCGGCGGCGACACGGCGGCCGAGATCGCCTCCGCTGCCTTCTCGCCGGATGGCCGATTCCTGGCCACGGGTGGACAGGATGAATTCATTCGCCTGTGGGATGCGAATACCGGTGCGCCGATTCGGCGTTTCAAGGCGTGTCCGGGCGGTAATCCATCCGTCGGTTTCTCGCTGGACGGCAAGTCGATCTTTTCGCAAGACCGCCATCAATTCGTTCTATGGGACTCCGTCACCAACAAGGAAGTGCGCCGCTTCCAGGCTCCCGCGTCCGCCCTCACCGCCACCCTCTCGCCTTCCGGCCGGACTCTCGCCTGGGTGGACAGGAAGCGCACCGCTCATTTCCAGGACATCGCTTCCGATAAGGAATCGCGTACCTGGAAGAAGGAGAAAGGTCGTCGCATCGATTTAAGCCAATTTTCCTCCCCGGAGGAGCGCCTGACGGCGATTGCCTTGTTTAACGCACCAGACTACGGCGGCCTGCACAGAGACGGCGAAAAAGAATTTCCCCCCTTCCAGAAGGACGGACAATTCGCCGGCTTCTCGTCCGATGGCCGGATCGTGGCGCGTTTGGATGGCACCGGACGAATTCACTTTCAGGACACGGCGACCGCACAAGACCTTGCTTGTACCCATTCGGCGGCCGGGGAGCCTTTAGCCAAATTGCCTTCCATGGCGCTGTCGGCGTTTTCGCCCGACGGCAAAACATTTGCCGCGCAGACGACCCGCGGACCAATCCGCTTATGGGAGACCGCCACCGGCAAAGAACGGTATCGCTCGCCCATCGACATCGGCTGGCTGGAGTCGATGACCTTTTCTCCCGCCGGCGACAAACTGATGAGTGTGAGTTCGGAAAAGACGGCCCTGGTCTGGCAGCTATTCGGACCTCCGCCCGAACAACGACCCCCGGAACTATCTACTGAGCAATTGCGGTCTTTATGGTCGGACCTGGCCCGCGACGACGGCCGCATCGCTTTTCGGGCGCTTCAGATGCTGACCGCCGGTTCGCCTCGCCCCGTTGTTGACTTTCTGCGGCGAGAGATGCTCGCCGCTCCGCGTCTCGATCCTCGGCGCATCGCCCGCTGGATCGCGGAACTCGACGCGGACCAATTCGCCGTCCGCGAGAAGGCGACGGCGGAGTTGAAGAAACTCGGCGTTCTGGTGGTGGGACGGCTACGCCAGGCATTGCAAGAGCAGCCGACCCCAGAGGCACGCCGGCGGTTGGAAGGACTGCTCGGCGAAATGAAGGAACAGGCGGCCGCTCCGGAAACGATCCGCGCTTGGCGAGTGATCGAGGTGTTGGAACATATGGCGACGCCGGATGCGCGGCGTCTGCTGGAACAGTTGGCCGGCGGGGAACCGGATGCGCGATTGACGCCCGCAGCCAAGGCATCTCTCGCACGCTTGGCCGGGCGTCCGCACGGGAAACCTTGAAGACGTTACGCGCGGCGTTTGCCCTCGACCTCGGGATTCACCCATGCCGGCAACGGTTGTCCGTTCAATCCCGCCAGCAAGTTATTGGCGCAGATGTCCGCCATCGCGTTGCGGGTGCCGACCGTGGCGCTGGCGATGTGCGGTGCCACCACCAAGTTCGGCAAGCACAGCAATTCATGCTTTACCTCCGGCGGTTCCGGGTCCGTCACGTCCAGGCCGGCGGCGAAAATCACGCCGTTTTTCAGTGCGTCAATCAAGTCTTTCTCGACGACGATGGGGCCGCGTGCCGTGTTGACGAACACCGCCGTCGGCTTCATCTGTCGGAAGCGCGCGGCGTTGAACAAGCCGCGCGTGGTGTCGTTCAGGTCGGTATGCACCGATACGAAATCCGCCTCGCGCAGCAGCGTATCGAGATCGACCTGCCGGGCGTCCAGTTCGGTCTCGGCCTTTTCGTGGCGGTGCATGTCGTGATACAGCACCGGCATATCCCAGCCGAGGTGACAACGGCGTGCCAGGGCGTAACCGATGCGGCCCATGCCGATGACCCCGAGGGTGCGACCCGCCAAATCCTGACCGAGATGGCCGAGCGGCTCCCACGTCTTCCACTGGCCGGATTGCGCGTAGTGGTAGCTATCGACGAGCCGACGTGCCGCCGCGATCAGCAGACAGAACGCCATATCCGCCGTGGCGTCGGTCAGCACACCGGGCGTGTTGCCGACGGCGATGCCGCGCGACGTGGCCGACGGCACATCAATGTTGTTGAAACCGACGGCGTAATTGCTCACCACCTTGAGACGCGGTGCCGCGTCCATCAGAGGCGCGTCGATGCGGTCGGTCAAGAGTGACACCAGGCCGTCACAAGTGGCGATTTTCTGTTTGAGGAGATCGTAAGGCGGCGGCATTTGCTCCGGCCAAATCTCGGCATCGCATTGCTCGCGGATGCGACTGAGTCCGGCGGCGGGGATGCGGCGAGAGACGAAAACCTTCGGCTTGCTGGCCATCGCTGCGGCTCCTTGAAGACATTATCCGTAATCTCGATTACGGATAATGTGTCAACAATCGCCGGCGAAGGCAAGCGGCTTGCGATGGGTTAGCTGATTTGCCTCAAACGGCGACGCATGCCGCGCGCGGCCAAGCCGGCAGTGCCCAAGAGGAATAGCGTAAGCGATCCGGGTTCGGGTGCCGAATGGAGGGATATCGAATTCACTTGTGCCTGGAAGCCGAAGCCAGTCAGGTCCGTGTAATCAAAACTGCCCGAATAGAGGGGTATGTTGTTGAGCGGCAAGTTCGCCAGATTTAAGGTCGGCAATACCTCCTTGCTCTCCAGGAGTAGCGAAGCAGTGTAGTTAGAAAAGCCACCCCACCAAGTTGGTGCCGTTTGGTTTGCCGTAATTTTGAAGGTGTTCCAATCGTAGTGAGGGTCTCCAGTGGCGTGCCACCAATTGGTCAGAGAGGAGGTCGATGACCAAGTCGAGGGTGTACCGAAGCCGGATCCCGTTGTAGCATCGCGGATGTCGCTAAACACGGGGCCATTCGTCCGGTACTCACTCGTGCCGTACTGCCCCCCCAAGGGCGAAAGCGGTGGGATGGAGCGATCGTACTGCACCGTCCAGATCATGCGGTCGCCCACGGCATAAGCACTCGTCGTCGAGTTAAAGGGATGCCACGTTTGCAAGACGGTTCCCGTCATGTAGTACGTGACCATGTCGGCACGAGCTTCAGCACTCCCTGCTACGAAGGCAACAGCGAGAACGAGGATGGTGTGGCGCACGGATGACCTCCTTGTCAGTTGAGGCGAAACCTTTTACATCCGGCTCAATACCGGCTATTCTGGTGGTCCATACTTTAATCCTCTGAAAGAGAGGGACACAACCCCAAATCGAGGCAAGGCGATAGCCATGACGGATTTTTCCACTCATTTGCGCGAACACGCCCGCGTTATCTGGCAGGCTGCCGTCGCTGCTGTCGATCCCTTCGATTTGGTGCGCGCCGCCCTGACGAATCCTCCGCCGGGGCTGGCGGAAGCAGAACGCATTCTCGTCGTCGGCGGCGGCAAGGCGGGCGCGGTGATGGCTGCGGGAGTCGAAGCGGCCTTGCCGAGTCAACGCGAACGTCTGTCCGGTGTGGTCAATGTGCCGGCGGAGACGGTTCGACCCTTGCACTCGATCCGCCTGCACGCCGCACGGCCGGCCGGCACCAATCACCCGACCGCCGAAGGCGTCGCCGGAGCGCGGGCCATGCTCGATCTCGTTCGCCAAGCCGGGCCGCGTGATGTTGGTCTGTGTCTGCTCTCAGGCGGTGGCTCCGCCCTGCTGCCGGCTCCCGTTGAAGGCATCACGCTGCAAGACAAGCAGCACGTCACGAGTTTGCTGCACGCCTGCGGCGCAACCATCAATGAAATGAACTGCGTCCGCAAACACCTCTCCGCCATCAAGGGCGGCCGGCTCGCCCAGGCGTTCGGCGATCGGCCGTTGTTCAGCCTTATTATCTCTGATGTGATCGGCGATCCGCTCGACGTGATTGCTTCCGGGCCTACCGCCGCCGATCCCACCACCTTCGCCGACGCGCTCGCCGTTCTCGATCAATATGACCTGCGGCCGCGCGTCCCGCCCGACGTGTTATCCCATCTCGAACGCGGCCGGGACGGCGGTATCGCCGAAACGCCCAAGACGCTGCCTCCGTCCGTGCATAACCTCATCCTCGGCAACAATAGCCGTGCCCTCGCCGCCGCCCAGAAGAACGCGGAAGCGCTCGGCTATGCGGTACTCAATCTCGGCTCGTTCATTGAGGGCGAGACGCGACAAGCCGCCCTCGTGCTGGCCGGCATCGTGCGCGGCATCCGCGCCGATGCCACGCCGATGCGCCCGCCCGTGTGTGTGCTGTCCGGCGGCGAGACGACCGTAACGCTGAGTCCGGGGCACGGTCGCGGCGGGCGCAATCAGGAGTTCGTACTGGCCGCCGCGGCGCATCTCGGGAAGGCTGGACTGCGTGACATCGTTGTCCTCAGCGGCGGCACCGACGGCGAGGATGGTCCCACCGATGCCGCCGGCGCCCTCGCCAATGAAACGACGTTGACGCGAGCCGGCGAAGCGGGACTCAATCCCATCGCTTACCTGGAACGCCACGATGCGTATTCCTTCTTTGAAAAGACCGGCGACCTGCTCAAGACCGGCTTGACGCAAACGAACGTCATGGATGTGCGCGTCATCCTCATCGGCACGCGCGGCGAGTGACAAGCCCACGTCACTGCCAGGGCGTTTGTGTGTCGTCTTTACCATCCGGCGGTACATTTTTGTAACAATTGCAACACCTTCGCTCGTCTCACCTTTGGCATTTTCGTAGAGGTAATCGCGATAACTCGCGTTTTCATCGGGGTTTGCGAGAAAGCACTTTCGCCTCGCCTCTGAATGGCACGGCACTTGCTTTATAAAAGAGCGACGGCTCTGAAAGTCGCACCATGCAACTGATAGGGGCTGGAACAGAAGAGGGCTTGGGGCGAACCCCCGAGCGGCATGGCAGGGGCTCGAGTTCGTTCGGCTTGACCGGACGAACTCGGGCAACTCCATTATCGACTTCCTGTATAATAACTTTTTCCTCCCGCTAATGTCCGTTGAGCGGGCGCGGTGAACCGACCCTCGCCGCGCCCGCCCTTACTTCATACCAACGCGAACGCTCTCATCCCCTCCCGACCCGCGCTCTCCCCGGCGCGGGTCTTTTCTTTCCCTTGGATCTCGGCGAACGTCCATCTCCGAATCACGGACCTTTGCGGTATAATGGCTGGCGCATTCGCCGTCCCTGGCGTTGTTCTGTTGAGGAGGCGCAGCCATTTCCACTCGGATTCAAACACTTCTCCGTTATCTGGTGCTGGCCGGCAGTTTGTTGCTCGTCACCACCTGTATCCTGGGGGCTTTCTATTTGAACGCGCTTCACCAGGAAGTCTCGCGCGTGCTGACGGAGAACGTGGCCAGCATCGTTGCCGACAAAGATCTGGACACGACCATTGATGAGTTGGTTCCCCTGCTGCGTGGCGACCATTCACGCGGCGAAGTGTTGACGGCGGAACTGAGCAAACGTCACGACAAGGCCAACGAACAACTGATGAAGGTGCGCGGCTACGCCAACACGGACGAGGAAAAAGAGCGCGTCCATCAGGTGGCCGAGAGTTGGGCACGCTATTGGAACAAGTGGACCAACCGCAGCCATCAGCCGGCCGGGACACTGGCGAAATACGATCGCGAGTTGGCTCAGCAATTGGATGAAGATGTGTTGCCGAGTTGCTCGCATCTGCTTGAGTACAATACGGGACAAATCAGCGAGTCGGACCAGACGAATCGCCGTATTGTCGATCGCCTGACCTGGGGCTTGTTGGCCGTCGGTGTCGGCGCGCCGTTGGCCGGCCTACTGCTTGGCTACTCCGTGGCTCAGCGGATGCATCAGTCCATCTATCAGCTCAGCGTGCGCATCCGCGACGCGGCCGGCCGACTCAACAGCGAACTGCGACCGGTCACGCTCGAAGGCAATGGCGATCAGTCGGCGCTCAATCCTCAAATGCAAAGCATCACTGAGGAAATCGAGCGTGTGTTTCAACGCTTGCACCAGCGTGAGCGAGAAGTGTTGCGCGCCGAACAGTTGGCGGCAGTCGGCCAGGTCGCCGCCGGCGTGGCTCACGAACTGCGCAATCCGCTTACCTCGGTCAAGATGCTCGTGCAGACCGGCATGGAAGGCGATCCGCCGCCCGGCCTCCCTTCCGAAGACTTGGCCATCATCGAACACGAAGTCCGCCGCATGGAAGCGTGCATCCAAACTTTCCTCGACTTCGCGCGCCCGCCCGGCGCCGAGCGCCGCCGTATGGACTTGCTGATCGTCGTCCGCCGCGCCCTCACCCTGATTGAAGGGCGCGCCCGCCGTCAAAAGGTCGTCGTCAAGTCCGAGTTACCACCGGGGCCGGTCGAGTTGCTCATCGATGGCGAGCAGATTCATCAGGTGCTGGTGAATCTGTTGCTCAACGCCCTGGACGCACTGCCGCACGGCGGCGAAATCCACCTCGAAGTACGACAGGCCGTTGACCCAGCGCGGGCGATCGTGCGTATCCACGATAGCGGGCCGGGCATCGCCGCGCCGATCCTCGCTCGGTTGTTCGAGCCGTTCGTCAGCGGCAAGGAAACCGGCCTGGGTTTGGGCCTGTCGATCAGCCAGCGATTGCTCGAAGCCAACGGCGGCAGCATCACGGGAGAAAACGCGGCCGAGGGTGGTGCCGTGTTCACATTCACTTTGCCGGCATGAAAGAAGAGATCACCACGGAAAACACGGAAAAATACGGGGATAGGAAGATTATAATAGGCGAATGAGGCGCATCAATGAAGAGTCCAGCTGTTTGAGGATCGCCTTATTCGCTTGTATTCTTTTTTGTCTTTTTCCGTGTTTTCCGTGTTTTCCGTGGTGAAATTCTTCTTTCTTGGGAAGCGCGACATGAGTACGTTGCTGGTCGTCGATGATGAAGCCTCGATCCTTCTCGCCTTTCGCAAGGCGTTCCGCGAGCCGGCCGTCACCGTCCTTACGGCCGAGACTGCCGCACAAGGGCTGGACATCGCCCGGCTGCGACACCCCGATGTCATCGTCCTTGATGTCCATTTGCCGGACATGCTCGGTTTGGATCTGCTGCGCCGGCTGCGCGAGTTGGATGCGCGTAGTCCCATCATCTTCATCACCGGCAAGAGTACGACCGATACGGCCATCGAGGCCATGAAGCTCGGCGCTTACGAATATCTCCTCAAGCCGCTGGAGTTGAGTACGCTGCGTCAGGTGATCGAGCGCGCTCTGGCAATCAGCCGGCTCATGCACGTTCCCACCGTGCTGGCCGCCGACGACGATGTGGACGAACGCGCCGACGCCATCGTCGGCGTCTGTCCGCCCATGCAGGAGGTGTACAAGTCCATCGGTCGCGTCGCCGCTCAGGATGTGACCGTCCTTATTACCGGCGAGAGCGGCACCGGCAAGGAATTGGTTGCTCGCGCACTCTATCAACATAGCCGGCGTGCAAATGGACCGTTTCTGCCGATCAACTGCGCCGCCATCCCGGAGCATCTGCTGGAAAGCGAGCTATTTGGCCACGAAAAGGGGGCATTCACCGGAGCCGACCGCCGGCGCATCGGCAAGTTTGAACAATGTTCCGGCGGCACGCTGTTCCTCGATGAAATTGGGACGACGAGTCCGCTGACGCAGAGCAAAATGCTGCGAATTCTGCAAGAACAATCATTCGAGCGTCTGGGCGGCAACGAGACGATCCGCACCGATGTACGCATCCTGGCGGCAACGAACGTCAACCTGGAGTCGGCGGTGGCCGCCGGCGATTTTCGCCACGATCTGTATTATCGGTTGGGTGTGTTCACGATCCATCTGCCGCCGCTGCGGGCGCGTGGCGACGATCTGAAACTGCTGATAAGCCACTATCTACGTCGCTTTAACCGCGAACTGGATAAGGATGTGCAAGGCGTGGCACCGGAGACGCTGGATTTGCTGCGCCGTTATTCGTGGCCGGGCAACATCCGCGAACTGCAAAGCGTCCTCAAGCAGTCGTTGTTGCAGGCGGCCGGTTCCGTGCTGGTGCCGGACTTCCTACCGGCCAGCGTGACCGCAAACACAACGACGGAGCCGAGTGTGCGCGGGATGGATGAGACGGGATTGGAGCCGTTCATCGAGACGCGATTGCAAGCGGGTACGGAGGATTTGCACGATGAGGTGCTGCGGTGGATGGAGCGCCTGCTGTTGACGCGCGTGCTGCGTCACACCGGAGGCAATCAACTGCAAGCAGCGAAGATTCTCGGCATCACGCGCGGCAGTCTACGCACCAAGATCCGCGACCTCGGCATCCGCATCGATCGCACGATAACAGGCGGCGAGGAACCGGAAGCGTGAGTTCGCGCAGTCAAAGCACCGTCAAGTAGTCCCACCGTTGCGCTTGCGGCGCGGCTGTTGTCCGCGCAATTCCGCCAGTTCGCGTTCCAATGCCAACCGTGCTTGCCGCTCGTCCTCGGCGCGTCGCATCTGTTCGTCCGCTCGCCGTCTCTCATCCTCGACGCGGCGTGTCTGTTCTTCGGCGCGCCGCGTCTGCTCCTCGGCACGTTGCATCTGTTCGTCCGCTCGTTGTTTTTCTTCTTCGGCGCGTCGTATGGCCTCGCCCAGTAGACGATGCGCTTCATCGAGATCGCGTTGCAAGTCCGCCGGCAGCGGCAGCAGAGTGCCTCGATACCAGTAACGCACCCAATCGTCCAGCAACGCCAACTCCAGTTCGAGTTCCGGGATGGCATAGCGGCCCTGTTCATTCGGCTTGACCGAAACGTATTTCCGTCCCTTCAGGTGGTACAGCGTTAGTTCCTGGCCATCGGGATAGAACAGCAGGTAATACGGCACCTTGAGTTCGCGTTCGTACTTGCGGAAGTTGTCTTCGTAGTCCTTGCGCTTGTTGCTCTCGGAGACGTATTCCAGCATCCAGAAGGGGCCAACCGGCTGAAAGGGCAAGTTGTAACTGCCCTTGGCGACGAGAGGTTGGTCGTGAACAACCACCATGTTATCCGGCACCACCTGGCCCGGCTCGGACTGTCGGGGTAAGGGATACTGTACCAGCAGTTCGTTGAAGAACTGCACATCGGGACGGCGAGCGTGAACGAGGTCGAGACTTTCGATGGTGATTTTGCGTTGCGTAGCTTGCGGTACGGATTCCATAAAATGCTCCGGCGGCAGACTGCGCAGATATTTCTGCTCCGCTCTCTCGTAGGCGAGCCGCAGCAAGGTTCGTGGCAGTGTCGTGGACATGGCCATCCTCTCCGAACAAGGTCGTTGGCTGTTGGGCAGTGTACTCTTGTCATCGGCGGTCGGGGAAGGGCAATCCGAATTTCGCCTCACACTCGGAATCCTACAGGCGATCTCTTCCCTTCCTGCTGCTGTTCCATCTTCGTGAACCGAGTAAAATGGTGATCGAGGCATCGTCCCCTGGAGGAGAACCAATGACGCTTCAACTCACCTTACCTGCGGACCTGCAAGAACGATTGCAGCGGTCGTGCTAGATTCCGCGCCGCTCGGCCTCCTTACCGCTCCACCAGGGAGGATCGATGCCCAGGCATGTTCGCACTGGCTCGCGGGCTTGATCTCTTCTTGGTGGCTTTTCCCATTTCGATGATTGACTTTCGCCGCGAATCGGAGAAACTGGAAGAAATGCCCTCGTTCACCTAGCACCCACCATCATCGGGAGGAGATTCCATCGTGACCGATACCCCGAAGCGTAATCCGACACGTCGCGACGTGATGAAGACGACCGGCCAAGTCGCCGTGGCGTCGGCCCTAGCCGGCCTGGCCATGCCGCACGTTCATGCAGGCGAAAACAACACCATTCAGATCGCCTTAGTTGGCTGCGGCGGTCGCGGAACCGGCGCTGCCGAGGACGCGCTCTCCAGCAAGAATGGGCCGACCAAGCTCGTCGCCATGGCCGACGTTTTTCCCAATCGGCTCAAGGACAGCTACGGCCACCTCAATCGCGTGAAGCAGAAACAGGTCGAGGTGCCCGACAACCGCAAGTTCATCGACTTCGACGCCTACAAGCAAGCGATGGATTGTCTCCGGCCAGGCGATGTGGTCATCCTCACGACGCCGCCCGCGTTTCGCTGGGCCCATTTCACCTACGCCATCCAAAAGGGTCTCAATGTCTTCATGGAGAAGCCGATCACCGTGGACGGTCCCTCCACGCGGCGGATGATGAAGCTGGGCGAAGAGGCCAAGAAACGCAATCTCAAGGTTGGCGTCGGCCTGATGTGCCGGCATTGCCCCGCGCGCGGTGAGATGTACAAGAGGATCCAGGATGGCATGATCGGCGACATCACGCTGCTGCGGGCCTATCGGCAGCATAATCCGGTCGCCTTCTTCGAGTCGGCCCCCAAGCCGAACGGCATCACCGAACTGCTCTATCAGATACAGCGTTTCCACTCGTTCTTGTGGGCCAGCGGCGGTTGCTACAGCGATTTCTACATCCACAACATCGACGAGTGCTGCTGGATGAAGAACGCCTGGCCGGTCGAAGCGCGCGGCGCCGGCGGCCGGCACTATCGCGGCAACAGCATCGATCAAAACTTCGACGTGTATTCCGTCGAATATACCTTCGGCGACGGCACCAAGCTGTTGCTGGAAGGCCGCTGCATGAACGGATGCGATCAACAATTCGCCAGCCTCGCGCACGGCACGAAAGGCTCGGCGATCATCTCGACCAATAGCCATTGGCCGTCACGCTGCCGGCTTCTCAAGAGCCAGCATAGCAGTAGCGACCCGTCCGCGCAGCGGAAGTATCAGAAGGACATCATCTGGAAATGCGGCAAGGAACCGGGCAGCGACAACCCCTATCGCGTGGAATGGGATGATCTGCTCGCGGCCATCCGCCAGGATAAGCCCTACAACGAGGTCCAGCGCGGCGCGGAAGCCAGTTTGGTCACGGCCATGGGCCGCATGGCCGCGCACACCGGCCAGGTTGTTACCTTCGACGAAATGCTCAACAGCGAACACGAGTTCGCGCCGGAAGTCGATAAGCTGAAAATGGATTCACCCGCTCCGCTACAGGCCGGCAGCAACGGCAAATATCCCGTGCCGGAGCCGGGACGCAAGAAGCGCGAATACTAAGAAAACCTAATCCCGCCAGCCCGCAGTGCAAGCAAGGGTTCTTTCTTCCCTTGCTTGCGCGGCGGGCTGGCCAATTGTCACATCTCATCCGGATGCAGCAACGACCGCAGCAATTCATCCGGCGCGGGCTTATATTTGAACGGCTCCATCGTTGAGGACGCCCGCCCTTGACTGAGGCTGCGCACCTTGTCGGCGTAATCGAACATCTTCGATAACGGTACGATCGTCTCCAAGATACAAATACCGTTCTTGTTCTCCAGCTTGTTGATCTCCGCGCGACGGGCGTTGAGGTCCGA
>Ga0134126_10004008_pt1 | contig 18428 bp, 19 predicted proteins | sample KB31752_FD_96881 | JGI IMG/M metagenome (GOLD analysis project Ga0134126, IMG submission 96881) | Terrestrial soil microbial communities with excess Nitrogen fertilizer from Kellogg Biological Station, Michigan, USA - KB3-175-2 | ecosystem: Environmental > Terrestrial > Soil > Unclassified ...
ACGATCTGGCCGGCGATCCGCGCTTCGAGACGGTGCGGAAGCGGGCGCAGCACGAGCACGTCCTGGTGCCGCGCCTGCGCGAGGCGCTGCGGGCTCGCACCGCGGTGGAGTGGGAGGCGCACCTGGGCGAGCGCGTGCCGTGCGCGGCGGCGCGCCCGGTGGAGGACATGTTCGAGCACCCGCAGGTGGCCGCGGAGGGCATCCTGGCCGAGTTCGAGCACGGGCGAGTCGGGCGCTATCGCGGCATGGCGCACCCGGTGCACTTTCCCGGGGGCCCCGCGCCCGCGCCGTTCACCGCGCCGGAGCTGGGCCAGCACTCCCGCGCGATCCTGGCCGGGCTCGGCTACGCGCCCGAGGAGATCGAGCGGCTCTGCCGCGAGGGCGCGGTGATCGGATGAGGCTGTTGATGCGGAGCAAGCTCTTCGTCCCCGCCTCGCGGCCGGAGCTCTTCGCGAAGGCGGTGGCCGGTCCGGCGGACGCGCTCTCGTTCGACCTGGAGGACGCGGTCCAGGAGTCGCGCAAGGACGAGGCCCGCCGCGCCCTCGTCGGCTTCCTCGCCCAGGCCGGGCCGCGGCCGGGCGGCAAGGTGGTGATCGTCCGGGTGAACGGGCTCTCGACGCCCCACTTCGAGGCGGACCTCGCCGCGGTGACCGGCCCCGCGGTGGACATGATCAACCTGCCCAAGCCCGAGTCCCCGGACGAGGTGCGGACCGCCGCCGTCGCGCTGGCGCGGCAGGAGCGGGCCCGCGGGCTGGAGCGGCCGATCGGGATCCTGGTCAACATCGAGTCGCCGCGCGGGCTCCGGCGCGCGGCCGAGATCGCGAGCGCGGACGCGCGGGTGACGGGTCTCCAGCTGGGGCTCGGCGACCTGTTCGAGCCGTTCGGTATCGACCGCGCCGACGCCGCGGCGGTGCACGCCATGCAGGTCGCGGTGCGCCTGGCCGCCGCGGAGGCCGGCGTCTGGGCCTGCGACACGGTCTACGGCACGGTGAGCGATCCCGACGGTTACACGCGCGAGGCGACCGCGGCGCGCCGGCTCGGGTTCATCGGCAAGTCGTGCATCCATCCGAGCCAGGTCCCGCTCGCCAACGCGGTGTTCCGCCCGACCGATGCCGAGATCGCCGCGGCGCTGCGCGTGGTCGAGGCGGCGCGCGGCGCGGAGGCGAGCGGGGTGGGCGCGTTCCTGGTCGACGGCCGCATGATCGACCTGCCGTTCATCGAGCGGGCCCGGACAATCCTGACCGCGGCGCGTCAGCTGGACCTGCTGCCGGGCTGACGGTGTCGCTGACAGGAGCCTGACGCACCCGGTCGGTGCTCCCGCGATCCCAACCATACCCGCGAGATTCGGAAGCCCCGCCGTGGCCCGATTCTTGCGATTTGGGCCGCCGTGCGGCACGCACAGGGCAAGTCCTTCGATCCCGATCAGGAGCAGCGCCGCTGCCAGCGTCAGCGCGTCTCGTGGCTGGTGACGGTTGCGGCCGGGAGCCGTAGCATCCAGGGGCTCACCCGCGACGTCAGCGCCTCCGGCGCCAAGATCCTCGTCAAGGAGCGGCCCGCCCTCGGGATGGAGATCGGCCTCTCCCTGCGCCCGCCCGGCCGCCGGCCGGTCTCCACGCGGGCGCTGGTGTGGCGACTCGATCCGGACGGCCTCGCGTGCATGTTCGTGGGCACGCAGGAGCCCGACTTCCTTGCCGCGGTCACCCCGAGGACCGCCACGTCGCCGCGTCCCTCGCTCGCGCCGGCATCCCCCGCCGCGGCTCCGCCCGCCCCGGTGGCCCCGCCGGCCCCGGTGGCTGCGATCGCGGCCGCGGAGATCGCGCGAGTCCCCCTCTCGGCGGGCGCCCGGCCGGCGGGGAACCCCGCCGGCCCGGCGATGCCGGCCCCGGCGCCGCTCGCGCCGGGCAGCGCGGTCCTGGTCGCGGTCGCCGACCCGTCGGTGCGGGCGATGGTCCTCGCGACCATGGAGCGCAGCGGGCACCCGGTCCTCGACGCCGGCCCCCAGCCGCTCCTGGCCCTGCGGATGGCCGAGCAGAACGCGGCCGGAATCGGCCTGATCGTGGTGGCGGCGGACCTCAAGCTCATGAACGGGGACCCGCTCGACCTCCGGCTGGTGCCGATCCTGCCCAACGCGAAGGTGATCGTGATGTCGAGCCGCACCGTCCCCCGTTCCCCCGGCGCGCCCGGCCTCTGGCTGCCGACGCCCTGCTCGGACGAGGACCTGATGACCGTCGTTCGCCGCGCCCTCGGCGGCTAGTGCCCGTTGCCTTTCACCGCCTCGCCCATCGCGGCCCCCAGGTTGCGGGACGCCGAGGCGAGGCTCGGGTGGACCGCGAGGGTCCGGCGGAAGAGCGCGGCGGCCTCGCGGTACTGGCCGAGCGCCATGTGGCAGAGCCCCTGACCCGAGAGCGCCCCGAAGTGATGCGGATTGCGTCGTAGCGTCTCCTCGCAATCCGACACCGCGCCCGAGAAGTCCTCCGCCAGGTAGCGGATCGTCGCGCGCTTGTTCCAGCCCTCCGCGAACCCGGGGGCCCGCTCGATGATCTGGCCGAACACGCGGAGCGCCGCCTCCAGCTCTCCGCGCTCCATCGCTTCCACGCCTTCCCGGAAGAGCCGGTCGACCTCGGGGATGCCGGCGTGACACCACATCTGCCAGAGCGCGGATTCCGCGCGGGCCACCAGGGCCGGGTCGTCGCCGCGCAGGGCCGCCAGCGCCTCGGCCTCGGTCATCGGATGGGGCGCCGCCTCATGGCCTCCGAGCGTACAGGATTCGCGCCGGGATTCGCCAGCGGATCGGGCCGCCGTCCTGTATTCTCGGGCGCACCGAGCGCCCGCTCGCTGACACGGACCGGCGCCGGACGGAGGCGCTCCATGCTGACACGACGGGACTTCCTCGCCACTGGCGCCGGGGCCGCGGCGCTCGCCGCCCGGCCGGTCCGCGCGCTCGCCCAGACCCCCAGGCGCGGCGGCACGCTCTCGATCCGGGCGTGGGATCCGCCCCACTTCGACGTGAGCCTCGTGCACGCCTACCGGACCCACGTGGCGATCTCGTTCACCCACAGCCGCCTGCTCCGCTACCGGGCCGGGGCCGCGGTGAAGCCGGGCTCGCTGGTGATCGAGGGCGATCTCGCGGAGTCCTGGACGCAGCCCACCGACACCACCTACGTGTTCAAGCTCCGGCGCGGGGTTCGGTTCCATCCCAGGCCGCCGGTGAACGGGCGCGAGCTCACCGCGGAAGACGTGAAGTTCACCTTCGAGCGGATGCTGACCGAGGCGGGCAGCAACGCCTCCATGTACCGGGCGATCTCCAAGGTGGAGGCGGTCGACCGCTACACGGTGCGCTTCACCCTCTCGGAGCCGTTCGCGTGGTTCCTCGACATGGTGGCGAGTCCCATGGCGGGTGCGGTCGTGGCCCGGGAGTGCGTGGAGAAGTGGGGCGATCTGAAGAAGGCGGAGGCGGTGATCGGCACCGGCCCCTGGATGCTCGAGAGCTATCGCCCGAACGTGTCGCTGACCATGGTGCGGCATCCCGGCTACTTCGTGGCCGGGCTGCCCTACATCGACCGGGTCGAGCTCAGCATCGACGAGGACAACGCCTCGCGGATGGCCGCGTTCCTGGCCGGCCGCTACGACCTGGGCTGGGAGTTCCCCGGCACCATCAACCGCACCGACTGGGTGCAGATCAAGGACCGGCTCCGCCAGACCCGACCGAATCTGCAGACCGTCGAGTTCGCCTCGAACGTGGTCAACGACCTCGCGATGCGCACCGATCAGAAGCCGTGGAGCGACGTGCGGGTGCGCCAGGCGGTCTGCCTCGCGCTGGACCGCAAGGAGATCATCGAGGCCACGCTGGAGGGCGTCGGCAACGTCAACGGGCCGCTGCCCGCGGCGCTCACCGACTGGGCGCTGCCCATCGACCGGCTCGGCGAGGGCGCGAAGTTCTATCGCCACGATCCGGCCGAGGCCAGGCGCCTGCTCGCCGCCGCCGGCTATCCCAGCGGCTTCCCGGCCAGCGTGTGCTTCAACTCCTACGGCTCGACGGTGCTGGTCGACACCATGCAGCTCGTGCTCAAGCAGCTGAAGGCGGTGGGCATCGACGCCAGGCTGGACCAGAAGGAGTACGGCGCCTACCAGGCCACCTGCCGGCTGGGGAAGTTCGACTCCACCGTGTTCGGGCCGCTGACCCCGTTCCTCGACCCGGACAACTTCCTGTTCGGCCAGTACTACACCGGGGAGCCGCGCAACCGCAGCCACGTGAAGGACCCCGCGCTCGACGACCTGCTGGTGCGCCAGCGGCGGGCCATGGAGGTGAAGGCCCGGCGCGACGTCATCAACGACATCCAGCGCCACCTCGCCCGGCAGCAGTACTACGTGCACGTGCCGAGCGGCCTCTACGTCGCGGTGTGGGACGGGGCGCTCAAGAACTACGCCCCGAACCTGGGCTACGACTACGGCGGCCGGCTGGTCGCGGCCTGGCTCGACCGTTGAAGAGGAGCATCGCCATGCGCACGATCTCGACGAGCATCACCCTGGTCCTGGCCCTCACGGTGGCGATCGCGGCGGCTCCGGCGCCCGCCCGCGCGGAGAGCACCGCGCAGGAGGTCGCCTACGGCGTCGGCAGCGCCACCTCCACGCTGGTGTACGCGCCGGTGAAGGCGAGCTTCTGCATCCTGGGCGCGGTCACCAGCGGGCTCACGCTGCCGTTCGGCGGTCCGCGCACCGCGGGCAAGGTGGCCTCCACCGCGTGCGGCGGCACCTGGGTCGTCACCCCCGCGGCGCTCCGGGGACGGGAGCCGGTGCGCTTCATGGGCGGCGGGCGGTAGTCACGTGGTGCTGGCCGACCGGGTCGCGATCGTCACCGGCGCCGGCAACGGCATCGGCCGCGCCATCGCGCTCGCGATGGTGCGGGCGGGCGCGCGGGTGGTGGCCGCGGACGTGGACGGGGGCGCGGCCAAGGCCACCGCGGACGCGGCGGCGGGGCTCGGCGGCAAGAGCCTCGCGCTCGACACCGACGTGGGCGATCTGGCCGCGATCGACCGCATGGCGCTGCGCGCGGTGGAGGCCTTCGGGCGCGTCGACGTGCTGGTGAACAACGCGGGGGTCACGCGGCGCGCCGGCATCATGGACCTCACCGAGCAGGACTGGGACCGCATCATGCGGGTCAACGGCAAGGGCGTGTTCTTCTGCCTGCAGCGAGTGGCCCGCGAGATGATCCCGCGCGGCGGCGGCACCATCAACAACATCGCCTCGGTCGCCGGGAAGGGGTACGTGGGCGCCTCCAACGCGATCTACGCCACCAGCAAGGGCGGGGTGATCGCGCTCACCCGGCTCGCCGCGCTCCAGCTCGCCCGGCACAAGATCACGGTCAACGCGATCTGCCCCGGGGTGACCGTGACCGCCCTCTCGGAGGCCAACCTGGCGGTGCGGGCCCGCGACGAGGGGGTCTCCGCGGAGGAGATGCGCCGGCGCCGCGACGCGGTGATCCCGCTGGGGCGCGCCAACGAGCCGGAGGACGTGGCCGCCCTCGCGGTCTTCCTCGCCTCGCCGGAGGCCCGCAACATCACCGGGCAGTCGCTCAACGTCGACGGCGGCCTCGTCTTCGACTGATCGCGCGGAGGAGGCTCCCATGAACATCGGCATCTCGGTCCCACTGCCCGCCTACCTCGTCGACGTGGGGGCCATGGCCCGCACCGCGGAGTCGCTGGGCTTCGAGTCCTTCTGGTGCGCGGAGCACCCGTTCATCCCGGTTCACACCAAGAGCCGCTTCCCGAGCTCCCCGGACGGGGCGATCCCGGAGAGCTACAACCACTTCGTCGACCCCTTCGTGGCGCTGGCCCGGGCCTCCGGCACCACCACGCGCATCAAGCTCGGCACCGGGATCGTGCTGGTGCCGGAGCGGCACCCGCTCCTGCTCGCCAAGGAGGTCTCGACGCTCGACCTCTTCAGCGGCGGCCGCTTCCTCTTCGGCATCGGGGCGGGGTGGCTCCGCGAGGAGACCGAGCTGATGGGCGGCGACTTCGACCACCGGTGGGGCCAGACCCGCGAGTCGATCCTCGCCATGAAGGAGCTGTGGACGAAGCCGGAGGCCGAGTACCACGGCAAGTACTACGACTTCCCGCCGGTGCGCTCGAACCCGAAGCCGGCCCAGAAGCCGCACCCGCCGGTGCTGCTGGGGGGCGACGCCCCGCGGGTGCTGGAGCGCATCGTGGCCTGGGGCGACGGCTGGCTGCCGAACCGGGTGACCCCCGAGCAGCTCCGCGAGCGGCGGGCGACGCTCGACCGGCTCGCCCGCGAGGCGGGGCGGGATCCGGCCGCGATCAGCATCTCCGTGCACGGGCAGCCCGCGGACCGCGACCTGATCCGGCGCTTCCACGACGCGGGGGCCACGCGGGTCATCGTGCGGCCGGCCACCACGCGATCGGAGAGCGAGATGGTGACGGAGCTGACGCGGATCGCCGACGCCCTGATTGGATAGGTTCCGCTGGCCGCTCAGGCGTGGGGGATCCAGGGCCAGTACTTGGCGATGGCCCCTGCGTCCACCCGTAGATCGGTGCCGGTGATCATCTCCGCGTCGTCCGAGCAGAGGAAGACCACCGCGCGCGCGTAGTGCCGCGGGCTCGGCAGCCGGCCCATCGGCACCATCCGGGCGAAGTCGAGCCCGCGCCGCCGCGCCTCGGGGCGCGGCCGTCCCCACGCCACCGTGCGCTCGGCGGCCTCGTCGGTGTCGGTGGCGGTCGGGGTCAGGCTGTTCACCCGGATGCCGTGGTGGACCAGGTCCATCGCGGCGGCGCGGGTGAAGTTCAGCAGCCCGCTCTTGCTCGTGGAGTAGGCGATGTTGCCCGCCTGGCCCTGATGCCCGGCGGTGGAGACGACCACCACGATGCTGCCGCGGCGGCGCTGCTCCACCATCAGGCGCGCCACGTGCTGGGTGCAGAGGAAGGTGCCGGTCAGGTTGACCGCGATCTGGCGGCTCCATCGCTCGAGCGGCATCTCGAGCACGCTCTGCCCGCCCAGGATGCCCGCGTTGTTGACCAGGATGTCGACGCCCCCGTGGGCCTCGCGCACCCGGGCCACCATCGCCTCCACCTGGCCCTCGTCGGTGACGTCGCAGGTGAGCCCGAGCGCGGTGCCGCCGCGCCGGCGGATGGCCTCCGCGCACTGGGACGCGTTGTCGGCCGCCACGTCGACGCACGCCACGATGGCGCCCTCCTCGCCGAGGCCCTCCGCGATGCCGCCGCCGATGTTGGGGCTGGTGCCGGTCACGATCGCAACCTTCCCGCCGAGTCGCATCATGGACGTCCTTCCCCCTCTCCCCTCAGGGGAGAGGGCAGGGGTGAGGGGTGGTCGACGGGAGTCTAGCCGAGTCCGCCGCTCCGCAGCCCGATCAGGCGCGCCAGCAGCGCCCCCGCGAGCGAGACCAGCATGATGATGCAGGCCACCACCACCGCCTCCTCGAACTTGCGCTGGGCCACGTAGTCCAGCTGGAGGATCGACAGCGGCCGGTTGGCGCTGGTGGTGAGCAGCGCGAAGCTCCCGATGTTGCGCGCGGTGCCCACGAACGTGATCATGCCCACCGCGAGCAGGGTCGGCATCATCAACCGTAGGATGATCCTTCTGTACGTCGTCCACCAGGAGGCGCCCGCGATGCGGGAAGCCTCCTCGAGCTCGCCGCCCAGCTGCAGGAGGCCGCTGCGGATGATCTGCACCCCGAGCGGCATGCCCGCGACGATCCCCGCGAGGACCAGCAGGGCGGTGGTGCCGTAGAGAGGCCGCAGGGCGCCGACCCCGAGGAAGAGCCAGAGCAGCGCCAGGCCCAGGATGATGCCCGGCACCGTGAAGGGCAGCCAGGAGACGAAGTCGAGCAGGCGCCGGCCCCCGTAGGGGGTGCGGACCACGATGTAGGCGATCAGCGAGTGCACCACGATCGCGGCCGCCGCGGTGCCGAGGGAGAGCACGACCGTGTTGCGGAGCGAGCGCAGGAAGAGGTCGTCGCCGAGGACGTTCTGCCAGTTGGCGAGGGTCCACGGCTCCGGCACGTTGAAGAAGCCGAAGAGCTTCATGAACGTTCCGAGCACGGCGAAGGTGACCGGGATCCCCAGCACCACCACCACCAGCGCGCCCGCGAGCAGGGTGGCGGGTAGTCGCCAGCGCCCGAGGGCGTGCACGCGGTGCTGGAACTGCCCGGTGACGGTGGTGTAGCGGCGCCCGCGGGTGAGACACTGCTGGGCCAGCACCAGGGGCAGCATCGCGAGGAGGATCAGCACCGCGAGCGCGGTGGCCGCGTCGTAGCGCGGCACCCGGGTGACCAGCAGGTCGTAGATCGTGGTGCTGAACACGAAGAAGCGGAACGGCAGCCCCAGCACCTGCTCCACCTCGAAGGTCTGAAGCGACACCATCGTGCCCAGGAGCAGCACCGAGAGGATGGCGGGGGCCATCACCGGCACCGTGATGCGCAGCGCGGTGCGGAGGGTGCCCGCGCCGGCCACCCGCGAGGCCTCCTCGAAGACCGCGTTCATGTTGCGGAACGCGGGGGTCAACAATATTACCTTCACGGTGAGCGAGCCGGTGATCACGTGGACCCACACGATGCCCCAGAAGGAGTAGATGTTGAACGGAGCGACGTGGAGCGGCGGCAGCGCGGCGATCGCGGTGTTGACCAGGCCGTACTCGGGGTCGAGGAGCAGGATCCAGGAGAGCGTCACCGTGAACGGGGGCAGGAAGAACGCGGCCCAGAACGCGAACTCGATCCCGCGGCGCCCGGGCAGGTCGGTGCGGGCGAGCAGCCACGCCACCAGCACCGCCAGGGGCAGCGAGGTGAGCTGGCGGGCGAGGGTGACGGTGAGGGTGTTCACGAGGGCGGTGCGGAGGCCGGGCTCGCCGAGGGCGGCGCGCCAGCCGTCGAGCCCGTAGCGGGCCGGCTGGCCGGGCGGCGCCACCTGCAGGCTCTGGAGCGCGACGAGGACGAGCGGGAACACCACGCAGAGGCCGACCGCGGCGAGGACGAGGGTGCAGAGGACGGTTCCGAGCTCGAGGCGGCGCGGCCGCGCGGTCGCGAGGACCCCGCTCAGGCCGGCCACACGCTCACCCGCTCGGGCGGGAAGCCGAGGCGCACCCGCTCGCCCTCCCGCCACTCGCGCGCGCGGGTGAGCAGGAGCACGATGCAGTGGTCGCCCAGGCTCACCCGGGCCTCGTAGCGGTCGCCCACGAAGGCGAGCGCGTCGATGGTGCCGAGCAGGTGCGGGACTTCGCTCCGGGTCGGATCGTCGGGGGCGATCCGGATGTCCTCGGGCCGGATCGCCACGGTGGCCGCCGCGCCGGGGACGAGGGACGCGGCGGCGCAGCGGCCGGCCAGCGTGCGGCCGGCGAGCGGGCCGTTGAACGCCACCGAGAAGTAGCCGTCGTTCTGGTCGGCGGTGACGCGGCCCGACAGCACCACGGTCTGTCCCAGGAAGTCGCGCACGAAGGCGGAGGCGGGCCGCTCGTAGAGCGCGCGCGGGGTGCCGACCTGCTCCACGCGCCCCGCGTGCATGACCGCGATGCGATCGGAGAGGCTCAGGGCCTCCACCTGGTCGTGGGTGACGAACAGCACCGTGATGCCGAGACGGCGCTGCAGGAGCTTCACCTCGGCCCGCATCTGCTCGCGGAGCTTCGCGTCCAGGTTGCTGAACGGCTCGTCGAGCAGCAGGAGATCCGGCTCGTAGACCAGCGCCCGGCAGAGGGCCAGCCGCTGCATCTGCCCGCCGCTCAGCAGGGTGCCGGGCCGCGACTGCATGCCGCCCAGGCCCACCAGGTCGAGCACGCGCTCCACCTTCTCCCGCACCGCCGCGCGCCCGAGCCCGCGCAGCTCGAGCGGATAGGCCACGTTCTCGAACACCGTCATGTGGGGCCACACCGCGTAGGACTGGAAGACCATGCCGAGGTTGCGGCGGTTGGGGGCCACGAAGACGTGCCGGGCCGGGGAGGCCACCGGCCGGTCGCGCAGGGTGATCTCGCCCTCGTCGGGTCGCTCCAGCCCCGCCACCAGGCGCAGCGTCGTGGTCTTGCCGCAGCCGCTCGGCCCCAGGAGGGCGAAGACCTCGCCGCGGCGCACCGACAGCGACACCGCGTCCACCGCGGCCGCTTCGCCGAAGCGCTTCGTGACGCGATCGAGGGCGAGGACCGTCTCGCCGGCGCCGGGGCGATCGCCCACCGTCGGCTCCGCTACTTGATGACCGCCTTGCCGATGTCCTGCGTCTTGACGACCTCGGCCAGGTTCTCCTCGGCGTCGACCTGCAGCAGCTTGGCCCCGCGCGGCACCGCGAACTGCGGGTTGCCCGGCTCGACCCCCACGCGCCGGCTGTTGGTCTCGACCTCACGCGCCCACACCACCTGCGCGTCCTTGGTGAGCAGCCAGTTGACGAAGACCTTGGCCGCCGCGGGGTGCGGAGCCCGGTTCACCAGCCACACCACGCTGCTGCTGGAGTTGACCGTGTCCATCTCCGGGAAGTGGAGGGTCTTGAGGCTCTTTCCGAGGCCCTGCTTCTGGAACTGGCTGAGCAGCAGCGGGTTCACCCCGAGCGCGATGGGGTAGCGGCCGCGGACCATGAACTCGGCGACCTGGCGGCTGTCGCGGCTGAGCGCCGGCTCCTGGTCCACGAAGAGCTTCTTGATGAAGTCGTCGCCCAGGTTGAGGCGCGCGCTGGTCATCGACCAGAACGAGTCGCCCATCGTGCGCACGTCGGGCAGCAGGAGCTTGCCCTTCCAGCGGGGGTTGAGCAGGTCGGACAGGCTCTTGACCTGATCCTCCTTCACCTGGTCGGTGTTGATGGTGATGCCGGCCCCCCGCACCGCGCAGAAGGCGTAGGCGAGCGCGCGGTCCTTCACGTTCGCGAAGCCGCGCTCGAAGCCGCCCTCCCAGCCCGCGTCGTCCAGCGCCTCCGGCTGCACGATGAGCGGGCGCACCGGGTCCCAGACCCCGGCCGGCCGCAGCACCTGGAGCGCGGTGCTGGTCGGGATGGTGGCCACGTCCCAGGTGAAGAGGCTGGCCTGCCGCTCCTGCATGATGCGCGGGGCGAAGTCCTGCGAGTGGAGGCCGGTGTGCTCGAGCCTGATGTCCGGATACGCCTGGGTGAAGGCCTTCAGCGCCCGCTTGTAGCGTCGCCGGGGAAGGTGTTGACGACGACCGTGCCCTCCTTCCGGGCCGCCGCCACCACCTGCTGCCAGTCGGCGGGCGTGACGCCGGCCGCGCGGGCCGGGCGCGGACGGCCGAGCCCGGCCGCGATCGCGCCGGCGCCGAGGATCGCGCCGCGCAGGAGGCTCCGCCGCGAGATCACCGCGCGGCCTTCCCGCGCTGCTCCTGCAGGTAGCGCACCGAGACCCGCTCGATCGGCACCGCGTCCGGCGAGAGCCCGTCCGGGTTCCTGTACTCGAACGGCGCGTCGCGGCCACCCAGGTGCTTGGTCACCACCAGGCGCCGCCACTGGATGACCTCGGCGTCGGTGGACGAGAGCTTCTCCGGCGAGTCGTAGCGCTGGTTGATCATCACGCGCTCGTCCTGCCGCGAGAAGTTGTACTCGATGATCCAGCGGTGGATCAGCGCGTAGGCCAGCCGCTCGCCGAGCCGCGCCAGCGCGGTCTTCGGCCGCAGGCAGTGGTAGTACCACACCCGCGTCACGTTCTCCTCGACCGGCACGCACATGCGGGTGTACAGATCCCAGCCGAACTCGGCCCGGAACATGCCGGGCAGGTGGTGCCCCCCGCACCAGCGCGCGGAGCGCGGGGGCGGGATGTGGCGCCGCGCCCGCTCGGCCAGCGGCCGGGTGAGCCAGGTCCACAGGCGCCGGTACGTGGTCCGGGGCCAGCGGCGGCCGTCGGGGTAGACGTCCTGCCGCGGGTTCTGGCGCATGTAGTTGCTCTCGGCCACGTCGCCGCCGAAGCCGTTGCCCACGAAGATCGGGTGCTCGCCCTGGGCCCCGCGGGCGATGAAGCCGCTGCGCGCGACCACCACCGCGTTGCGGTGCACGTAGTTCACGTGCGAGTCCATCGAGTTCTCGAGCGCGACCTCCCAGTTGCAGCGCCAGTCGACCTGGCCCAGCAGCACCAGCGTGCCCGGATCGAAGAACTCCTCCGGCACGTCTTCCTCGATGGGAGCGGGCGCGCCCTCGCCGATCCACACGAACACCAGGCCCTTCAGGGTGCGGGTGGGATAGGCCTTGGCCTCGGTGCCGGCCTTCCCGCACACCGTCGAGCCCGGGCCCTCGGAGAGCACCATGACGTTCTTGCCCGACTCGTCGTAGACCCAGCCGTGATACGGGCAGGCGACCGTCCCGCGGTAGTGGCAGTCGCCCTCGCTCAGGCGAGCGCCCCGGTGCGGGCAGACGTCCTGGATCGCGGCCACGTCGCCGGCCGCGCCGCGGAAGAGGCAGATCTCCTCGCCGAGCAGGGAGACCTTCAGCGGCGTCCGGTGCCCGACCGTGCGGGCCTCGATGGCCGGGTACCAGTAGTTGCGCAGGCCGAGCTTCGGGATCAGGTGCCGGATGTCGCCGCTGAGGCGGGCGGCGCCTCCGGAGCGAGTGTCGGCGACGTGCAGGCGGGGCGTCGAGGGGGAAGTGGGGGTCACGCCGGGCTCCTCTCGTGAGTCAGGGCATGAACGTGGCGAAGCACTTGTTCGAGTTGAACGACCACGTCTCGAGGAAGAAGCACGTGTCGGGCTTCCGGCCGAGCGCCTCCATGGCGCCGGCGAGCATGTACCAGTTGAGCATCTCCTGCTGGCCCGACTCCTCGATCGCGGCGAGGGACGTCTTGCGCCACGTCTCGTAGTCGCCGATCTTGAGCGCCTCGTAGAGCCGCCGGTCGGCCTCGATGTCGGGATAGAGCTGGTAGTTCTTGTCGGTGAGGAAGGCGTGCGACCAGCTCGACGAGGCGATGAGGGCGGTGCGCCACGGGCTGTCCCGCATCACCCGCGCGGTGGCCGCGCCCACCTCCATGCAGCGCCGGGGGGACGGCGACGGCGGATCGAGATCCGCCTCCGGGGTCGGCGTCGCGAGGCTGCCGCGGCCGCCGCGCTGGGCGATCACCCGGCGCCCGTAGCAGTTCACCTGGAAGGCGACGACCGGGAAGGGAAAGCCCACGCGGTCGTAGTCGAGGAACATGATCGTGTTGAGGAAGGCGTGGGCCAGCCCCGGGTGGTGCAGGGGCTTGTAGGCGTAGGCCATGTCCACGCCTTGCTCCAGGAGACCGCTCGCGAGGTACTTGCCCGCCTCGCGGTGGCCGGTGATCCGGATCGCGGTCTCCGAGGGCTCGCCCCACACGTTGGGACCGGCGCCCCGCCGCTGCCACGGCCGGGCCTCGACCTGGTCGTAGGCCAGCACGCAGAACGGGGGAATCACGTCGTCGACGAAGTTCTCGTGCTGGTCGTCGCCCCAGATGATCACCACGTCGGGACTGAACTCGTCGAGCAGGGCGCGCTGCTTGCGGAAGTGGTGGAGCAGGGCGTCGCGGTGTCCGGCCGCGCTGGCGGTTCCGCCGTCGTTGGCGTACTCGGCGCGCATGGGGGCGGGCCAGCTCGCGGGGTCGCGGAATCGCTCGGGGAGGCCGGGGTCCTGGAGGACGCGGCGCAGGATGCCGGCCATGTTCTGGTCCAGGCCGGTGAGCGGCGGATAGTGCGTCATGCCCAGCCCGAGGATCTCGGCCATGAAATGGCTCCTGGCATCCGGGTGGAAGCGCTTGCGGAACCCTATGCCCCCGTCCGGGCCCTTGTCAACTTGCCGCGCCCGGCTACTGACCGCCGGTGACGTCGATGGTGACGCCGGTCACGAAGTCGGCGTCGGAGGAGGCGAGGAAGCAGATGACCCGGGCCTGGTCCTCCGGGGTGGCCACCCGCCCGAGCGGCGTCCGGCGGATCTCGGCGGCCTGGGCGTCGGCCGAGCGGCGATCCCAGTGGGGGCGGATGCGCTCGGACAGGGTGAGGCTCGGGGCGATGGCGTTGACGGTGACGCCGTGGGGGCCGAGCTCGAAGGCCAGCTTGCGGGTGAGCGCGATGATGCCGCCCTTGGCGGTGGCGTACGCGCTCGAGCTGGACTGGCTCACCCCGCGCCCGGCGATGGAGGCGAGGTTGACGATCTTGCCGGCGCCCTGCCTCTTCATCACCGGCACCACCGCGTGGCTGAGCAGGAAGGTCGCGGTGAGGTTGAAGTGGAGCAGGGCCTGCCACTCCTCCAGGCTGAGCTCGTCGAGCGTGGCCGCGGGCCGGCTGACGATGGTGCTGCCGCCCACCGCGTTGACCAGGATGTCGATGCGGCCGTAGGCGTCGACCGTCCGGCGGACCACACCCTCCACGGCGGCCGCGTCGAGGGCGTCGGCCTGCAGCGCGAGCGCGCGGCCACCCGCGCCCGCCACGTCGGCGGTCAGGCGATCGAGCGCGACCGGGTCCACGTCGACGGCAACCACGGTGCCGCCCTCGCGGGCGATGATCAGCGCGGTGGCGCGGCCGATGCCCGCGCCCGCCGCCGAGATCAGCGCGACCTGTCCCTGAAACCTCACGCGCCGGGGCCCCGTGTCATGGTTCCGGGATCATAGCGCACGGGCAGGCCCCGGTCCGCTCCAAGACGGGCATTTTTCGAGGGCGGTGATGCTAGCGTGGACTGAGGAGGTTTTCGCCATGAGCTTCCGCCCGGCCCTCGCTCCTTCCGGCCGCTCTGGTAGGCCACGGCGCCGCCGCCGCGCACGCCGTCGCTCGTCCCGGTTCGTCTCCAACCTCCTCGGGGTGCTCTTGAACAGCGCGCTGGCCCTCTTCGGTATCGCGCTGTTCCTGGGCCTGTTCGGGCGGGGCTGCTCCACGCCGACCGGCTAGGTCCAAGCCGGCTCCGGTCGCTCTGAGCCGCGCTCTGGTGTGAGGTCGTCCCGCTAGCCGTCCGGAATCGCCGGTCGCTCCAGCTCTCGCCAGCGGGAGGGCGACTTGGATCGTCGGGTTTCGTGGGCACGGTCGCAGGCGCTGTACTGACCGCTCCGCTCATCGCCAGGGCGCAATCGCAGAATGGCAGAATCGTCCGCATCGGATATCTCGACGGCAGCTCGCCCTCCGCCCGGACCAGCCGCAAGGGCGCGAAGCCCGGCGACCTGCCGGTCCAGCCGCCCACCAAGTTCGAGCTGGTGATCAACCTCCAGACCGCCAGGGCGCTGGGGTTGACGATTCCGCCGTCACTGCTGACACGGGCGGACCAGGTGATCGAGTAGATCGGATCTGGGCGCGCCCGGGCCCGCGATCACGGAAGCGGGATGCGCGAGGGCATGCCGGTCTGCACGGTGAGGCCGCCGTCGGCCACGAATGCGGCGCCGGTGACGTAGGAGGCGAGGTTCGAGGCCAGGAACAGCACCACGTTGGCGATCTCCTCCGGCCGGCCGAGCCGCCGCATCGGAATCATCCCGACGGTGGCCTCCGCGAAGCGGGGGATGCCGAGCGACGGGCGCAGCAGCGGCGTGTCGATGGCGCCCGGGCACACGCAGTTCACACGGATGCCCCGGCCCGCGTACTCGATCGCGGTCACGCGGGTCAGGTTGATCACGCCGGCCTTGGCCGCGTTGTAGGCGGCGATGGCGTAGTCGGCGAAGAGCCCGGAGATCGACGCGGTGTTGACGATGGCCCCGCCGCCGCGGGCGAGCAGCTCGGGGATGGCGCGCCTGGTGGCGCGGAAGACGCCGGTCAGGCCGAGATCGATGGTGTGGGTCCATACCGCGTCGTCCAGATCGCCCGTGAAGGCCAGCCGGCTCTTGCCCGGGGGCAGGGCGAGGTTGCCGAAGGCGTTGTTGTGGAGGATGTCGAGCCCGCCGAAGGCGCGCACCGTGCCGCCGACCATGGCGTCGATGCCCGCCGGCGTGCCCGCGTCCGCCGTGATCGCGAGGGCCTTGCCGCCCGCGGTGGCGATCTCGGCGGCCACCGCCTCCGCCTTGGCGGAATCCAGATCCGCCACCGCCACGCTCGCGCCCCGCGCCGCGAAACCCATTGCGGTCGCGCGGCCGATGCCGGAGCCCGCGCCCGACACCAGCGCCACCTTGCCGTCGAATCGCATGGAGCCCTCCGCCTCAGAGATCGAGGTCGCCGCGGGCCATCTGCTGGAAGATGGTGCGCCGCAGGATCTCGTTGGTGCCGTCGGCGATGTTGATGATGCGCAGCGTGTTGTAGGCGTGCACCAGCCCCACCTCGTTGGTGAGCCCCATGCCGCCGTGGGTCTGGATCGCGCGGTCGACGGCTCTGAGACACACCTCCACGGCGTAGGCCTTGGCGATCGAGAGCTCCTTGATGGCCCGCTCCCCGCGGTCGAGCAGCATCGCCGCGTTGAGCCCGGCCAGGTGCGCGGCGTGCACCTCCATCGCGGATTCCGCGAGCGGGAAGGCCACGCCCTGGTGCTCGGCGATCGGCACCCCGAAGGCGATCCGGTGCCCCGCGTAGGCCACCGCCTTCTCCAGCGACCAGCGGGCGAGGCCCACCGCGCGGGCCGCGTTGTAGACGCGTCCCAGCGAGACCCCGACCAGCGCGATGCGGAAGCCCTCGTGGAGCGGCCCGACGAGCTGCCACGGCTCGACGCGGACTGAGTCGAAGGTGGACTCGCCCTCCGCGCCGCCGATGTCGCCCTGGAGCAGGGTGACCCGCTCCAGCGTGAAGCCGGGGGCGCGGGTGGGCACGAGGAACGCGCTGATCCCTCCGCGCTTGGCCGCGGCGCGCGCAGGATCGGTCACCGCGAAGGCCACGATCCAGTCCGCGAAGGTGATGTTTGACGTCCACATCTTCCGCCCGCTGATGCGCCAGCCGTCGCCGTCCGGCACCGCGCGGGTCGCGATCATGGTGGCGTCGGAGCCCGCCCCCGGCTCGGAGAGGCCGAAGCACATCGACTGGCGGCCCGAGACCAGGCCGGGCAGGGCCCGCTCGCGCGCGACGTCGGTGAGCTGCTCCAGCACCACGCTCGGGCCGAAGGCCCAGTGGGCGAGCGCGAAGGTGCCGAGCCAGTGGTGCGGCCCGCAGAGGTGGTTGATGGCCTCCCAGGCCACGTAGTAGGCGAGGTGGCCCTGGCCGAGGCCCCCCATCGCCACCGGCACGCAGAGGTTGAAGTAGCCCGCGTCCGCCGAGGCCACGCGGACCTCGCGGATCAGGTCGACGACGGCGGGCACGTAGCGGCCGTCGGGCGTGTAGCGCTTCCGCGGGTCGTCGAGCAGGCCGGCGTGCTTCTCGTGGCGGGGGAGCACCTCCGCACGCACGAAGCGCTCGAGTCCGGCGACGATTCGCCGGATGTCGACAGGGATCTCGAAGCCGATCGCGCTCACGCGGGGAGCGTACCACGAGCGGCCGATACGCTTGCGACCCGGGGCCCGCGCGCCCTATACTCCGGCAAACACAGTGGCTCTCCGGATCGGCATCGACATCGGCGGCACCTTCACGGACCTGGTCGCGCTCGACGAGGCGACCGGTGCGGTGGTGGACACCAAGGCGCTCTCCACCCCCCAGGACCTGCTGCAGGGCATCCTCCGCTGCGTGGACCAGGCGGGCGCGCGCCTGGAGGACTGCCGGCTCGCGATCCACGGCACCACCATCGGGATCAACGCGCTGCTGGAGGGCAAGGGGGCGCGCACCGGCCTGATCACCACCGAGGGCTTCCGCGACGTCCTCGAGATCGGGCGCGGCAACTTCCTGCGCATGTACGACGTGCTCTACCGGCGGCCGACGCCGCTGGTGCCGCGGGGCCGGCGCCTCGAGGTGGGGGAGCGCATCGGCGCGCGGGGCGAGGTCCTGGTCGCTCTCGACGAGGAGGCGGTGCGCGCGGCGGCGCGGCGCCTGGGCCAGGAGGGCGTGGAGTCGATCGCGGTCTCGCTGCTGTTCTCGTTCCGGAACCCGGAGCACGAGCGCCGCGCGGCCGAGATCGTCGCCGGGACGCTGCCCGGGGTGTCGGTCTCGGTCTCTCACCGGATCACCCAGGAGTGGCGCGAGTACGAGCGCACCAGCACCACGGTGGTCAACGCGTACGTGCGCCCGATCATGGACCGGTACCTGGGCGCCTTCGAGCGCGGCCTCGCCGGGCGCGGGTTCCGCGGGCAGCTGCTCATCACCCAGTCGAACGGCGGCGCGTTCTCGGTGGAGGCGGCCGCCTCCAAGCCGGTGCACACCATCGAGTCGGGCCCGGCCGCGGGCGCCATCGGCTGCGCCAGCCTGGCGCAAGCGCTGGGGGCCGACCGGCTGATCTCCTTCGACATGGGCGGCACCACCGCGAAGTGCGCGATCGTCGCCGGCGGCCTCGTGCAGACCACCGACGAGTACCACGTCGACGGCCACCCGCTCCGCATCCCGGTGATCGACATCAACGAGGTGAGCGCGGGGGGTGGCACCATCGCCTGGATCGACGCGGGCGGCGCGCTGGCCCTGGGGCCGCAGAGCGCGGGGGCCGACCCGGGCCCGGTGGGCTACG
>Ga0134126_10004009_pt1 | contig 18426 bp, 16 predicted proteins | sample KB31752_FD_96881 | JGI IMG/M metagenome (GOLD analysis project Ga0134126, IMG submission 96881) | Terrestrial soil microbial communities with excess Nitrogen fertilizer from Kellogg Biological Station, Michigan, USA - KB3-175-2 | ecosystem: Environmental > Terrestrial > Soil > Unclassified ...
CATTTGTACCGGCTGGCGCGCAGGCAATACCCGGACGCCAAACTGATGTCGACCCTGAGCTCGTACTACGACAAGCGGCTGCAGAGATATCAATCTGATCCGAAGGCAGCCGCGAAATTGGTGAATGTCGGCGTCGAGCCGATCGACTCCAGCGTGAGTGCGGTGAAGCTCGCGGCGATGACCAATGTCGCCACGCTGATCATGAATGCCCCTGACTCGTACTTCGTTCAGTAGGAGAGATCCCATGAAACGCAGCAGCAAGCGCAACGGCGCGATCACCCTCGGGGGCTCGGATCTCAAGGATGTGGTCGACAGCGCTCGCCGCCACTTCCTGACGCAGGCGGGCTTCGGTCTGGGCCTCGGCGCGGTCGCGGCGGCAGATGTACTCGGGATCACCAAGGCAAATGCCAGTATCGGGCCGCCTGCACAACGAGCCGGCTACTCCCCGAACCTCGGCACCAAGCAGACCGGGCAATATCCGGCCCGCGCCAAGCGCGTGATTTACATACACATGCTGGGCGCCAATTCCACCGTGGATCTGTGGGACTACAAGCCGACCCTGGTGAAGATGAACGGGCAGCCGATGCCCGCCTCGGTGCTCAGCACGCAGAAGCTCTCGTCGATGTCGAGCGGGCAGGCGGCCTTCCTGTGCGCCGGACCCATGGCTCCGATGCGTCAGCACGGCGAGTCGCGCACTTGGGTCAGCGACCTGTTGCCGCACATGTCCGGAATCGTCGATGAGCTCTGTTTCATCAAGTCGATGTACAGCGATCAGCTGAATCACGGCCCAGGCCAGGTGCTGCTGCACACGGGCTTCCAGCTGCCCGGCAGGCCCTCGGCGGGTTCCTGGATCAGCTACGCCCTGGGCAACGACAACACCAATCTGCCAAGCTTCGTGGTGCTGAAGTCCGGCGTCACCCAGGGCGTGCCGTACGATACGGCCTGCTGGAGTGCCGGCTTCCTGCCGTCGGAATTTCAGGGCGACCTGCTCAGGTCCGGTTCGGAACCGGTGCTGTATCTGAACAACCTGGGAGGATTTGGCTCGGAGGAACGTCGCCAATTCCTGGACTCGCTCAGTGATGTGGCCAAGTCCGATTATCAGTCGTCAGGTGACTCCGATGTCCTCTCGCGTATGCGTCAGTACGAGATGTCGTATCGGATGCAGCACTCGATCCCGGAGATCATCGATTTCTCGGATGAGTCCAAGGCCGTCCTGGACATGTATGGGCCCCAGGCCATGCAGCCCGGCAGCTTTGCTCACAATTGCCTGATTGCACGTCGCCTGAGCGAGCGCGGCGTGAAATTCATCACCCTGTATGCCATGGGCTGGGACATGCACCTGCAGATCACCAAGGATCTGCCGCTGCGTTGCCAGGAGTTCGATCAGCCGGCAGCTGCGCTGATACGCGATCTCAAGCAGCGAGGTATGCTGGAAGACACGCTGGTGGTCTGTGGCAGCGAATTCGGCCGCACACCCTTTGCCCAGGGTTCGATCACGGGGGCGTGGGGTCGTGACCATCATGGCGGGAATTTCACCTTCTGGCTGGCAGGCGGTGGAACCCGCGCCGGTTACTCGCACGGTGAAACTGATGACTTCAATTACAACGTCGTCTCAAAACGGGTGAAGACCTACGACCTGAACGCGACGATGCTGCGGCTGCTCGGTTTCGACAACAACTTGCTGACCTATTTCTACCTGGGCCGCAACTACCGGCTGACCGACCAGTTCGGCGAATCGGTCAACGAGTTGATCGCCTAAGGCGCACACGCGCATTGGAGCACGGCTGACAGCAGCGCTGTCAGCCGTGGCGTGGCGTCTGGCGCCGTGAATGGCAACGCCAGAGCTGCCCTGCGAGCTCAGGCGGTATCGTGCCGTTGGCGCAGGAAGCTGAAGAACTCCGCACCCTCGCGCAACCGGCGCTTCATCATCTGGGGGCTTGCGATCATCTCCGCCAGGATGGACGCGATTTTGGAGGGGCGGAAATAGAACTTCTTGTAGAAGTCTTCGACCGACGCAAAGATCTCGGTGTGGCTGAGGTGCGGGTAATTGAGCGGCGCGATCTGCGTGCCCTCCTGGGTTAGCAGATCGATTTCCTCGTTGTACAACCAGCCGTTCTCCTTGGCCTGGCGGTAGAGGAATGTGCCCGGGTAGGGGGCGGCGAGCGACACCTGAATCGTGTGGGGATTGATCTCCTTGGCGAAATTCAGTGTCTCCTGAATGGTCTCCTTGGTTTCGCCTGGCAGCCCCAGAATGAACGTGCCGTGAATCACGATGCCGAGCTCGTGGCAGTCCTTGGTGAAGCGGCGGGCGAATTCGACCCGCATACCCTTCTTGATGTTGAACAGGATCTGCTGATTGCCGGACTCATAGCCGACCAGCAGCAGCCGAAGGCCATTCTCGCGCATCACGGCGAGCGTCTTGCGCGGCACATTCGCCTTGGCATTGCACGACCAGGTAACACCGATTTTGCCCAACTCCTTGGCGAGCGCTTCAACGCGCGGCAGGTTGTCGGTCAGGGTGTCGTCGTCGAAGAAGAATTCCTTGTTCTGAGGGAAGGCTTGCTTCGCCCATTTCACCTCTGCCACGACATTTTCGATCGAGCGCACGCGGTAACGATGTCCGCCGACCGTCTGGGGCCAGAGGCAGAAGGTACAGCGTGACTTGCAGCCGCGTCCCGTATAGAACGAGATGTAGGGATGCTTCAGATAACCGCCGAAGTAATCCTCGATCCGCAGATCCCGTTTGTAGACCGGCGTGACCCATGGAAGGGAGTCCATGTCCTCGAGGACCAGGCGCTCCTCGTTGTGAACGATGCTGCCATCGGCATTGCGGTATGACAGACCCTTGATGTCGCTCCAGGGCTTGCCGTCGGCGACGTCTTTGATGGTGAAGTCGAATTCGTTACGAGCGACAAAATCGACGGCGCGGGCGGCGATGAGGCTCTTTTCCGGCTCGACGGCCACCTTGGCGCCGATGAAGCCGATTTTGACCTGAGGATTGAGCGCCTTGATCATCTCGGCCGTCTTGACGTCCGATTTGAACGAAGGCGTGGAGGTGTGCAGCACCACCAAGTCCCGGTTCTTCACTTCGGGGATGATGTCGTCGAATTTCAGGTTGGCCGGCGGGGCATCGATCAGCTTGGAGCCTTCCACCAGCGCTGCTGGCTGCGCAAGCCAGGTCGGGTACCAAAAAGAGCGCACCTCGCGCTTCATCTGATAGCGCGCACCGGCACCGCCGTCAAAGCCATCGAAGGACGGCGCTTGCAAAAACAAGGTCTTCATTCAGCTTTATCTCCCACTGCGGCATGGCAGCCCCGGGCCGGGGAGGCCGGTTCGCCTGGCATGCGCAGCCGGCGCCGCTCGCTTGATCTGGGGGCAGAATCTAGCACGAGACGGGGCCGTGAGACCATGGCGACGCCGCCAGCCCACGGCCGGGTCCGAACGGCGTCTGGGGGACGCTCAAGCGTCTGTACTGCCGCCTGCGGCCGCTCCGGGTCACTGAAAGTGCGCGCCTACAGTGATATCCGGCGTACGGCGCCGATCACGGTGCTCTAATCGTGGCGCCAGTCGAGTCGGTCCACGTTTCCGGGAGGGAACAGTGATCAAGGGGATCTTAGCCGCCGGAGCACTCGTTGCGGTGTTCCTGCCACTTGCCGCACATGCCCAGAGCGAGTACTGCTCGGCACCGGCTGGATACGCCGCGGCCAATTGTTTTGGCAATGTGTGCGAATACATGACCGACGCCCTGTACGGGGGCTCCATCGGTCCAAGCCTGGATGTCTCCAGCGCCGGCCTGAACTGCGCACCGCTGACGAGCTGGCCCTACTACAGGCTGACCTCGCAGCCGGGCAGCTATCCGGTCAGCTATCCGGCCAGCTCGCAGGCTAGTGATTCACCCGCCGCCGATCCACCCAGCCCCGCGCCCGAGATTTCAACCGACGATGCCCTGGCCGGGCTGACGATGATGGTGGGGCTGGTATTGGTGGGGCGAGGGCGCAGGCTGACCCAATAGGGGCGCGTCTCGTCAGCACGAGCGTACGTGGGGCGGCCCGAGGCCGTCCGGCGCAGATCAGTTGATATCCGCCAAGTCGAGAGGTGATTCGCCGGAGCCGGCCGCGGCCCGCAGGCGATAAGGCGTCGGATGGTTTTTGGTCACGGCGGCCGAACGAGCCGGTGCTGGAGCGATGGCGTCAGTTTTCGCGTCAGAGCTGCTCAAACAGTGCGCATTGTGCGGATGCACGTCGCACCAGCCTACGTAGCGGATGTCCCCGTCGTTGCTGACCAGGTCGCCCTGGTCGCCGTGGTACCCGCTGCCTGCCATCATAAGCATGCATCCCGATAGATTCAGCGCTGCAATGAGTGCCGCGGTGCTGATAAATAGTTTCTTCATGGCTGTGCCCTCTTGACTGTCACGTTAAGACGGGCGCGCTCGGGCAGCCAGAGCGTAGCGGCTGAATAGCCCCCCCGAGGTGGTGAGCCTGAGCGTAAGAGCTGCCTGAACCGGCTCACCGAAGCCACGGGCGGAGTCGGTGTAGTCGGTGCGTCCCTGGCTTTATTCCTACGCACCCATCGGTGGGCACCGCCCCCGCGATGCGCTTGTTGGTCGCCCTGGCAGGCTTATGGAAACTCTGCCCGCTGTAATGCACGAGCGATAAGAATCAACTGACACGACGCCGCGGGATGTCCTACTCCTACCCCGCCCTGGCCACGCCCGAAGCGAGGGCCGCCAGCAGACCTCAAGGCGAGGGCGACGCCGCCAGCTTGGGGAATTGGCCGTGCAAGTCGAAATCGGAAATGGTCGTGTCGTGGGGCACGCAGGCGGTCCGATAGTGCAGATCCCGCACGCTGTAGTCACCGGCGATCACCGGCTTGATCTGCTGCATCAGCTCGCACTCGCCGAAATCCATCCAGTAGGGGTCCATGGGCTTGATGGTCACCATCGTCCATTGGGCATTGACGGTGTCGGCCCCGGTGGCTGATGCGGGGCTCAGCGTATAGAAATCAGCCCGAACGGCAGCGATGTGTCCCGGCTGGTCAAAGGCCCGGTTGCAGCCTACCTGTTGCACCTTCAGGTCGCGGCGCGCACCGAGATACAGCAGTATCGTGCGGACCTTTTCCTCGAAACCATCGCAGGAATACTGCGCCGTGAAACCGACGTAGTTGATCGTCGTCTGATGCCTTTGCCAGACGGCCTCGAACGGCGCACTGCTCTGCCGCGCTGCGGGTGCTACGGAGGCGCAAGCGGTCAGTGCAATCGCGCCGAGCAGGGCGCAGGGCAGCGCGCGATGAGCTGGGTTCCGGATGGTCATGATCGACCTCTGCCGGGCAATGCTACGCCGCTGCGGCCTTGCGACCATCAGACAACATCTGAAGATGCACGCGTGCACGTGTCGCGGTGCCATTCTGGCGCTGCAGGCGACTAGATCCGCCAGCAGTCCCGGATGGTGCTCGACATGGCGGCCCAGCCGGCGCTGGCTTCGGCCAGATGATCTGCGGTTTTGCGCACCACGGCGGCAAATTCCGGGGCATTGGAGGCCTTCATCAACTCATTGCAATGTCCCAGCAGTTCCGCTGCCAGCGAGTTGGTCAACTCGATGAGGCGCAGACGAGGTAGATCGAGCTGGTGCGGGGCGGGCAGTGCGCCGGGAAAGGAGACGATATTCATTGTCGGAGGGCCTCTGGGGTAAAGGGCGAGCTGCTAGCATGCAACCACACTGGAGCTCGATATGCAGCAGCGCGAATTGGGACGATCCGGCCTCAAGGTCTCCGCCATCGGCCTGGGCTGCAATAACTTCGGCTGGCTCATCGACGAGCCTGCCTCGCGCGAGGTCATCGATCGTGCCCTGGCGCTCGGAATCAACTTCTTCGATACGGCGGATGTGTACGGCGATTCCGAGCTGGTACTGGGCCGGGCATTCGCCGGTCGACGCGACCGCGTCATCATCGCCACGAAATTCGGCATCGCGAGGGAAGGTCTCGCCGGCGGCGCCTCGCGCAGCTACGTAATGCAGGCGGCGGAGCGCAGCCTGCAACGACTGCAGACCGACTACATCGACGTGCTGTATCTGCATCGGCCGGACCCGAAGGTTGCGCTGGAGGAGACGCTGCGCGCGCTGGAAGATCTGATTCGCCAGGGCAAGATCCGCCACGCGGCTGCCTCGAACATGAAACCCGAGCTGTTGCAGGAGGCCGATCGGGCCGCCAGGGCGCAGCAGTTGCAGGGTTTCATCGCCACACAGGAGCAATACAGCCTGCTCGAGCGCGGCATCGAGCAGTCGCTGCAGCCGACCATTGCGCGCTTGCAGCTCTCGCTGATCCCTTACTTTCCACTCGCGAGCGGACTGCTGACGGGCAAATATCGTCGTGGCGTTCCCCCGGCGCAGGGTACGCGTCTGGCAGCCTGGAAGAATCTCGCCAGCGGCCTGACGGAGCGCAACTTCGACCGAATCGAAAACCTGGAAGCCTTCGCCAAGGCGCGCGGGCGAACGCTGGTCGAGCTGGCCATTGCGTGGCTCCTGCATCGCCCCACGGTCGCCAGCGTGATCGCCGGGGCCACCAAGGCCTCGCAGCTCGAGGCCAATTGTCGCGCCGTAGCCTGGCCATTATCGGCGCACGACATGGCCCAGATCGATCGGCTCGCGCCAGCCTGAGAGCGTGCAGCGCGTACAGGTTGCGCTGCTGTAACGTCCAGCAGCCCATGTGGACATAACGCCGGCGGGGCAGCGGCACGACGGCGGCGCCGCGGCGCTGGTCGCGACGCCGATCACGCTGCGCGCGCGAAGAGCGCGGCCACTCACGCTTTGCAACCGCGCGAATGCCGCCTGCGTCACTACCTGTGCGAGTCGCGTTCCTAGAATGCCAGTCAAAGCAGGCGCGAGGGCCGCGAGGCTATGTCAAGTGTGTCCGCCGATCCGTCGGCGACGGGATCTCTGGACGGACTGGCTGCAATCTACGCACATCGCATCGTTGCTGCGTTACCGCTCAACTGGACGCAGCGCATTTCCATGCACGATGCGCGCGGCCAGGTCTGCTGGCAATCCGCCGGGGTGTGGGGACCCGCGGATCTCGATGCCGTGCGACTGGCGCTCGAGCGCTTCGTCGGCAACTCCGCCCCCGCGCGCGCCGATCACGAGCTGCCCGAGCAGCGCACCGCGGTGCTGCTACGTGCCGCCGACACTGCCAATGCCTTTCGCGGCTTCGTCATGCTGGTCATCGACAACCGCCGGCTGCGTGGCAAGGGCAAGGCGGTGAACGATCTACCGGTGCCGGTGCAACGCGCTGCACACGAGTGGGCGATGCGCCTGGCGGCAGCCCCGACCGTTTATCCACATGTCGATGCCGCCACGGCCGAGCTCACCGCGGCCCAAGCCGAGCGGCTGATTGCATTCGGGCCCACCGTGGAGGAGCCGGAGGTCGAAAAATTCTTCGCGCGCCTGCGGGCCTTCCCGCTCGCGCTGGTGGCGCAGTCGCTGGCGCCGCTGCAACGTGGCATGCGTATCCGGCGCTACGAGGTTTTTCTGCGCGAGGCGGCCACGCTGCTCGCCGATGCTGCCCCCGTGTCGCTGCTGCGCGCCGCCGACGACCGCGGACTCGGTACCGTCCTGGATCGCCGCGTCGCCGGTGCGCTGATCGTGTGGCTCGCTGGTCGCAGCAGTGTGTTTACCGACGAGCCGGCGCAATTCTCGCTGAACCTGTCCGCCAGCTCACTGGCCGATCCGAACTTCCTGCGCTTCATCGAACTGTGCCTCAACAAGGCGGCAATCCCACCGGCGCTGCTGGCCTTCGAAGCCGATCAGAGCTTCTGGCGCAAGGACCGTATCTGCCTGCAGCGCCTGAGCCGCGGGATTGAGACCCTCGGTGCCGGATTGGTGATCGATAACGTCACGCTCCACGACGAACTCGCGGAAATTCTGAGCCTGCCCGGTGTACGGCTTGCGAAGATCGATCGTCGCCTCACGCAGGGCCTGGCCAATCATCGTGCAAATCAGATGCGCGTGGCAGGCATGGCACAGATCGCGCGCGTGGCCGGCATTCTCACCGTGGCCAAGCAGGTCGAGGTCCCCACGGAGCAGGGGCTGCTGCGCGCTCTGGGCGTGGATTTCGTGCAGGGCCACGCCGCCGCCGCTCCCGTGCCGCTCGCTGAGCTCGACCGCCAGCGCGCCGAGGCGCTGGTGATCGACGACGCCGTGCGTGTGCGCGCCGGGATGAGCGCCTCGGCCGTGACTGATGCGGCGCGCGCCGCTACGATGCCAAGCTAGCCGCTCAGGCTTTCCTGGCGCGCGGCGCGGCAGCTGATGAAGGCCGCGTAGCTCCAGGCCAGTTGTTTCGCTGAAGTCTGCGCGCCGCTGCGCTGATCGAACTGCTCGGAGAGCTCCCCGCTTGGCGGTGTGAAGCGCCGCACCGTCTCGAGGAAGGCGTCCCCGCGCGCGCGATCCCCGGAGAGGTAGCAGAATTCGGCGGCACCCAGCGTCGCCAGATACCAGGCACCTCCGGAGTAATAGCGATCGTCTGCGTATCGCCCCATGGCAGGTCCGATACCAGGGGAGGCGCGGTTGATCGGGTAGGCGGCGGAAAAGAGCGCGCAGAGCCGCTCCAGGGTCGCCTGCTGATGCTCATCCTGCGGGGTATGTGGACCCTCGCGCTCGCCAGCGTGCACGGCCGCGAGGATCACCGAGACGTCCAGCTCCTTGGCCGAGCGCGCGCCGCCGGGTAGGCGGCGCGAGCGGTAGTGCCCTTGCTCGGGCAGCCAGAAATCGTTCAGCAGCGTAATGAGGGCTCGCGCCTTCTCGCGACAGGCGCGCGCGAGCTCGACGTCCCGGGGTGTGCGCGCAGGCTGCGATTCGAGCCACTGCGCCCCTTGCAGGAGTGCGGCGCCCGAGACGCGCAGCGTGTAATAGTGCAGGCCGATATCCTCTTCCCAGATGTCGAAGCAGGGCTCGGGCGCGAAGCGGTGCACGTAGGCCAGATCGGCGCGCAGCAATGTTTCCAGCGATGCCGCCAATTGGGCAGGCAGGACGGCGTCGCGCGTCCAGCGCATCAGCGTGAGGGCGCGCAGCGCCGGGCCGTCGTGCTGCGGGCGGCCCCAGCGGGAGATATCGAGCGTGCCGTCGGCGTTGACGCGCGTCTCACCCGACACGGCGGGGCCGTGCACGCGGGCAAGCTCCGCATCATCGCGCAGGTACTGGCGGTGGTCGGCTGCGACGCGATCACGCCAGAGCGCAGACTGGACCAGCGCCCGGCCATCGAGCTGCTGCAAGGAGAGGCTGAACTGCACGAAATCCGACAGATGAGCGAGTGCCTGCGTGCCGGCGCCGCCCTCGAAGAAGGCGACTCGAAGTGCGTCGATGATCAGCGCGCCGTCGCGAAACCAGTGATAGAAATAGTCCGGATCGGGATCGTAGGCACCGAGCACGGGAGAGGCCACGATGGCACCGCGCTTCGGCATGATTTTCTGCGCGAAGCCGGGCCGGTGCTTGATGATGCGCACCGGGGAGATGCTCTGCATCATTCCCGCGAGTGCGATGGGATACTCGCGCTCGATCCAGGCCGACAGCGCGCGGCTCACTGCATGTCTGCCGGCGAGGTGCGGCGAAAGCCGAGACGCGACAACCCGCGCTGCACCTCCGGGGCGCTCATGAACAGGCGCCACAGCAGGCCGCTGCGGTAGTTCTCGACCATCACGACGATCGGCCCCTGATCGATGGCCAGAAAGCTGTCGGCATACCAGCGGCGCGTGGGCGAATACGCGTCCACGAAACCGAAACGTCGCCACAGCGCGTCGCCTTCGGTGGCCAGAAAGTGCCGCAGCGTGCGCAGGCAGTCCTGGGGTGCATAGGCAAAGCTCGAGAGGGCTGCGGTGGGTGTCAACGTACCGTTGTCCACGGTGGGCGAATGAGCCTCGTAGCCCCCTGGATCATCGCTCGCCGTCAGTCCCCAGCAATCGCTGCCGTAGCCTGCGAACCGACTGGGATTGGCGATGCAGTGTTGCCGGTTGATACGCACGTGATTGACATTCTGCAGCCAATAATCGGCGTACCGGTCCGACAAGCCGCGCGGGTCGAGCCCACAGAAGGAGTAATGCGCGAAAAACAGCGGCCCTCCGAAGGGCGGCCCGAGCGGCAGCTCGATGCCGTAGTAGCGGCCGCCGTTGAGAAATTGCGGGCCGGATGCGAAGCCGCGGTGGTAGAGCTCGGGGTCGATGGCGTGGCGCGTGGCACCGGCGGCCAGCACATAGGTGACGAGGCATTCGTTCCATCCGCGAATGCGATGCTCCAGCGCCCATCCGCAGGTCGGGCTCCAGTGCCAGTAGAGCACCTGGTGGCCCCCCTGGGCATACCAATCCCACTCCACGCGGGCATACAGTGCGTCGATGCGCTCGCGCAGATGCGCTTCGGCGAGGTCCGTGCCATCGAAGTATTGGCGCACACACAGCAGCCCCATGCACAGAAAGGCGGTCTCGACGAGATCGCCGCCGTCATCGCGTGGCATGAAGGGAATCGTCTCACCGCTGCAGCCGTCCAAAAAATGCGGCAGGGCGCCGTGGTGCGTGCGCGCGCGGCTCAGCAGCAGCGTCGCGCGCTCCAGGCGCTCGAGGGCTGCGCGGCGCGTGACCCAGCCGCGCTCCACGGCTACCAGCATTGCCATGAGACCGAATCCCGAGCCGCCCGTTGCGATCAGTTCGGCGCGTTTGGCGTCGTAGGGATGGCGATCGCGGGCCAGGCCGCTCGCCTGGTGGGCGCCCTCCCAGAAGAAGCCGAACGTCTGTCGCTGCAGCGCCTCGAGCAGCGCTTCATCGCCAAGGTCCAGCAGATTCGACGCGCTCAGCGCGCGGGCTTCGCCGCTGCGCTCGTTGTGTTGGCTGTCGGGTGCAGCATCCGGGTTCGACAAGGGCACTCCTGGTTCGGATCGGCGAGGGTGGCGAAATCGCGCGCCGCGCCTATGATGCTTGATTTCCAGCCCGACGGGCAGGCGTGGAGGCACGGCAGCTCATGAGTGCAATAGAGGCGCTGCTCAGGCGCATGAGCTTGGCGGAAAAGATCGGCCAGCTCACGATGAGCGCCGCCGATCAGGCGGTGACCGGGCCGGTGATCGCCCAAGGGCTCGCGTCGGATGTGCGCAGCGGCGCCGTCGGCAGCGTGTTGAACCTGCACGGCAGCGAGCGCGTGCGCGCGATGCAGCGGCTTGCCGTCGAAGAGTCACGCCTGCGCATTCCGCTTTTTTTTGGCCTCGATGTCATCCATGGGTTTCGCACGCTCTTCCCCGTGCCGCTCGCTGAGGTTGCCGCCTTCGACCCCGAGCTTTGGGAGGCGACCGCGCGCGAGGCGGCATGCGAGGCGGCGCGAGAGGGTGTGGACATGACCTTTGCGCCCATGCTCGACGTGTCACGCGATCCGCGCTGGGGACGCACCGTGGAGGGACCAGGGGAGGATCCCGTGGTGGGCAGCGCACTGGCACGTGCCAAGGTGCGCGGGTTCCAGCAAGCAGACAGAGCGCAGGACGCCAACCTGGCCTCGCCCGCAGCACTGGCCGCTGTCGCTAAGCATTTCTGCGCCTATGGCCCGGTGCAGGCCGGACGAGAATACGCCTCCGTGGATATTTCCGAGCGCACGGTGCGCGAGGTACATCTGCCCTCGTTCGCGGCCGCCGTGCGCAGTGGCGTCGTGGCGGTCATGCCTGCCTTCACCGATCTTGCCGGCATACCGATGACCGCGCATCGGGAAATGCTGTGCGGCTGGCTGCGTCAGCAGTTGGGATTCGGAGGCGTCATCGTCAGCGACTACAACGCGATCGGCGAGCTGATCGCGCACGGGGTCGCGGGCGAGCGCAGCGGCGCGGCGGCTCTGGCGCTCGCGGCGGGCGTTGACATCGACATGATGAGCGATGCCTATCGCTATGGGTTGCCCGTGGCGCTCGCACGCGGCGAGGCCAGTGAGGCGCAGATCGACGCTGCGGTGCTGCGCGTGCTGTCGCTCAAAGAGAAGCTGGGACTTTTCGACGACCCCTATCGGCGCTGTCAGGGCGCCGAGCCGGCGCCCACGCTGGCGCGCCGACGGGCACTGGCTCGGCGCGCCGCCACGCACTCGCTGGTACTGCTCACGCATCGCGGCGATGTGCTGCCGCTGCAACCGGGGTCGCGTCTGGCAGTGATCGGCCCGCTTGCCGATGCCGCGGCAGAGATGGGCGGCTCGTGGGCGGCCGCCGCCGAGCATCACGCATCGGTCAGCGTTCTGGCTGGACTGCAAAGTGCGCTGGGCGCGCCCGCCGTGACGTATGCGCCGGGCGTTGCAATCACCGGTGCGAACACCAGCGGCATTGTCACGGCGCTGCAAGCGTGCGAAGGCGCTGACGTCATCGTGCTGTGTCTGGGAGAGGCCGCCGCGATGAGCGGTGAGGCTGCCAGTCGCGCCATTCCACAGCTACCCGGCTGTCAGCGCGAGCTCGCCCAGGCGGTGCTGGCGCGTGCCGCGGAGCTCGGCAGTCCCGTGGTGACGATTTTATTCTCTGGGCGCCCACTGGTCGTGCCCTGGCTCTTTGAGCAGGCCGATGCAGTCCTGGCGGCCTGGTTCCCGGGCAGCGAGGCCGGCGCCGCCATCGCCGATGTACTGACAGGCAAGACGGCCCCCAGTGGCCGCACGCCGATCAGCTGGCCGCGCAGCGTCGGGCAGATCCCGATCTTTCACGCCCAGCGTCCCGGCGGCCGCCCTTATGCAGCAAACAACCATTACACCAGCCAGTACATGGACGTGCCCAACGATCCGCAGTTTCCGTTTGGACATGGCCTGACCTATGCGCACTTCGAGCTGAGCAACCTGCGCGTCACGCCTGCGCAGTGTGCCGAGGATGGCAGCATCGAGGTGCGCATCGACGTGCGCAACGCCGGGGCATGCACGGCGCGTGAGACCGTGTTCCTGTTCGTCCATGATCGGCTCGCGAGCATCGCAAGACCCGTGCTGGAGCTCAAGGCATGGCAGCAGGTTGAATTGAATGCCGGAGAGCAGGCCAGCCTGCAGCTATCACTGCCGGCTTGCGAGCTGCGCTTTCTCGGCGCTGATTTGCGGCCATGCTATGAGCCGGGCGAAGTGCAGCTGTACGTGGGTCCCAGCGCAGATCGCACGCGGCTGCTGTCGACGCTGGTGCATCTGATCTGAATCGCTACAGCGCCCGCCCGCGCCAATCTGCATGAACACATGCGATTGCGTGGCAGGCAATCTCCCGCTGGTTTCCTAGACTCTGCCCCACGGATGGCGCATCGCCATCCGGCGCTCAGCAGGAGAACCAGATGGACAGCTTCAAAGTCACCGCCGTGGGTAATCTCGCCAAGAACCCGGAACTCGATACCAAGGGGGATCGTGCCTATACGCGCTTCTGCCTGATCGGCAATGATTATGCCGGCAAGGAGGAAGACGGCAGCTCGCGCGAGATCGTGACCAGCCTGTGGTTCGTCGCCTTCGGCGCACTCGGCGAGGCGATCGCCCACAGTGCTCGCAAGGGCGATCAGTTGATCGTCCAGGCACGGATCCGCTCCAACAACTGGACCGACAAGCAGGGCGAGCGGCAGTACGACCATTCCTTCGTCGTCGATGGCTTTCGCTTCGGCGCACCGGGCAAGGCCAAGCGCGAGGAATTCGAGCGAGAGGAGGTGGGCGAACGGGCGAGCGCCCGGCTGGCCTAGCTGTTCGCGGCGCGCAGGCGCCGGCAAGTAGTCACCGACCATCGAGCAGCGCGCGGAGGTCTCCCATGTCCCTAAGGTATGGAGCAGGATTGTTGAGGGTGGGTGCGGGCGTCGTCACGATTGCCCTGCCTGTGCTGGCTGCGGCCCAGGCGTCGCCGTTTTTGACCGGTGCCACGGCACTCCAAAGCAACATTCTCGCCTGGCTCACGCCGATCGCAGTCATTCTGGTGATGGCCCTGGGCGCCATGGCGATGGCGAATCGCATGTCCTGGGGCTGGTGTATCGGCGCGATCTTCGGAATTGCGATTGCATTCGGAGCACCGCAGATCGTGACCTGGGTGCGCGGCATGTTCGGGGTATGAGGCCCATGGGCAATCGCAACGCGGGTCTGACTGCCGAGCCCTTGTTCCTCGGCGCGACGCGCCCGCCGATGCGCTGGGGTGTCACCTACTCGGCCTTGTTGTGCAACCTGGTGTTTACGATGGAGGCGTTCCTGATCTCGAGGAACCTCCTGACGCTGCTGGTCTGTCTGCCCATTCACGCCGCGTGCGCGCTGCTCTGCAGCCGCGATCCTAGATCGTTTGACCTGCTGGCCCTGTGGTTGCGCATGCGGCTGCCGGCAAGGCTGGCGAATCTGGCCCTGTGGGGGGCGAGCAGCTACAGCCCGCTGCCATTGCCCAGGCGTGCGGGGATGTCGCGGCGCCATCTCGAGATCCCCGTCCGGCTGTAGACCGCATGCGATTGACCTATCAAAACATGCTGCGCCGGGAGCGACTGGTATCCGAGCACGTGCCGTATACGGCGCATGTCTCGGATCGGGTGGTACGCGCCAACCTGCTCGACTATCTGCAGATCTTCCGTCTGGGAGGCGCCAGTTTCGAGAGCGTCGATGACGAGCAGCTCAACAATTGGCACGAGCGGCTGAATATCCTGTGGCGCAATATCGGCGCCCCCGGAGTCGCGTTGTGGGTGCACGTCATCCGACGGCGAGATCTCACGCCCGCACCCAAGGCACTCGATGCCGGATTTGCCGATATACTCTATGGGAAGTATCAGCGTTGGCTGCGCGCTGAGTCGCTCATGGTCAACCAGCTGTACTTGTCGATCCTATATCGACCCTCCGCGGGTCGTGCGGGCGGACTGCTGGCACGAGCCTTGTCGGCAAGCCAGTCGCTGAGTGCCGACACGCGAGCCGCGCTGGACGCCTGCGACAAGCTTGCCAGGATTGTCGAAGCTTCTCTGGCCCGCTACGAGCCGCAAGCGCTATCGGTCTACCGCTGCGATGGCGGCTGGTGCTCCTCGCTGCTGGAGTTTCTCGGCTTGCTTCTGAACGGCGAGTGGCAGCGTGTCCCGCTGGGAGCGACGACTGCGGCAGAGAGTCTGCCGAGCGCCCGCCTGCTGTTCGGCACCGAGGCCATGGAGTATCGCCTGCCGCACGTCACCCGGGTCGGTGCCTTCCTGGGTATCAAGGAATATGCCAGTCCGAGCGTGGTGGGACTGCTCAATCGGCTGCTGTCTGCGCCGTTTGCGTTCGTTCTGACGCAGTCCTTTCTGTTCCTTTCCAAGGGGGCGGGCCAGGGACTGCTGCAGCGACAGATTCATCGCATGGCGAACGCCGGCGATTACGGGATCTCCCAGGCAGCACAGCTTACGCGTGCGCTCGATGAGCTGACAGGCAATGAGTTCCTCATGGGGGAGCATCACTTTTCCCTGCAGGTGCTGGTCGATGTGGACGCTGGCCACCGTGGTGACGCCGCGGAGCGGCTCAGGCCGCTGAACGATCAGCTGGCCCAGGCGCGTGCACTGCTGGCGGACACTGGTATGACCATTGCGCGTGAAGACCTGGCGCTCGAGGCGGCATTCTGGGCGCAGCTGCCCGGCAACATGAGCCTTCGGCCGCGCAAGGCTCCCGTAACGTCGCGCAATTTCGCAGCCATGGCGGCTTTCCATAATTATCCGGCCGGCAGACTGCTGGGCAACCACTGGGGTGAGGCGCTTGCTACATTCATGACGAGCGCGCGCTCACCCTATCATTTCTCTCTGCATAGCCACGATCCCTCGGACACCGAGGGGGGTGGGCGCCGCGATACCGGACACACCTTCATTTGTGGCCCGACAGGCTGTGGCAAGACGGTGCTGGTGGGTTTCCTGCTGTGCATGCTGGCCCGACGGCAGACGACACAGATCATCTTCGATAAGGACCGTGGCCTGGAGATACTCATCCGGGCGCTGGGGGGACAGTACCTGCCGCTGCGCGCCGGGATACCGACGGGTCTGAATCCACTGCAGCTGCCTGACAGTGCGAGCGACATCGAGTTTCTGAAGTCCTGGCTGCGCTCGCTGGCGGGGCCCGTGCAGACGCGGCAAAACGCGGTGCGAGAGGCAGCAGAGCTCGAACAGGCATTGCACGCGACGTTGGCGCTGGAGCGCGCCTCGCGTCGTCTCTCGCGCCTCATCGAGTTCCTCGATCCCACCGATCCGGAAGGCCTGCATGCGCGGCTGACCCCCTGGTGTGCCTCCTGTCAGGGCGACTACGCCTGGGTATTCGACAATCCGCGCGACCTGATCGTGCCGCTGCTGCAGGCCAATCCTACCGTGGGCTTCGACGTCACGGAGTTCCTCGACAATGCCGTGCTGCGCAAACCGCTGACGCTCTATCTGTTCCATCTCGTGCGACAGCAGCTCGATGGCAGACGACTGGTGTGCTGGATGGATGAGTTCTGGCGCCTGTTGGCCGACGAGACCTTTGCGGCCTTCGTCAAGGACGGTCCCAAGACCTGGCGCAAGCTCAATGGGGTCATGTGCCTCGCAACGCAGAGCCCGGGCGACGTGCTGCAGAGTTCCATCAGTCGCACCATCATCGAGCAGACTGCGACGAAGATCTTTTTCCCCGATCCGGAAGCGAGCCGGCAGGACTATACGCAAGGCTTCGGCCTCACCGAACGCGAATATCGGCTCATCAGGGAGCGCCTGGAGCCCGGATCGCGCCGCTTCCTGATCAAGCAGGGCCACTACAGCCTCGTCGCGCAGCTCGATCTGCGCGGCTTCGACGCCGAACTGCAGGTCATCTCGGGCCGCGCAGCGCAATTAGAGCGCATGCAGGCGCTCATGCAGCGCCACGGCGGCGAGGCAAGCGACTGGCTCGGGCCCTTTCTCGCCGGCGACTCGGCGGCGGTACAGCCCACCTGACCGGGTAATGACGATGTCCGCCCCTCGCAAGTCCATGGTCTGCACGGCGCTCGCTGCAGCGATGCTGGCAATAGCGGTTGCACCGAGGGCCAACGCGCAGTTTGCAGTCATTGACGTCGCGTCCATCGCGCAGCTGTTGCAGCAGGTTCAGTTGCTGGCGCAGCAGCTGGCCGCCGCGCGCGCCCAGCTGCTGCAGATGCAGACGCTGTACCAATCCATGACGGGAAGCCGCGGTATGCAGGGGCTGCTGGGCAATCCCGTCCCCAATTACCTGCCGACGGATTGGAATTCACTGCTACTCGCCTCGCAGGGTCAGGGAGCCTATGGCGCTCTGGCCGGCGGCGTCAGCAGCGCCGTGGCGCAAAACGCCGTGCTTTCCTCCACGCAGCTGTCGCTGTTGTCGACCGAGCAGCAGTCGCTGATCACGGCCTTCCGCCAGAGCTCGGCACTGTTGCAGTCTCTGGCGCAGCAGTCGCTGGCCAATGCCAGCAGCCGCTTTGCGGACATTCAGCGTCTGAGCGCGGCCATCGGCAGCACGGCAGATCAGAAGAGCGTGCTGGAGCTGCAAGCGGCCATTGGTGCCGAGCAGGACATGCTGCTGGGCGAGCAAACCAAGTTACAAATTCTGAACCGGGCGGTGCAGGCCCAGCAAGCGAGCACGCGCGAGCGGGAGCGTGAGCTGGTCATCGCGGGTGAGGGCAGCTTCGCCTCGCGTTTTCAACCCTCCTTGCCATAGCGAGGCATTGTCATGGGGTTCTTTGCAACCTTCTGGAGCTGGCTGAATACGCAACTGGCTGGATACGTCGGCAGCAACACGGCCTTGCTCGCCAATGCCCTGCAGCCCACCGTGCTGGTACTGGCGACGCTCTACGTCATGATTTGGGGTTACCTGCAAATGACCGGGCGTATCGATGAGCCCGTCGCCGTGGGGATTCGCCGGATAGTCCTGCTGGCGGTCGTGCTCGGCGCTGCCCTGCGGCTCTGGCTGTATAACACTGTGATCGTCGACACGTTCTTTGCGGCGCCGAGTCAGCTTGCGACAGCGGTTGTCGGTGCCAGTGACCCCGTATCGAGCGTCGATGCGATCTGGCAGCAGGGCGGTGCAGTCGCCGAACAGCTCTGGGACAAGGGCAGCATCCTCTCAGGCGACTTTGGCTTCTATCTGGCCGGGGCGATGGTATGGCTGCTCATTGGCACACTGTGCGTCTACACCATGTTTCTGATCGCTCTGTCGAGCATTGCCTGCGCCGTGCTGCTGGCGTTCGGACCGCTGTTCATCGTTTTGCTGCTGTTCGATGCGACCCGGCGATACTTCGAGGCATGGATAGCGCAGCTGGCCAATTACGCGCTGATCACCATGCTCACGGTGTTGGTGGCTGCGTTGCTGCTCAGAGTGGTCAACTCCTATGCCACCCAGACGGCGGCTCGAGGCAGCGCGCTGCTGACCGTCGATGCGCTGGACCTGATGTTGATGGCGATGCTGGTGTTATTGCTGATGCGTCAGATCATGCCAATTGCAGCCGGCCTGGCGGGCGGCATTGCGCTCAGCAGCTTCGGCCTCGTCA
>Ga0134126_10004011_pt1 | contig 18421 bp, 11 predicted proteins | sample KB31752_FD_96881 | JGI IMG/M metagenome (GOLD analysis project Ga0134126, IMG submission 96881) | Terrestrial soil microbial communities with excess Nitrogen fertilizer from Kellogg Biological Station, Michigan, USA - KB3-175-2 | ecosystem: Environmental > Terrestrial > Soil > Unclassified ...
AATTCCTCTGGGCCGTGATTGGCCCCCAGGAGCCTCCGGAGCTGACAGGCGGGCTTGGGATGCCCGGCTGGGGATTCCAGCTGCTGGCTGGCGACCTGCCTCGTTACGGGAGGGACAGTATTGTTGGGCAAGTGCGGCCAGGTCACCAACGATGTGATCAGCGGCATCTTTGACTGTCGCGTCTTGGTCGGGGCTGTGGTCCGGGCTTCCTGCGTGATCCGGGGCTGGTTGCGGATGGTAGCGAAGAGCGCGGCGCGTGGGCAAGAAACCCCAGGACAGCTGGAGTGGCGATGACTAAGGCCCGGCGTGGGGCCGATTTGACGGCCGGGCGGGAGGGCCAGGATCTGGCGGGCGGCGGGTCGGCGGCGATCGTGGTCGTCGGCCGCGACGCCGCCGCCGTGGAGGCCCTGAGCCGGGAGCTGTCCAGGCGGTACGGCGCGGATTATCAGGTTGTTGTCTGCGGCGCGCCCGGGGAGCTGGGATCCCGGGTCAGGGACCTGCTGGGTACTGGCACGTCCGTGGCGCTGGTCATCGGCGTAGTCGGTGCGCAAGACCCCGATGGCATCGAGGTCCTGGCCGCGATCCGTGCCGTTGACCCGGCGATGCCGCGCGTGGCCGCTGTTCGATGGGGGGACTGGGAAACAGCCCGGCTCCTGTTCCAGGCGGTCACCGTGGGCAAGATCAATCACTGGGTGCTGCATCCGGTGCAGACCCCGGATGAGGATTTCCACCACTCGATCACCGGGTTCCTCAGCGAGTCGAGCAGCCGGCCCGGCGGTGGCTTCGAGGCGGTGCACGTGATCGGCGAGCGGTGGTCCGCGCGGTCTCAGGAGCTGCGGGACATCTTCGCCCGGAACGGCATCCCGATGGGTTTTTATGATGCCAGTTCCCAGGGCGGCCGGCTGATGCTGCGCGAGCTCGCGCTGGAGGCACCGGAACTGCCGGTCGTCGTGCTCCGGTTCGGGGCGGAGCGGTCCGCGCTGGTTAACCCGTCAAACCTGGAGATTGCCGACGCCTTTGGCGTGATGCCGCCGCTCCCGGCCGGGGAGGTGTTCGATGTCGCGGTGATCGGTGCGGGCCCGGCGGGGCTTGCCGCTGCGGTCTATGCATCCTCCGAAGGCTTGCGGACAGTGGTGGTGGAACGGGAGGCCGTCGGCGGTCAGGCGGGAACCAGTTCCATGATCCGTAACTTCCCCGGGTTCTCCCAGGGCATCAGCGGATCCAGGCTCGCCTGGGAGGCCTGGCAGCAGGCCTGGCTGTTCGGCGCCACGTTCTTGTTCATGCGCCAGGTCGAGGGCCTGTCGGCCGAGGACGGCCGCTACCGGCTGCAGCTATCCGATGGCGGCTGGCTAGGCGCACGGACCGTGGTCATCACTACCGGCGCCGCGTACCGGCGGCTCGGGGTGCCGAACCTGGAGGAGCTGCGGGGCCGGGGAGTCTTTTACGGCGCGGGGGTCAGCGAGGCCCCGGCAATGCGCGGCCAGAACGTGGTCGTGGTGGGAGGCGGCAACTCCGCCGGGCAGGCCGCGCTGCACCTGGCCAAGTGGGCTGCCCGGGTGACGATCCTCGTGCGCGGGCAGTCACTGGCGCAGAGCATGTCTGACTACCTCATCCGCGAGATCGACGCCGCGCCGAACGTAGACGTCAGTTACCGCGTGCAGGTGGTGGACGGCGCAGGTACCGGTCATCTCCAATCGCTGGTGCTGGAAGACACAGAATCCGGGACGCGGCGGGAAGTCCTCGCCGACGCCTTGTTCGTCCTGATCGGCTCGCAACCGCAGGCGGAATGGCTTGGCGACAGCGTCGCACGCGATCAGTGGGGTTTCATCATCACCGGGCCGGACCTTCCTGCGGCCGCCCGGGGCCGTCCGCCGCTACCGCTTGAGACGAGCTTGCCAGGGGTATTCACCGCAGGCGACGTCCGGCACGGATCGGTCAAGCGAGTCGCTTCTGCAGTCGGAGAAGGCGCCGAGGCCATCCCGCTAGTGCACCGCCGCCTGAACGACATAGCAGTGGCACAAGCTGATGCAGGACGCTAACGTCCAGCACATCATCGCGGACCTGCGCAGTGCGGACCTCCTCGACTCCGCCGACCTGGCCGCCCCCGGCGGGCCGCCACAACCGGCTACGTACCCGCGGCGGCTCCTGCGCGCTCGTGGCCAGCCCCGGCCGGACCCCTGCAGCCCTCGACGTCACCGGGCCGCGGTTCGCGCTGGCCAGACGGCGTGCAGCACCTCTCCGCCGGAGACCAGCGGGTCTTCAGGCTGCAGGAGGTCCGCGAGACGGTTGAACTCCTGGAAACCGGGATCGGCGTCATGCTCGCTGTGCGCGGCTGACTTGGCACCTCGACCGCGATGACGTACTTGATCACGTCCCGGCGATCATCGGTGCCGAACGCGACCTTGGAGATCCGGGCGCTGAGGAACGCGCCTCGCGCCTTGTGCTCGCGCCAGCGCGACAGCACACGCTCGGCAAACAGCCGTTCGTACTCCGCGGCCTGCTCGGCGCGGACATGGATGACGACGACGTCAAGCTCGCTCATGACACCATCATGAACGGGTGAGAACCACTCCGCTCCAGGTGCCCCCGCTTGCCGCCGCTGGCACAGGCGTGGCGGCTACGCTGACCGCCAAGCCGCCGCAGCGGTCATGATGCGGTGGAGAAGCTGACCGGGCAGGTCCGCCGGCTGCCGCACCGGTCAGGACGGCGTGCTCACTGTCACCGCCGAGCACAGCCCCCATGACATCAGGGGTGGGAAAGGGCGCGCTTCTGGGGACCATCGCCAAGTCAGCGGCCAGCGTGGCCGAGAACCGCGACGGTGATGCCGTAGTCTTCGAGCCAGTTACAGGCGTCCCCCGATGAGGGGGGCTGTTCGCCAGCCACGGTCACGCGATCCAGCTCACCCTGCGGCCCGTCGCGACTACATGGGCTGCGCCGGGAATGACCATCATCTGCCGGGGCGACGGCAACTCGATACACAGGTTCAGGAACCCGGATATCGTGCCTGTCCTGGCATGCCGGAGCCAGCTGATATGCCGAGTGCAGATCCACCTGATCTGGATTGCGCCGGGCATTGATCAATACCAAGCTGACCTTCACCCAGAACGGCGGCTCCGCGCGCGTTCTCTCGGCCGGCGTCCGTCACTCGGCGTCACAGCGCCGACGGCGCTATCCCCGGATGACCTCGGACCCAGCGCGGGCGAGTGATCCACAAGATGCCTGAAACCTACGAGGAAGCGGAGAACCTTGCGCGATGGGCCGGGGCCGAACTACCCGACGGGCCACTGCGCGATCTCCAGATCTTCGCGGAAAGGCTTGGTCTACTAGGGTTTTCTCTCGCTCTAGGTTCTGATGCCGGTGATGCTGCCTCAGTTGAGGTGGACGGCTTGCGGGTAGCAGTCGTCAACGGAACGACGGACTCCGGACGGCGCCGGTACAGTCTCGCGCATGAACTCGGCCACCACCTCGTGGGGGACGCATACGAGCCGACCGCCCGCTTGGCCGGAACTGAGGGCGAGAGCATGCTCAATGCCTTCGCTGCCTATCTCATGCCTCGCCCGGCCGTCGTGAATGTCTGGAACGAGTTCTCGGGCGCTCCCGCGCGGCGCGTAGCCATCGTGATCGCAGCGCGCTTCAGTGTCAGTTGGACGGCTGCATGCAACCATCTGAGGAACCTAGGCCTGATCGACTTCCCGCACGCGCGAGGCTCTCGTTGAAAACAACCTCGTAAAGGGCGAGCTATTCGAGTTCGGCGAGCGCTTCACCGTTGAACTGGAGCCGCCCAGCATTCCACAGGAATACGCAAGCTCAGTGAAAGCGGCCTACATGCGGAAGCGACTCACTCCAGCGAAAACAGTTGAACTGCTCCACGAAACACTCGCTGAGTCCGATCTACCCGAGCCAGACCACATGACTGGTTCGGATACTAGTTGTCAGGACCCAGCCTCCCATGTCAAGCATCGTGTTCGACACCACTGCACTGATCCATTTCACGCGAGCAGACTGCCTGAGAGAACTGCAGGCATCCTCGGGGGAGAATGAAGCGATCCTGCTAGGGAACGTCGCTCGAGAACTGGAGCAAGGCGGCACGCATCGACCGACTCTCGATCCTGTGGCGGAGGCGTGTCTCAAGCCGACGGACCTCACGGAGATGGCAGAACTCGCCGCCTTCGCCAGCTATAAGGCGGAACTGGACGGGGAGCCGAGCGGAATAACGGCGAAGCGGCTCTCCTTGCCTGGGTCTCGGTGAATGGCGGGACGGCGATCATCGACGAGGAAGTTGCACGGAACATCGGTAAAGACGATGGTCTCGCGAACCCTGATTGCTGACGAGCTGCACCCAGCGGCTGTTCCTCACCCCGCCAGAGAAGCAGAAGCACCTGCCGCTGCTCCGCCGCAGGACACAAGAGGCAGGGAGGCTCATAGCATCAACGCGGTGGCCCACGCCGCCTGAAGCCCAGTACGTCCAGCGCCGCAGGCCGGATAGGTACCTACCCATCCGGTGGAATGGCGGTTACGGTGATAAGACGCTAGCGGTCGGAGGATGGCGGATTAGCCGTGGCTACCCTGGGCTCGGTCTTCCTTTCGCATTCCTCGCATGACGGGGAATGGAGCCAGAAGCTGGCTGGCGACCTCGAGCGGGCCGGGATCAGCGTTTTCCTCGATGCGTGGGACATCATCGTAGGCGATCCGCTCATCGCCCGGCTAAATGACGGGCTGAGTAAAGCTTCGGACGGGCTCATCGTCTGGGGCGAACGTACAGGGGGAAGCCCGTGGGTGCAGGCCGAGTGCCAGTTTCTGGTGCAGCAGGCCATCGAGAACAATAAGCGCCTCATCAGCGTCATCCTGGCCGACGTCGACCTTCCGCGGTCGCTGATACGCGCGTGGGTCCCGGTCGACTTCCGCGGCTGCCGAACTGGGCCCGACTACGAGGACCGCCTGAGCCGGCTGATCCACGCACTGCGCGGTGAGCGGCCGATGCGCTCCGGTCTCGACGGAATACCGGGGATCGAAGATGACGACCGGCTCCGGTTGGAAGGGCCACAGCGCGTGACGGTCCGGGTCGGCACCAGGGAGGTGGTGGTGTCCGCGGCCCCGGGCAGGCAGTTGGCTCAGGTCGCGCATCAGGGGCCGGGTAACCGGGTGTACGAGCAGTTGTGGAAGGTCGAGCGGGCACGGCGGCAGGCTGTTGCCGTCGCCCGGTCAGCTGGCCGGAGGCTGGCAGGCGAGGTGCCCCAGAGTGACCTGATCGCACTCGGACAGGCGCTCGGCGAGCAGTTCCTGGCCGGCCCGGCGGGTGAGCTGCTCGCCGCGCAACTGGCCGAGGCCGAGCGGCGCAATGCCGCCCTGCGGATTGCCCTCGACGTCGAGGCCGACCCGCAACTCCAGGCTCTGCCGTGGGAGACACTATGCCTGCCCGGCAGCGACCAGCCGCTCGTCCTGCACCCCCGCAGCCAACTCCACCGCGTGGTGCGCGGCCTGGGCAGCACGCCGGCCATCCTGATCCCTGAGCCGCTGCGGATCCTGGCCGCCATCGGGGTTCCGGAGACGGACGGCGAGGAGGTGCTGGACTACGAGGCCGAGCTCGACCGCATCGTCATGGCCGTCGACCGCGCCCGTATCGATGGGCGGGCCCTCGTCCGGGTGCTGGACTGGGGCACGGCCAGCGCCATCCGGGACGCGCTGCGCGAGGAACGCTTCCATGTCCTGCACATCTCCTGCCGGGCCAGCGCGGGCGCCCTGATCCTGGAGACCGCCGACGGCCGCCCGGACCTGGTCGGCATCCGGCGGCTGGCCACCGAGCTGCTGGTTCCCGGCCGGGGCGTCCCGCTGATCGTGCTGGCGGGCTCGCATACCGCCGTCGGACCCGGCGACCCGGATGCGGACGGCGGCGAGGTGCCCAGCCTCGCCCGCGAGTTGCTCAGCCACGGGGTCCCCGCGGTCCTGGCCATGGCGGCGGAGGTCAGCGACCGGTATGCCATCCACCTGGCCAGCCACTTCTACCGGGCGCTGGCCCGCGGCCCGGGCGCGGCCGACCCACTGACAGCGCTCTCCGATGCCCGGCGCGAGGCCGAGCGCGCTCGACAGGAACTGCGGCAGCAGGAACCCGGGCATCCCGATGCCGCGCTGGCCGAGTGGTGGGCACCGGCGCTGTACCTGAGGACGGATCCCTCCCCGCTGATCGACCAGGCCGTCCCGGCCCCGCCGTCCCGGCGGGCCGCGACCATCCCTCCCGCCGGCACCATCGGCCTGGACGAATTCGTCGGCCGGCGTGACGACGTGCGCCGGCTTCTGCGGGTCTTGCGCGGGGACCAGCCCGCTGTCGCCATCTACGGCATCGGCGGGATCGGCAAGACCCATCTGGCCCGCCGACTGGTGACGGCCATGCGCGACGAGACCGGCATCGTGCTGTTCATACGGGGCCGCACCACTCCCGCCGAGATCCTCCAGGCGGCCGGGACCGAGCTCCTCCTGACCCGCCCGGAACTCGGTCCGCTGGCCGCCGCGCTGAGCGATCCGCAGCAGGGATGGCGCTACCTGCTGGCCGTGCTCGCCCGCATGATCGGCGACATCTCCGTGCTGATCGTGCTCGATGACGCCGAGCAGAACATCGCCGAGGACAGCCAGATCCCCGAGGACGGCGGGCCGGTACCGCTGGCCGACACGGAGCTGCCCGCGTTCATCGGCGAGTGGATCAGGCTGGGACCTGGCGCGCGGCTGCTGATCACCAGCCGCCAGCCGCTCGACCTGCCCCGCGCGGCGGGCCGGCTGACCACCCATCATCTCGGGCCGCTATCGCGCGCCGAGACGGACAAGCTGATGTGGCGGCTCCCCGCTCTCGGCGCACTCGAACGCCCCGAGCGTGACCAGGCCTACGCCGACGTGGGCGGCCATCCCCGGGCCCTGGAATACGTGGACGCCCTGCTGCACGGCAGCCGGATGCAGTTCAGCGACATCACGGACCGCATGGAGGAAGCGCTGTCCGCGCGGGGCATCACGGATCCGGCGGCCTGGCTGGCCCGCGGAGCCGGGAGACTGGATCACGCTGTCGCGGAGACGGTGACCCTCATCGTCGACGACGTCCTGGTTGACCGGCTGCTGGCCCGGCTGCGCGTCTTCCCGCTGGCCCACCAGCTGTTCGTGGCGGCCTCGGTCTTCCGCGCGCCGGTCGACGCGACAGGGCTGAACTGGCTGGTGGCCCAGACGGTGGAGCCTGCCCCTGACCCGGACCGGACCGCCAGGATCAGGCGAGTTTACGAGCAGCTGGAGAGCGCGCAGCGGGCAGGAACCGGGTTCATCCTCGACGACCTGGACCTGCCGCCGGAACTGCTGGCCCAGGTACGCCAGGACCGCGACGCGGGCGGCCACCCTGGCCAGCGGCCTGGCCTCGAGCGGGCCATCGAGACACTGCTCTCGCTGTCCCTGCTGGCGGTCGCACCTGGCTACGCCGTCGACGACCCGCACTACCTGGTGCACCGGTGGACGGCGCGAGGACTGCAGTACCTGATACGCGACGGCATGGCGGCCTTGACTGATGCGGCGGACCTGGTCCAGGCGCACCGCCGCGCGGCCGACTATCACGAATGGCGCGCCACCTCCCGCCGCGAGGCACTGGCCGATCTGCTGGAGGCCCGGTATCACTGGCGCGAGTCCGGCGAGCCGGAGCGGGCCGCGGCGGTGACGCTGCGAGCCTGCGCCATCATGTTCCGCTGGGGCGAGCACCAGCAGATCCGGCAGCTGTGCGGGCAGGCTCTCGCCGACGTACCCGGGACCGGGCAGCTGGCCTGCGAGCTCCTGCACATGCAGAGTACGGCCGAGCAGGCGCTCGGCCAGCTCGGGACGGCCGAGGCGCTCGCGCGTGCTGCGCTGGACATCGCCGAGGCGAACCGCAGCCTGCGCTGGGAGGCCCTCGGGCACGAACAGCTCGCCGCGGTGGCAGCCGCCGGCCACGACCATCAGCGTGCGTGGGACGCGTACGGCACTGCGATCGCCGTCGCCCGCGAGGCCGGGGACCCGGTCCTTGAAGTCCGCTGCTACCTGGGATTCGGCGCGGTGGCGCTGGCCCTCGGCAACGATGACGAGGCCACGCGCTTCAGCGAGGCGGCCCGGGACAACGCGTGTGAGGAGACTTACCGCCAGCACACCCTCCTAGAGGGGATCCCCGAGCTCGCGGCGCTGGCGCTTGCGATGGGTGACCGGGCGACGGCCGCCCGGCTCATCGGAGATGATGCCGTCCGCAGCCAGGATGCCGCTGACCTGGCGTCGGTTATCGGCCGGAGCTGGCTTCTGCTCGGCCAGTTGCACCTGCGCCGCGATGATCCGGGGCAGGCCGCGCAAGCCTTCAGGGAAGCGATGAAGGTCGCCGAGGAGTACCGCGACTGGGTGCTGGCCAAGGACACCTCCTTGCAGCTGGGCCGCGCGTGGCAGCGCCAGCAAGCATATTCTCAGGCCCGCAGCGCCTATCTGGACTACATCGCGCTCGCCGACAAGATGGGCGACCGGCCGGGCATGATCGACTGTTATTACCTGATGGGCGATCTGGCCCAGACCCATCATGACCCCGACCGGGCGGCTGAATGGTACGAGCAGGCCCGGCGGGAAGCGGCGGGGCTCGGCCAGGAGCGGCTGATCGCGCGGGCCGACCTGCGGCTGGCCGACGTGCGCTTCTTGCGCGGCGACGCCGCGGGCGCCAGGCAGTATCTCCGCCGGGCGGAGCGCATCGGCCGTGAGCTGCGCGACCCGCAGACCCTGATCGAGAGCCTGCTCGGGCAGGCCCGGGTGGAGCTGGCCGACGGGACGCCGGGCGCCCGGCGGATCGCGGAAGACGCGTTCAAGCGCTGCCGCAGGATCGCCGACGAGCACGCAGACCAGGTCGGCCTGACCAGGTGCCTGGTCGGCCTGGGTACCGTCGACCGGCTGAACGGTGACCTCGGCGACGCGGAGCGGCGCTTTACCGAGGCCAGGGACCGCGCCGGGCGGCTGGGCAACCGGGCGCTCGAGGCAGAGTGCGTGCGTGAGCTGGGCGCTACGGAACTAGCCGCCGGGGACGCGTTCGCCGCGAAGGGCCGCTATCGCGAGGCCCTGCAGATCGCGGAGAAGACCGGTGACGCCGCGATGATCGCGGACCTATGCCGGCGGCTCGGGGCGCTGGCCCAGGAGGAGCCGGAGCGCTACAACTGGTACGACTACGCGGCCGGCTTCCTGAGCATGCTGGGGCTCGCGGCCGATTCTGCCATGATCTGCCTGGAGATGGCCGGGCTCATCGCGAGCTCCGACCGCGAGCAGGCAATCTCGTGCTGCGAGCGGGCCCTCGACCTCGTCGATCATGATGAGCAGTCCCCGGTCACCATCCGGGCCCAGCTGGAGCGGGCCCGGTCTGAGCGCCTAAGCGGCAGCTGGCAGGCAGCGGCCGACGCGTGTGACGAGGCCCGGCGGCTGGCCGAGGCTCAGGATCGCCGTGCGCTGATCGCCCAGGCCTGCAATGAAGGCGGCATCGTCCGCCAACTGGCTGGCGACCTGGATGCGGCGAAGGAACTCCACCTGCGTGCGCTACACCTTGCCACGGAGGCGGATGACGGGGAAATGATGCTGGCCAGCCGCCGGGACCTGGGCCGGCTGGCCCGCCGGGCGAGCGGCGGCCAGCCCGCAGGCGACAGTGAGTCGTGGTACCGGCTGGCACTGGAGCAGGCGGAAGCGACGGGCGACGAGGAGGCCGCCGTGGCGTGCGCCCAGCAGCTGGCGCTGGCGGCCACGCGGGCCGGAGCGGATGCGGTGGCCGCGGAGCTGACCCGGCGGTGGCCGGTGATCTGGCTGCCGGCGGCCCCGGGCAGCGCTCCTGAGGTGCCCCGCGACCCGGGTGCCGATGCCGAACTGGCTGGCCGCCGACGGCAGCTCGGCGCCGACCTCACCGATGCCGGGCGGCCAGACGAGGCCATCTGGTTCACCGTCGGCAGCCTGGGCGCGCCCGACCAGAAGTACGCCCGGTCCGCAGCCAAGCTGCTCGGGCGCCTGCGGGCCGTCCTCGGGGCGGATGTCTTCGCGGCCCAGCTGGCCGCGTACCTCGGGAGCGAGGTCGTGGATTACCTGATCGGGGTGGCGGCCGGGAGCGAGCTACCATAGCGCCGCGGCGGCGGTGATCATGCCCGCCACGGCCAGCACCGGGACCAGCAGCATCACGACGAACACCGCGACCCGCCAGCCCCGGTACGGACTCATCTCCGGGACCCGCCCCTCGTGCGCCGCCCCCAGGCCGGCTCCGCCAGCAGCCACCGGGCCAGGCTCTCCAGGTTTCCGGCCCAGGGCTCGCAGCCGGCCGGGGCGGCAGTGAAGAACCGAACGTGCCCGAAGAGATGCCGCATGCACCGGGTGAGGTGGTCCTGGCCCATGTCCTCCAGCCACCGCTCGATGGACTCGTGGTCACCGGATGGACCTTCCAGGTCCGCGCCGGCCAGCAGGTCCGCCTTGGTCACGACCGCCGCCAGCCGTCTCGTACTCAGGCTCACGCCCAGCTCCTGCGCCTTTTGCGTGACCGCGTCGAACTCGTCCTTCGGCGAGCGGGCCGCCCGTCGCGACGCCAGTTCCGCCTGCCGCCCCGCGCTGAGCGCGGCCCATACCGGTCCGATCGCGAGCGGGTCGATAACGAACAGGAAGGTACCGGCCACGCGCAGGTAGCGCCCCGCGTCGGCCTGGTCGTCAAGGCTGACCATCCCGCCGGTGTCGAGAACGTGCAGCAATCGCCGCAGCCGGGCCGAGGCGGTCACCGAGAAGGAGTAGGCGCGGGCGGGCTCGGCCGGAGTGGGCAGGGTGGACCCTCCGCTGGTGACATCGTCTTCGAGATCGCCGAGGCGCACGGCGGTGACCTGGTCCGCCGACGCGAGCGTCAGGCCAGGCCCGGCCGTGCTGTCGCGCAGGGTCGCGGCGAGGGTTGTCACCAGCCGGGTTCGCCCGGCCCCGGTGCCCCCGAGAACGGGCAGGATGGTCTCGCGGATGGCGCCGGCCAGTTCGGGCAGCCGGACACCGCACCCGGGGTTCGGGCAGTATGCGGTCATCCGAGGACGGCCCAGGAGCAGTGGCGCCGGCAGGCTCATCCGCCCGCAGCCGCAGCGCCGGTGCAGCAGCCCGTACCGCCCGGGGCTGATGCGCTGGTGCCACGCCCGGCAGGCCGGGCACCGGTAGGACGGGTAGCCGACGGGCCGGAAGCAGGTCGGGCAGTGCACGGCGCTGCGCCTGCCGTGCCGAATCGCTTCGACGGTGCGGAGCGCGCCGATCACCACCAGGCCGAGCAGGATCAGGACCACGCCGATGCCGGCCTGCGCGGCGCTGGCCACGATGAGGAGAATGAGGGCGAAAGCGGTTCCAGAGACGAGCCCGGCTCTCAGCACAAACCGGTGCGGCGCAGGGGGAAACCGCCACGGATCGGACATCTGGCGGTCCGGAATCCGGTTCCAGTCCCGGCGGTAGTCGGCCCGCCCAGCGGCGAGGGCCGCTCGCAGCGCCTGGCTCATGTCGCGCCACGCCTGCCGGCGCAGATAGTGCTCGAAGGCGGGCTCCTGTCCCGGGGCTGACTGGTTGCGCGGCTCGGCGAGCGCGGCGGTGGCCGGGTCGGGTATCCCGAGCGTGGCCGCCAGCGTCGTCACGTACAGCCGGCCACAGTGCCAGGCCTGCCGCGCCGCGAAATACCCGGCCGCCGCGATCGGCAGGCCGATCGCGATCAGTGCCACGAACCCGGCAATGATCAGGATGTCCACCCGCGCCCCCCGCCGTCAGCCCGGCCGCCGCCAACGGCCGGGCGCCTTCTTGGCCGTGCCCGCCACGCCAGACTCGCCGAGGAGCCACAGGGCCAGATCATGAATCCGGTATGGGACCACGACAGGAGCCGTGGCGGCGTCCGCGGCCGGGCTGCCCAGGGAGGAAACGCCGAAGTACCGGTAGCGGGTGAAGTAGGCCCGGAGGTTCAGGCCGAGCTGCGGGCCGTCCCATGTACTGATCAGATCCTGCACCTGGGCGTGCACGGCGTCGCCGTCCCTGGTGTCGAACCTGGCCCGCAGGGCGGGGCGCATCGTCAGCGGGCTCCCGGCGGGCAGCGTGTGCTCGACCATGTCTAGCTTGGTCACGACCACGGCGACCGGCTTCCGGAATATGCCGCCCCGGGTGCCGGGCGCGGCCAGCAGCAGCTCAGTCACCTGATTCAGCAGCGCGACCGCGCGGTCATCGGCGGTCCCGGCCCGCTCCGGCCCGGCCACCCCGGGGCGGCCATGGCCGCGCGCGCCGGGTAGCTGCAGCGGGTCGAGGACCAGGATGACAGCGCGCGCTCGGGCCAGGTACCGCGCCGCCTGGTTCTGCTCAGCCGGGCTGGCGAGGTCCGGTCCGCTGATGTCGAGGAAGGAGGCGATGACGCGCCGCCAGCGGCGACCCGGCCAGCCGGGGCTGGTCTGAGCCAGCTCGAAGAGCAAGGGCGCGCGCGGCGGGCAGCCGGCGAGCGGATCCGATGGCTTGGGCAGCGTGTGCTGATCGAACAGCGGGTGGTCATAATCGGCGTGAAACGCCCGCAGCGTCTCATCATCCAGGCCGCGCACGGCCACCCCGGCCGCGGCGCCGAGCTGATGGCTCAGCTCGTGGATCAGAACGGTCATGAGGATGGTCTTGCCGCTCTGCGCCGACCCGACGATCGCCACCGGCCAGTAGTCCGCCCGGCCGAAACCGGCGGGCAACCGCTGGTGGCAGTGCGGGCACACGTGCTCATGCGTGCTCTGACCGCAGTCCGGGCAGACCACGCCGGGCTGGCGGCCGTCGGCGGTGAACACAGGCGGCAGCGGACGGTGATCGTTCAGCCACCGGACCCGGACCTCGTCGGGCTCGGCGTCGCAGTGCCGACCGTCCGAGCCGGCCCGCCCCGAGCACCGGAAGCCGATGCCACGCTCGGCGAACACCCCTTGGCAGTACGGGCAGCCCAGCTGCGCGGCACGCAGGCCGATCACGGCGCGCCACCGGACCGGACCAACGAGATACCGCTCCGGTCCGCGCCAGGGGCGCAGGCCAGCTGGTCGCCGGGCTGCCAGCCCGGCACCCGGACATAGGCCGGCCGTGCTTGCGCCAGGCTCATCGCACGGGCGCGGAAGACCGGCTCGCCGCCACCTGGTCGACCCTCGTCCCTGACCACGAGGAGCACGGGAAGCTCGCATGCCCGGCTCGCCGTGAGCACCAGGCGTGCGTGACGGCCTGGCCGCCAGCGGCGAGGCGGCTGGAAGCGGTACCAGACGATGACATCAACCCCTGGGACCTCGGCTTCCTGCGCGGCCGACTCGATCAGGCCTGTCGGGGTGCGCAAGATGGCCCGGACCCACACGGTGACCGGATCAGGGCCGGCCTCGACCAGGAAACCGCCGCGGTTGCGGAATTCCCAGTCGCCGCATATCGCCGGTTCTGCGGCCCGTACCTGGCTCCCGGCTTGGCGCCATCCGACCTGGCACTCATGACAGCCATCGGGCCAGTCCCAGCTGAGCTGGATGCCAGTCCCGTACCGCCGGGCCTGCAGCTCCCGGACGGCGGCCATCGCGCTGGCCTCGGCGGTGGCGCCGAGCACGGCTCGGCCGACGCCGCAGGTCACGGCGGTAAACCAGGTCCGGCCGCTAGCCAGCGAGACCGTCGCCCGGCTGCTGTCGGGCTCGCCCGGGCTTGGGACCCAGGCTACTGGCCGGCCAAGCCGGGTGAGCTCATCGGGGCGCAGGACCGTTCCGGCCGGCCAGGGCGACGGGGCCGCATGCTGGTAGATCGTGACCGTACTGGCCGGCGGAGCGGCCCAGGACAGCGCCGCCTCGGGTACCGGGCCGGGTCGAACGGTGGCGCGCAGCTCGCCCACTGGGACCGGGTCAGGTTCAGGGATCGCGTCACACAGGACGCCGGGGCTGGCGAGACGTTCTCCGGCCGCCGAGAGGTAGACCGCGCAGACGCGATAGAAGTAGCGCCGGCCCGGCTGGACGCCTGTGTCCGTGAAGCCGGCCAGCGTGGCCGTCAGGTGCTGCTCCCGGCCCGCTGGCGGTGGCTCGCCCTCGGCGCGGGTCACCATCACCTCGGACGTGCCCGGCGCGACCCGCCATGACCCGAGCACGGCCGAGGGGAGAGCCTCGAGCCGGAGGTCCGCCACGTCCGGCAGCAGGATCACCTCGGCCGCCGCCGCGCCAGCCGACCACAGGTCCCGACCTCGGGAGGCGAACACCGCGTAGTGCAGCCGCTCCCCGGCCGGGGGTGCGACGTCGATGGCGTTCAGCTCGCCGGTCTGCGCTACCAGGACTCCCGCCGCCCACGTCGGCGCCGGCGCGCCGGTCTGGCGGACGACACGGTAGGTGACTTCGCCGCGGCGAGCAGGACCCGGTCCCCACGCGAGGAGGACCTGGCCCTGTCCTGGCGTGGCCGTCACCTCGGCGGGCGGCGGCGGCACCAGGCCCTGCAGCCGCCAGGCCAGCCGTCCGTCGCTGTCGTAGTCCGTGGCTAGGATCTGGGCCAGCAGATTGGCTGCCTGTTCCCGCTGCCCGCGGTCCTCGGCCTGGCCGGCCTCGGCCAGCTGGTTCTCTATCCGCCGGAGCCGGTCCGCTACCGGCCGTGCGATGTCGGAATCCGATGGCAGCCCCGCCGCGAGGTGCTGGGCCTCCCGGACGTGGCCGGCCTGCAGCGCGGCCTCGACCTCCTTCCGTAGCGCGCCGCGCGCGGGCTGGCGCCAGGTATAAATGGCCAGCGCCAGCATGGACGCCTCGGCCGGATCGAGACCTAGCTCCCGGGCGGCCCGGGCGAGCGCGACCGGGACGTGGCCCGCCGCCAGCCTGGCCTCCAGGGTGTCGATCAGCTGCCACAGCAGCAACTCGTCCAGCCCGCCGGGCTTTGCAGCCGCCGACTGGAGGGTCGCCAGCACGGTCTCCATGGCGGTCTTGCGCGTGCCGAGCGAGGTGCGCGCCAGGCGCTGCTGCTTCTGGTCGATCACGGCGGCGCTGAGCTGGTCGCCGGAGTTGAGGCGGAAGCCGTTCCGCAGCCGGAATCCGGCGCGGACTGTCTCGGCATCGAAGACCGCATCGGCCGCTAGCGTCAGGCCCAGGGTCGTGAGCTGCTGAGCCAGGCCACGGCAGTGCCTATCCGGCCTGCGCGGAAGCTTCCACGGCTCGTCTGCGATGCTGACGCCGTGCCGCCGTACCGCGGCGCGCACGTCTCCGTCCGGCAGCAGCCAGCCGGTCTCGGCGCGCAGGGCTTCCAGCATGTCCGGCCCGGCGACCTGTGTCATCACGGCCAGGTCACTAGCTCGCATCTCGAGATGCTCGGCAGCCCGGACGCAATCCTCGTCCCGGCGGCGCACGAAGGCTGAGTAGCTGAGCTGGCCCCCGGCTTCCAGGTCGTCGTGCGCCACCATCAGCTCGTCGATCAGCCTCTTGTAACGTCGCTGCTGCTGGATCGATCGCCAGTACTTCTTCACCTCCCTTACGCGCTTGCTGAAGGCCGCGGGGATAACGGTGCACTCGCCGGTGATGGCGTACCGCACCACGAGGTCACGCGGCGCAAGCTGCCGGGTGAGGGCTCGCTCGATGACGTCCCTGAGGTAGGTGGCCTGATCGAAGTCACTCGCTGATGTCATAGTGACTGACCGTGTCCTTGGCTGCCTCCAGCTTCTGCCCGGACAGCCCCTTGATCTTCAGGTCGAACTTGAGCCGCTTCTTCGTCCTCAGCTCGATGGCCTCGACGCTGAGGACGCCCGTCGCGCTCATGTTGAACGTCACGTCTATCGGCGATCCCTTGGGCAGCTTGGGCAGCCGGGTTATCGCTCCCTCGCCGATCTTGGCGTTATGGGCTATCTCCGGGGAGGCGACCGACCCGGCCTGCTCCCAGATCTCGATCAGGACGCTGGTCTGGTCCGGCTCGGCGGTGACGTACTTGTGCGTCTCAGGACCGGCCGGCAGCGGGCGGTTGGCCTCGAGGATGTGGCTGATCATCCGCCGCTTGCCGACGGTGCTGGGTGCGCTGTCGTCCTCGATGAGGACCTTCACGCCGAAGGCCCTCGGGACGACGGAGGTGACGGTTTTCTCCGCCAGCTCTCGCACCATCTCCGCCGACATGCCCAGCTGATTGGCAACGGCTTCGACCTGCTCGTCTGATGCGTCCGCGCTGGTACCGTCACCGGGAACGGGAAGCTGGCTGCGGACAGTCTCGAGTACGGCGTAACGGGCCGCGCCCTTGGCTACCGCCTGCTCGGGCTCGTGCAGCCGGGCGTTGAAGCCGAACTGCTCGCGCAGGCGCGCGGCCACTGCGGGCATACGCGAGCTGCCGCCGACAAGGAGCACGGAGTCGAACTCGTCGATGCCGCTGTCCCGGGCCGTCTGCACGATCCGCGCGGTGATGTCCATCGCGCGATCCAGCAGGACGGACGTGAGGTTCTCGAGTTCAGCCCGGGTCACCTCCACGCGGCAGGAGTCCGAGCCGAATCGCATCGCGTGGCGGCGTGATGTCGCGGTGCTGAGCGATTTCTTGATATCTTCCGCTGCGGTCAGCTGCTCTTGGACGAATTCCTCGTCGCCCGCCGCGGACGAATCGGGATTCTCCTCCAGGAAATCCTCCATGAGGAAATCCGTGAGCTTCTCGTCCCAGTCGGCGCCGCCCAGGCGATTATCGCCGTCGGTGCACACCGCGCGCACGTCGCCGTCGGCGACTTTGATCACGGTCGCGTCGAACGTTCCGCCGCCGAGGTCGAAGACGAGAATCGTCTGGTCCGTGGCGGCGAGGGCCGCCTCGTAGTGCAGGGCTGCGGCGATGGGCTCCTGGATGACGTTCAGCACGTTCAGCCCGGCCAGCTCGCCGGCCCGGCGGGTGGCCTCCCGCTCGGCGACGCCGAAGTAGGCCGGCACCGTTATGACGACATCCGTGACCGTCTCGCCGGTCTCCTCGCTGGCATACTCCGCGAGCTTCCGCAAGATAACCGCCGACACCGATTCCGGTGTGTGGATGCGGCCGTGGAATTCACGCTCCCAGTTCGTGCCCATCTCGCGCTTGATCAGGGAGACGACAGAGTCCGGGTAGAGCTTGGCGACATCCTTGGCATAGCGGCCGACGACGATATTCTCCGCGTCCTCGAAATAGACTACGGATGGAGTGGTCTCGTCGCCGGTCGCATTCCTGACGACCTTGGCATGCCCTGATTCGTCACAATAGGAAATACAGGAGTAAGTGGTGCCGAGGTCAATGCCGAAGGTGGTCATCGTGGTGGATCCCCCTTATCATCGCGCATATTTTCCGCGGCGCCCGCCGCGGCCGCGTCGGCCCGCTCCTCGCCGTCTGGGCTGACCGGCTCCGGCTGACCTGCGAACCGGTAGACCTGCGCCTTGAGCGGGCGCCGGACCTTGCCGGTGGCGCGGTCCCGCATTCCGGTGGCGATCACCTGGGCCACGGTCCCGTCCAGTCCCTGGTCGGTGGTGTCGGTGACTGATGACACGGCGTGCTCACCTACCCTCAGCGGATCCCCGGCAGCTGCGGTGACCGGCTCGAAGCCGCACCGGTCGAGGATGAGCTCGACATCTTCAGCGAAGCGCCGGAGGAGGCCGGGGAAAGCCGGATCGGGCGCTTCGCCCGAAAGCCTGGCGGCCTCCCGGCGGAGGGCGTCGTAAAGCCGCAGGAGGTCGGCTGCGACCGGCTCGAGCACGGAGCGGTTAACAGCGCTTTCCAGCTCGCGGTTCTCCTCATGCAAGCGGTCGATCACGCTTTCCCGATGCGCCGAGCGCCGGTGAAACTCGCTAGACTGCTGCTCAATTAGGCGAAGCCGCTCCGCCACGTCTCGCAATTCGGCAGACCCCGGCCACTCCTCATCAGAAGCAGCCGTGCCATTCCGCTTTCCGGAGGATCCCCCAACCCGCCATTTCTTCCCGGCCCCCGGCAACGCTAAACACCTCTCAGGACATTGCCGGGTGAATCAGGCCGGAGCCACGATGCGGATGCCGTCTGTTCCTCCACGCCCATATGATCGCAGATCGTCCGGCATTACGCCAGGTCTGCGGAATGGTCGCCATATCGGAGCCCTCGAGGCTAACCTGCCGTTGTCACGGTCTGATACGGCAGCTGTAGTTCGTGACCGTGGGATTGTTGATGCAGGTCAGGCGAGTGACCGCATAGAGGTGCGGCTTTCGCGACCATGATGGGTTGTGACACACGATCCAAGCTTGTCGTTTAACCTGCATGTTCGTTTCATGCTTTGAGGGCGTGTTCTCGTCTGGCGGTTTTCCCAGGTCGTAGCGAGGCACTAACGAGGGTCGGCCAGCTCTCGGTAAGGTCGGGGCGCCAGCGCCGGTTCCATCGTTCCCTCCCGCCAATCCAGAAGCCTTCCCGGTCTTCACGACCGCGTGCCGCACGCCGGCGTCCTCATGGCCAGCCGCCAACTGCGTCTAGCAGGGTAAGA
>Ga0134126_10004013_pt1 | contig 18420 bp, 19 predicted proteins | sample KB31752_FD_96881 | JGI IMG/M metagenome (GOLD analysis project Ga0134126, IMG submission 96881) | Terrestrial soil microbial communities with excess Nitrogen fertilizer from Kellogg Biological Station, Michigan, USA - KB3-175-2 | ecosystem: Environmental > Terrestrial > Soil > Unclassified ...
CGAGGACGCGCTCGCCTGCCTGCGGATCAAGGAGCAGCTCGGCGACCTGCACACGATCGCGATGTCGTTCGACCTGCTGACGCTGTGCCAGGTGAGCGACGGCGACTGCGAGCGCGCCGCCGTGCTGCACGGGGCGAGCAGGTCGCTGTGGACGCTGCTGAACGCGCCGCTGCTCATGGGGCCCGCCTACAAGGAGATCGTCGAGGGCGCGGCCGCTACCGCGCGCTCCTTGCTTGGCGAAGAGCGCTTCGCCGCTCTCGTCAGGTACGGCTGCGCCATTCCCTTGCCCGCCGCCCTGGCCGTAGCCCGCGGTGAGGCGCCGGCCGGGCCGGCCACGGAGCCCGCGCCTGGCACCGAGGTGAAGCCGCTTACCCGGCGCGAGAAGGAGATCGCCGCCCTCGTCGCCGGCGGCATGGGCAACCGGCAGATCGCCGAGCTCCTCTTCTTGTCCAAGCGGACGGTCGACTCCCATGTCGAGCACATCTTCACGAAGCTTGGCTTCTCGTCCAGGACCCAGCTAACCAGTTGGATCCTGGAGAGCGGCAGCCCCGCCTGACCGCCGGCGGCCGCAGGCGGGCCAGGGCGGTTGTCCTGGCCTGACCTGGTCTGTCATAGCTTGCTAATAGTTACGATCTCAATATTCATCAAGATCGGGGGGCGCTACCTTCCCTGGCGTCACCAGTCGTTTACCGGCGGGCGGCAAAGTCTCCGCATGTCAGATGACTCGGGGGCTGGCTTGTCCAGGCGGCAGATGATCGCCGCGGGGACAACAGGCCTCATCGCCGCGACCGCAACGGGCCAGGCCCGTGCCGCCGCGCGCGGCCGCCTTGACGCGGCGGACGGTACCCCCGAGCAAGTCCACCTCACCTGGGACGGCGATCCGACGCGGAGCATCGTCGTGTCGTGGGCGTCGCCCGGCCAGGCCAGCCGGCCACGCGTACGCATCGGGCAGCGCGTAATCCCCGCCGCCGAGCGCTCCTGGGCCGACGCGCTCACCGGCGCGGTCACGTGGACGTACCACGCGCGGGTGGACGGGCTGCGCCCCGGCGCGACCTACGGGTACGCGGTCACCGCCGACAACGACAGCAACGCGGCCGACCCATTCAGCGCCACGTTCACCACCGCGCCGGAGGGCCGCGCGGCCTTCCGGTTCACCAGCTTCGGCGACCTCGCGACGGCTGACCCGGCCTGGGCGAGCCCGTACGGCGAGGCCGCCGACGCGGTAGGCGCGGTGGAGGCCTTCCAGCCGCTGTTCCACCTGCTCAACGGCGAGCTGAACCCCGGCGCGGTGAACCCAGGAGACTGGACGCAGGCCTGGCGGGAGTTCGGCGACAACGTCCAGGCGTCCGCGGCGAACCGGCCCTGGCTGCCGGTACCGGCCAGTCACGAACTCGCACACGGCGCCGGCACCTACGGGCTCACCCCCTTCCTGACCAGGTACACGCTGCCGCTCAACGGCGTCGACGGGTTCGACGGCCGGTGGTACGCGTTCCGCGTCGGCACGGTGCTGTTCGTCTGCCTCAGCGGCGACGACGTCGCCTACTCCGGCGCGGGCATCGGCTACTCCGACGGCGCGCAGACACGGTGGCTTGAGTCGACGCTCGCGGCCGCCCGGGCCGACGCGTCGATCGACTGGATCATCGCCCAGGTCCACCAGTGCGCGTGCTCGTCGGCACCCGACGGCCACGGGTCCGACCTCGGCGTCCGGCAGGAGTGGCTGCCGTTGTTCGACACCTACGAGGTCGACCTGGTGCTGTCCGGGCACGATCCCGGTTACGAGCGGTCCTTTCCGGTGCGCGGCGTCGATCTGTGGGCCGGCGTGGACGACGGGAGCGGGGCGGCCGCCGACACCTGGCGGCCCCACCCGGTGACCATGGTGGACAGCGGGGTGTTCGACACCAGCCAGGGCACCGTGCACCTGGTCCTCGGCGGCGGCGCAGGGCAGATCGGCGCAAGCGGGCCCGCGTTGCCGCCCTGGCAGCGGACAGCGCGCGTCATCACCCGGCCGGCGCTGCCGTTGCCCGTCCTCCCTGACGGCTACCCGCGGCTCGCCGCCAGCGCCGTGGAGCCGGCGACGTGGTCGGCGCGGCGCGACCCGTTGGCCGGGCCCGGCATCGCGGTTTTCGACGTGAACCCGGGCAGCGACGCCGGCCGGCAGACGTCCGTCACCGTGCGGTACTACCACGCGGTCGGCGCGGATCTGGTGAGCCAGGCGCCCGGTGGGCCAGGCGCCCCGCCCGGCGACTACACGCTGTTCGAGACGTTCACTCTGATCAGGCCCCGGTCCGACGGACGGCGCTGGCACCCGAAGGGGTAAGTGCCGGCTTAGCCGGCGCGACCCCGCGCATGTTCGGGGTCGCTTGCCTGGGCCGCGCCGTACCGTGGGTTCACCTTTGGACGGGGACACTGCGGGAGGCGGGGATGCACGACGGCGGGGGCGGCGGCTTCAGCGGCGGCGGCGGGCACGACGGCGGCGGGTTCTTCGGCGGCGGGCACGACGGGGGCGGCGGGCATCACCATCATCACCAGGCCGACTTCCGCCCGCATGACCTGATGAGCCCGACGGATCCCGTCTACGGCAAGCGATACGGCAGACAGGCGGACGATTACCGGTCGGCCAGCGCCAGGGGCCACGCGGCGATGTGGATTGTCCGGCTCGTCGTCTTCGCGGTCGTCATCTTCTTCATCTGGCAGTTTTTCGCGGCCACCTGACCCGGCGGCGGGGTCGCGGCGCGCGCCCGATTCACCGGACGGGGTAGCGTCATGAGGCGTGGGCGACGTCGACGCAGTTGTAGTCGGAGCGGGAGTGGTTGGGCTGACAACCGCGATCTCGCTCGCCGAGGCGGGGCTGGCCACGCGGATCGTCACGGAGGCACCGCCGGCTGCGACGACGTCGGCGGCGGCCGGGGCGATCTGGGGGCCGGTGCGCTGCGGGCCGCCGGAGCGGTGCCACGCGTGGGCGCGGGCCGGGCTCGAGGTGCTGTCGGCGCTCGCCGGCGACGCGTCGTCCGGGGTCAGGCAGTTGTCGGGGCGCGAGGTGTGCGCGTCGCCCGCGGCGCCGCCGGCGTGGACGAGCCTGCTGCACGACCTGCGCGTGCTGCGGCCCGGGGACCTGCCTGACGGGTTCGCGAGCGGCTGGGCCTACACCGCGCCCGCCGTCAACATGCCCGTGTACCTGGAGTACCTCCTGCGGCGCTACGCGGGCCTTGGCGGGTCAGTAGCGGCCGAGACGGTGACGTCGCTCGCCTCGGTTCCGGCGCCTGTCGTGGTGAACTGCACGGGGGTCGGCGCACGGTCCCTGGTGCCCGACCCGTCGGTGGTGCCGGTGCGCGGGCAGGTCGTCGTGGCCGAGAACCCGGGGATCACCGACTTCTACCTCGACCACGGCAACAACGGCGCGGACTACGTGTACGTGTTCCCGCACGGCGACGTGGTGCTGCTCGGCGGTACCGCCTACGAGGGCGAGGCCGACTGGGCCCCCCGGCCCGAGGTGTCGGCGCGCATCCTGCGGGACTGCGCCGCGGTCTTTCCCGCGCTGCGCGAGGCGCGGGTCGTCACGGAACGGGTAGGCCTGCGCCCCGTCCGCCCGTCAGTGCGGCTCGAACCGGAGGCGCTGCCCGGCGGGCGGCTGCTGTGGCATAACTACGGGCACGGCGGCGCGGGTGTGACCCTGTCGTGGGGCTGCGCCGCCGACCTGACGGCCGCCGTCCTGGCGGCCTAGTGCCGCGAACGTTGGGGGCGCACCGGGGCATAGGCTAGCCTGCCGCAGTGATTACCTGTGTCGTGGAGTACGTCATCGATCCGGCGAAGACGGATGCCTTCGAAAGCTTCGCCCGGCGGTGGATGGAACTGGTTGACCGCCATGGTGGCAGCCACCATGGCTACTTCCTGCCTGCTGAGGGCGCAAGTGACAAGGCACTGGCCCTGTTCAGCTTCCCCAGCCTGGCCGCATACGAGCAGTACCGCGGGCTGTTCGGCAACGACCCGGAGTTCGTGGCGGCCGACCGCATCAGGGATGAGAGCGGGTGCGTGCTCCGGTACCAGCGGACGTTCATGCGCCCGCTTCTTCCGGGAGGCTCGAGTACCTAGCGCATATCGAGCTGCGCTTGCCCGGTCGACGATGAGGCGGGCCAGCGGGTATTCCGGCCCGCCTCCCGGCCCCTACGGGACCTCGGGCCGGGCCGAGGTCGTTTCCTGGGCTGGCATCGAGTTGCTGGTGGGGAGCGGGTAAGGGAGGCCGACGTCCAGGGTGCCGGTGAGGGCGTTCAGGACGGCTTCCTCGACCACGGTGAGGTTCGAGCCGATCGAGGTGGACGGGAGCGCCGGCACGGTCGTTATCGGGGCGCGCGTGAGGTTGAGGGCGCCGGTGAAGTCGCCGGTGACCGACCGGCGCCAGGCGGACAGGTTGGGCACCGGGACGCCGAAGCGGGTCTCGATCAGGCGCAGCGTTCGCGCGAGTCGAGCGTGCCTGAGTACTGGTAGCCGCCGGCGGGGTCGATCGACGCCGACATCGCCATGACGCGGTTCGGGTCGGTGGGGCCGAGGACCGAGCAGTGGTAGCCGTCGCAGATCGTGAACCCGTCGGCCAGCGCGTAGTAGAAGGCCAGCTCGCTCCGGGTGAAGTAGCCCATGGTGACCGGGCCGTTCGCGGCGCCGTCGGTCGCCAGGTGCGAGGTGACGAACGAGTCGAGCTTGCCGCCGTTCCGCGTCTCGTCGTCTCGCTTTTCTCGGAGTCATCACCCATGAGGGGAGGTTAGACGCGGCTGATGGATGGCGGCTAGTCATTCCGTGACGTTGACGTGACACGCTGACGCCCCTTTCAGGCACCTCCCGCGCGTCCGCCGAAGGCGGACACCGGGGGGTACGGGGGGTCGTCCCCCCGGGAGATAGCGCAGTTTTCGGCGCGCGATAAGATGGCGGTTTTTGCCATCGCGCGCCGAAAACTGTCCTGGACGGTTCCGTTAGCTCCCGTCGCGGAGGTCGGCGGGGGCACCTGACTTGTACGTGATCGAGTCGAAGATGGCGGTGCAGCCCGCCCCCGTCGGGGACTGGGCGAGGAAGCCCACGCGGGCACCGGACGCCTCGCCGAGCGTGAAGTAGCGCAGGAGCTGCCAGTACGCGCCGTCCTGCGAAGCGTGGAACGCCCAGGCCCGGCCTGACCTGGTCACCCTGAGCCACAGCGGCTCGCCGCCGGTCTCGAAGGAGTTGCTGTCATCAGAGGTGCCGTGGGTGACCACGGTGACGGCGGTCGGCTTGTGCTGCGGGGAGAACTCGTAGCACAGCTTCGCGAAGCGCCGCTCGCTGAGGTACAGCAGCATGACGCCGGCGTCGAACGTGGTGGTGAAGCCCACGGTGACCCGCGCGGCGAGGGTGAAGTCGCTCTCGCCGGGCAGGCCGGTCCACCGGCCGGCGTCAGGGCGTGCCCCCTCATCGCCCGCCGGGTCGATGAACAGGTCGGACTTCGGGCCGCTGGTCAGCGTCAATGTCCCGCCGGTCACGCTGGCCGCGCAGGCGGGCGACCCGGAGGGCTGGAAAGGGAACGGCACTCCCGGCAGGTGCAAGTCGGTCACCGTCGCAGTCTCCCAGGCTGAGCCGTCTTCATTCTCAAGACTTTATTAGTCTCGGGCGGGCGAAAAGCACGAGCACAACGGAGGGGCATACCGAACTTTTCAGTCGTCAGGTTCAGCGTCACTGGTGAATGCCTTCAGCACGTCGAACTCGTTGCCGTCGGGGTCGGCGAGCGTCACCCAGCTGACGTCGCCCTGGCCGATGTCGACGTGGCGCGCGCCGAGGGCCTCAAGGCGGGCGACCTCGGCGGCCTGGTCCTTGGGGCGCAGGTCGAGGTGCAGGCGGTTCTTGACGACCTTCTGGTCGTCGACCTTGAGAAACAGCAGGTCAGGCGCGACGCCGTCCTCCGGGCTGCCCTCCGGCGGTTCAAGGACCACCTCGGACTCGCTGTCGTGGGTGCGCCGCCAGCCGAGCGCGGCTTCCCAGAAGTCCGCTGTCTGCGACGGATGCGCTGAGTCGATGCACAGGCACTGAATGCGGATGTCCATGGGGTTACTTATCCACCAGCGGGCCCGGCTGTCTAGCTGTTTCCGCATACCCGCCATTAGAGCGGACCAGCAACGGCAACCACCAGATACGTACTCGGCGCCGCAGGCGCCGTCCCGGGGCGAAGCCCCGGCGAGGGGGCAACGGGGGAGGGATTCCCCCATGCTTGGGGGGGTCACCGGGGGGGTCATCCCCCCGGGGGAAAATAGGCTGGGGGGATGGATATCGGATTCGGCGCGGCGGTCGCGGGGGCCTGGGCGACGCCGCGCAACCTGGCGGAGCTGGCACGGCGGGCGGAGCGGCTTGGGTACCGGTCGCTGTGGACGTTCCAGCGGCTGCTGGCGCCCTCGGGGGCGAAGCTGGCCCCGGTGTACAAGTCAGTGCTCGACCCGATGGTGTCGCTCGGCTACCTGGCCGCGGCCACGTCGTCGATCAGGCTCGGGGTCGCGGTGGTGAACCACCCGTTCGCCTCGCCGCTGCTGCTCGCGAAGCAGGCCGCCACCGTGGACGTGCTGTCCGGCGGACGGCTCGACCTGGGCATCGGCTCAGGATGGCTGGCCGAGGAGTTCACCGGGTCAGGTGCGTCGATGGAGCAGCGGGGCGCCCGGGCCGACGACTACGTCGCCGCGCTGCGGGCGCTGTGGAGCGGGGCGCCGGGGTACCAGGGGGCCTTCTTCACGATCCCCGCGGGGCGGCAGGACCCGCCGCCGGTGCAGCGGCCCGGGCCGCCGATCCTGATCGGGGGCATGTCACGGGCGGCGATGGAGCGGGCCGGGCGGATCGGCGACGGGTGGGTGACCTCCTCCGGCGCGGACCTGTCGGTGATCGCCGAGTCGGCCAAGGTGGTGCAGAGCGCCGCGCGGGCGGCCGGGCGGAGCCCAGCGCGGATCGTGTGCCGGGGCGTGGTGCGGCCCGGACAGCCGTCGATCTCGAAGACCACGGGGCAGCGGCGGCTGCTTTCCGGGTCCTACGAGAAGATCCGCGAGGACATCCGGTGGCTGGAGAGCTGCGGGGTGACTGAGGTGTTCTACGACCTGAACTTCGACCCGGCGGTGGGCGACCCGGCGGTCGACGAGGGGAAGGCGATGCTGCGCGCGTCGGAGATCATCGAGGCCCTCGCCCCCGACATCAGGATGTAGGCGGCGGACGCGGAGCAAGAACCCGTTCTGGATGAGGTAAAGGAATACCCAAGCCGCTGAACCCCTTTCTCATGATGGTCCTGGCCCGGTGGACCGTGGGCCGGGACCGACAAGGGGTTGGGTCGACGAGTCTCGAAGGTGAGATATGGACAAGGTAGTGCGGACAGACGCGGAGTGGCGCGAGCAGCTCTCTCCGGAGGAGTACGCGGTGCTGCGCCAGGCGGCTACCGAGCGGGCGTTCACCGGGGAGTACACGGACACCGAGACGGTCGGCGTGTACCACTGCAAGGCATGCGGGGCGGAGCTGTTCCGTTCCGAGACCAAGTTCCACTCGGGGTGCGGTTGGCCGTCGTTCTATCAGCCGACGGCGGATGACGCCGTGACGCTGATCGAGGACCGCTCGCTCGGAATGCTCCGGGTCGAGGCGCGCTGCGCGCAGTGCGACTCGCACCTGGGGCACGTGTTCACCGGCGAAGGGTTCGGTACGCCGACCGATGAGCGCTGGTGCATCAACTCGGTGTCGCTGACGCTGGAGCCCGTTAACGCGGAGTGACCCTGGGTTACCTGGGTTAGTCGCCGCCTGCGTCGTAGCGGCGGTCGCGCTTGGTCTGGGCGCGGCGGCGCTTGTCGACGAGGCGGCGCTCCCTGGCGCCCTTGGTCGGCCTGGTCGGGACGCGGGGCGGCGGTGGCGGCGCGATGGCCTCGCGCAGCAGGACGGCGAGCCGGACGCGGGCGGCATCGCGGTTCATGAGCTGGCTGCGCTCGGTTTCCGCCGCGACCGTGACGACGCCGTCGGCAAGCCTGGGGCTCAGCCGGTTAAGGGCGCGGCTCTTCTCGCGCTGCGGCAAGGACGGCGAGCGGGCGACGTCGAAGGACAGCTCGACCCGGCTGTCGGTGGTGTTCACCGACTGGCCGCCGGGGCCCGATGACCGGGAGAAGCGCTCGCGGAGCTCGCTGGCGGGGATCACGAGCCAGTTGTTCACGCGAAGGTCGTCGGGCATGCCTCCAGTGTGGCGTACGTATCGGGCGTTTCGTCCACCCGGGCACCGCGATCGCGGCAGGCACGGCGGTTGCGGCCCCGCCCGGCGTGCGGCCGAATCGTGACCTGACGGCGCAACCGGCCGCGACCACGGTCGCGTCCAAATGGCATGCGTATCAAGCGTGGCCGCCTGCGCAGCGCGGCGGCGGTATCTTCCGTGTCTCTCATCGTCGCCGCCGTGGCGGCCGGCTGCTCGGGCAGCTCGTCGTCGTCGGGGGCATTCTCAGAAGCGGCGCCCGCCGTTGCTTCTGCTTCTTCTGCCGCAGGGGGACCCGCAGCCGCGGGGTCTTCCGCCCAGAACGGCGTGGCCTCCGGCGTAGCGCCCAGCACCGGATCCAAGGAGGCCGCCAAGTTCGCCGCGGCCGGCCAGTCCCTCATCTACACGGCGCAGCTCACCGTCCGCGCGTCCAACGTCGAGACGGCGATCTCTCGCGCCACGTCGATCGTCACCGATGCCGGCGGCTACGTGTCCGGCGAGAACGCGTCAGCTGGGAACGGGCAGCCAAGCCAGGCCACCGCGACCATGACGTTCAAGATCCCCGCCGCCGTCTACACGACCACCCTGGCGGCGCTGTCCGGCGGCGGGCTCGGCAAGCAGCTTTCCCTGGCTCAGCAGGCGCAGGACGTCACGCAGCAGGTCGCCGACGTGAACAGCAGGGTGGCCTCTGACGAGGCGGCCATCGCCCAGCTGAGGGAACTGCTCAAGCACGCCGGGGACGTCGGCTCGCTGCTCTCGGTGCAGAACCAGATCAACTCCGAGGAGTCTGACCTAGAGTCGATGCTCGCGCAGCAGAGCGCGCTCAACCACGAGACCTCCTACGCGACGGTGACGCTCACCCTGGTCGGACCGAAGGCCGCGGTCAAGCCGTCGGCGAAGGCTGCTCCGCCGCCCGGCTTCGCGCACGCGATTTCCGGCGGCTGGCACGCGCTGCACCTCACGTTCAGCTGGCTGCTGACGATCCTCGGCGCGGTCGCCCCGTTCGCGGCGGTGGTCGCGGTCATCGGCGGTTTCGCCTGGTGGGGCCGCCGCCGGGCAACTAAGCGGCGGCAGCCGACCGATCCTACGGGCACGGTCTAACAGTCGCCCAGTCCGGCCTAGGCGAGCGAGCTGACGAGGTCTGCCACTGGCTTGCGGCGGCCGGTGTAGAAGGGGATCTCAACCCGCGTGTGGCGGCGTGCCTCCGCACCGCGCAGGTGACGCATGAGGTCGACGATCCGGTGGAGTTCGTCGGCCTCGAAGGCCAGCATCCACTCGTAGTCGTTCAGCGCGAAGCTGCTCACCGTGTTGGCCCGCACGTCGGGGTACTCGCGCGCCATCTTGCCGTGCTCGGCGAGCATCTTGCGCCGGTCGGCGTCTTCGAGCAGGTACCACTCGTACGAGCGGACGAAGGGGTAGACGCAGACGTAGTTCTTCGGCTCTTCCCCGGCGAGGAACGCGGGGATGTGGCTCTTGTTGAACTCCGCCGGGCGGTGCAGCGCCATCGCGGACCACACGGGCTCGGAGGCGTAGCCGAGCTTCGTGCGCCGGAAGTTGACCCACATCTCCTGCAGCTCGTCGGAGGTCGGCGCGACCCACCAGAACATGTAGTCAGCGTCCGCCCGCATCCCCTGCAGGTCGTACACGCCCCGCGTGACGATGCCCTTGCCGTTGGCCTGGTCGAGCACGTCGGTCAGCTCGGCCGCCGCCTCGTCCCGCGCGAAGTCCCGGTCGGTCACCGTGAACACGGCCCACATCGTGTAGCGGATGAGCTCGTTGAGGTCACGTGCCTTAAGCCGCTGCGTCTCTTCTTTGTCAGCTGCCGTCTCAGTCATGGTCAAAAGCTTAGTAATCCCCGCAGCGAGCCGGGTACTCCCACCCGCCTGCGCTACCTCCGGCAGCGGGCGGTCCGGCGCTATGGCCGCCCGGCCGAGCTCCGCACCCGTCGCGCGGCTGGCCTCCCCGCCTGCGGACAGCCCTTGCGGCCAGCGCTCTGCGCTTGCGGCCAGCCTTCGCGGGTGGCGCTTCGCGCCTGTTGCTGTTATCCCGATCACATCGGCGGTCGCTGTCTGGCTGCAGGACGCCCGAGGGCCGGCGTCATCCACTTAGGGCCACTTGACGTCGCTCAGCGGACCGTTATGGGCGGGTATGCGGAGCAGGAAGTGGCCCCAAGTGGTGCCGCCGGGTGTTGTCGGGCTTATCGCGCCATGCGCTCTGGGGGATGGTCATCGCTCGATTTCTGGTGCCGCCGATTAGTTCGGGTTCTGCGGTTGGTCTAGGTTCATGACGCCCGGTCCACGCGCTGGACGTGAGGCGAAGCCGGTGCCGTGCCAGGCACGGTCGACAGAAGGAGAGAATGTGCGCCACCTGCCCACCGAGCCGCTGGCAGTCGCGGCGCTGCCGCCCGTCGCCAGCCGCGACGAGTACGAGGCCGCCCACGCCAGCCTGCTAGTCAAGGAGAAGGCACACAGCCGCGCGGGCGACGCGATCGCCGCCGAGCGCCGCCGGCTGCCGATGATCGAGATTCCCGACTCCGTCACCGTGGTCGGCGCGAAGGGCGAGGTTCCGTTCCTGGACGTGTTCGAGGGGCGCCGGATGCTTGTCGCTTACTTCCACATGTGGCACGACGGCAGGCCGTGGGAGGGGCAGTGCATCGGCTGCACCTACTTCGCGTCCCAGGTGCAGGGTCCGCTGGCGCACCTCCACGCGCGCGACGTGACGCTGGCGTACATGAGTGAGGGGACCTACGAGGAGAGCCAGCCGTACGCGGACTTCATGGGCTACACGGCACCCTGGTACTCGGCGCGGGACTCGGGCGTCGAGTTGCTGGACGACCGGGGGTTCGGCTGGCTCGGCTGCTACGTGCGCGACGATCACGACCGCGTCTACGAGACCTACTGGACGACCGACCGTGGCAACGAGGCGGGCTTCTGGTCATACAGCCTGCTGGACCGCACGGTGTTCGGGCGGCAGGAGCCGTGGGAGGACTCGCCTGCAGGGTGGCCGAAGATTCCGGCCGGGCAACACCAGTGGCGGGTCGACGGTCGGCCGCTGGCGCAATGGGACGTTACTGACGAACCTGTCTCCTAGGCCGGCGTCTGCTCGGTCGCGCTTGGGCTGGAACGTGCGGGTCGCTCTCGGAGCTTTTGCCGTCGAACGGGGCGGTGGGTGCGTTGGTCGCATCCGTTCGCGTTTCTGTGCGGGCGGTTGCGTTGAGCGGACGCGCCCCGTTCGGTGGTGGCCGTAGGAGAGAAAACCGGAGAGATGTGGCTGGGGTAGGCGTTGGGTGCAGGTGAGTGGCGTGCGCGGTCATCTCGGTGCGGGGTCCGCGCGGGTCGGCCGGCCGTGGTGGCCGTTACCGCCAGCGATGTCAGTGGCTGAGGTCGTCGGTTAGCGTGCCGCCCAAGCGGGAGCGTGGGTCATGCGCGGCTCTATTTGACGCGGATGGCCCGCGATCGGCAGAACGCACCCGAAAGGCAGGGGGCAAAACGGTGCGGAAGCGGGCATTTTGCACCCTTCGTTGGGGCTGTTACCCGTCTTGGCCCACGATCATGACCTGGGCTCGGTGAAGGTGTGGGGGCTCCCCTGCGGGCGGTGCAATTTGTGGGATACGTGAAGCACGCGGCCGTTCTGGATGACGTTGTTGGACCTACGGCCTCGTCGCTAGGTGGGCTGCTATCTGGGCGGCGGCCGACTTTGCCGTTGCTATGCAGGCCGGGATGCCTACGCCGTCGTAGGCGGCGCCCGCTACGGCCAGGCCTGGCTGCTTCGCTACGGCCGTGCGGATGGCGGCGATGCGGTCCAGGTGGCCGACGTTGTACTGGGGCAGGCCGCCGCCCCAGCGGGTGACGCGCTGGGCGATGCTCTTCGCTGAGATGCCGACGGCGGCGGCTAGCTCGGCTTCCGCGAGGGCGGCCAGGTCCGCGTCGTCGCGCTGCAGGACAGCCACGTCGCCGCTGCGGCCTAGGGAGCAGCGGACGACGTGCACGGGAGCCTGGGCGGCCAGGTGCGGCCATTTGAGCGTGGAGAACGTGGCGGCCTTCACCGCGCGGCCGTCCACGGCGGGGACTAGGTAGCCGCTGCGCTGCTGGACGGGGAAGTCTTCCGCGCGGAAGGCGAGCGTGACGATCGCCATGGACGCGTAAGGGATCTGCGTCAACCCGGCCGCCGCCTCGCTCGCGGCGTCCTGCAGCAGCCGCGCGGCCGGGGCGGCCGGGACGGCGAGGATCACCGCGTCGGCGTCCAGGTACTCGGGGTCGGCGGCTGAGCCGATGGTGAGCCGCCAGCCCGTCTCCGTGCGCTTCAGCTCACGGGTCATCGCGTTGAGGCGGATGTCCGCGCCGGAGGCCTTCGCGACCGCTTCCGGGAGCGCGCCGATCCCGGTCGTCAGCGACACGAAGACCGGGGCTGGCTTCGCGGGGGCGGCGTCCGGCGCCGGCTTGCTGCTGTCCTGCGCGGCGGGGAGCAGCGACGTGGCCGCGCCGGTCAGCGTCGCGTGGCTGTGCGCCGCCGCCGCCAGCGGGGCCAGGGTCGCCTGGAACGACAGGTCCTCCGAGCGGCCCGCGTACACGCCGCCGAGCAGCGGGTCGACGAGCCGGTCGACGATCTCGACACCGAGCCGCGACCCGATGTAGTCCGTGACGGACACGTCGCGGTCCTCGGCCGGGCGTGCGTGCTCGTCCCTGGCCCGGGCGACGCCTTCCGGTGAAACCACCCCGGTGGCGGCCAGTTCGTCCAGGTCGGCGGGCACGCCGAGGAACTGCCTGCGGGGCAGCGAGCGGAGCGCGCCCCTGGTGTAGATGGCGGATGAGGTGACGCCGGCGGGGACCAGTTCGTCGCCGAGGCCGACGGCCTTGATCAGCTCGATGCCTTCCGGCCGCCGGGCGAGAAGCGCCTCGGCACCTTCGTCCATGGCTACGCCGGCGACGTCCGACGCATGCAGTTTCCCGCCAAGACGGGGCGAGCCTTCCAGCACCGTGACCCGGACCGGCTGGTCCTTGAGGAAGAACGCGGCGGCGAGCCCGGTGATCCCGCCTCCGACCACCACGACATGCGGAACTGCGTCATCCGTCATGGGCTCAAGCCTGCCATAAAGGGATATGCACCCGGTGCCGGGCGGGAGCCTTCGCGGGCGTGCTCTTGGTCACCGGGTTGCTGGGTCTCCGGGTTACCGGGTTCAGCCCCAGAGGCGGACCGTACCGTCCTTCCCCGCTGAGGCCAGAGCGCGGCCGTGGGGGCTGAACGCCACGTCGTTGACGTGGCCCGCGTGGCCGGGCAGGGTCTGGTAGCGGCCGCTTGCGACCTCCCACACGGTCACCGCGCCGGTCTCGTAGGCGCCGGCTATCAGGGTGCCGTCGGGGCTCACCGCGACGGCGTTGACGATGCCGTCGCCGGCCCGCAGGGCGGTGGACACCTCGCCGGTCAGCGCGTCGTGCAGCTGCACCAGGCCGTCGGCACCGGACGACACCAGCTGCCTCCCGTCCGGGGTGAACGCGACCCCGGTCGCCCAGCCGGTGTGCCGGCGCAGCACGGCGAGCGGCGCGCCGCCGCTGGCGGTGCTCCACAGGCGGATCGCGCCGTCCGCGCACGCGACGGCGACGAGCGTGCCGTCCGGGCTGAACACGGCACCGAAGATCGTCTCCCCGTCAGCATGCAGCTCGTGCACCCGGCCGAGGGCCGGGATGTCCCAGAGGCGGGCGACGCCGTCTTCGTGGGCGGACACGAGCAGCTCGCCGTCGGGGGCGAACGCGACCGCGCGGACCGCCGCGCCGCCTGGCTTGCGCGCCCGTCCCTTCTTGCCCGACCCCACCTCGCACAAGACGACGGTGCCGTCCCTGCCGCCCGTCGCGATGAGGCTGCCGTCCGGGCTGAACGCCAGGTCATAGACCGACGAGCCGAGAGATCGCAGCTCGCGCACCAGGCCGCCGTTCATGACGTCGCGGAGCCGGACCGGGCGGCCCCAGCCGCCGGAGGCGAGCAGCAGGCCGTCCGGGCTGAACTTCACGCAGTACGCGTTGTCCCTGTCCTGCTCGACGACCAGGCCGCCGCCGGACTCGGCGGGCTTGGCGTGGGCGGGCTGCCCCTGGACCGACGGAGCCTGCTGGGGGGACTGCTGGACTGACGGGGACTGCGCGGACGGATAGTGCGCTGGCGGGAACGGCGCCCCCGCAGGCCGCGCGGCCGTCGCCTGCGCCGCCATCGCGGGGGAAGCGGGAGCCGGCGGGGCCTCCGGCATGCGGCCGTAGGCGCCCGTCGGGCCCGCGCCGTTGACCACCCTGGGCGGCTGGGGGAAGTCTGGCAGGTCCGGCAGGTACGCCTGCGGGCCGGTCCGCGGCTGGGCGCGGGCCAGGATGATGTCGCCGTGGCCGTCTTCCAGGTAGTACTGCGGTGCCTGGCGCGGGGCGTTCTGGCTGACGTGGCGGTAGGCGTAGTTGTACGCCTCCGCGACCGTGACGATCCCGTTCCCGTCCACGTCAGCGGCGCCCGTGGCCAGGCCGACGGCGAGCCCTTCGGTGAATACCGACCGGGGCAGCTCCGCGCCGATCGGCCTGCCCTCGTAGGAGTACTCCCTGGCCCGGGAGCCGGACAGCAAGGCGATGCCGCGGCCCGGGAGGCCAAGCTCCGTCGCCAGGTCGAGCTCGCCCTTCTCTTCGGCGAAGCCGCCGCTGAAGCAGCAGTCGAGGATCAGCAGCCGGTTCCCCGCGCCGCACAGGTCCAGCTCGCCGATGACGGTGGAAGCGGGCAGGGCGCTGCGCTGCGGGTAGCGCAGCCACGTGTCCGTCGCGGCGAAGTAGAGCCGGGCCCGGTCCCTGATGGCATGGCAGGCCAGGTAGAGCACAACCGTCTCGTCCGGCGACCGGTCGGCGAGGAACCGCTGAATGGCGAGTCGGGCCTCGGTCTCCGTCCCGTCGGCCAGCATCTCGACCGCGAAGCCGCCGGCCTTCGGGTCCGCGAGCGCGGCCGCGAAGTCCTGCGCGCCGCTTACCGGCGGGCGCAGCCACAGCAGCTGCGTGTCTGCGTAGGCTGCCGTGGTGATCAGCAGTGCGCTACGCCTGCCTCTGCCACCCGGTGCCATCCCGTATCGCCTTCCCCCGGCCCCTCACCCGCACACGTAGTGTCTCAAAAGGTAACTTACCTGGACAGGTCATTGGGCCTACAGCAGGGACAATACGTCGAACAGAGAATGAACGACAGGAAAATTCCACTGGGAGACGTAGCCTTGTGAGCTATCTCGCGCGATCTGGATCGGACGGATGCCCATCGCCTCAGCGCCGACGCAGAAGGTTGGCTGGTCGTCAACGAACACGGCGTCGACCGCGGCGACCCCCAGCTCGTCGAGGGCCGTCGAATACATCTCCGGGTACGGCTTCATCGAGCCGACCTCGCAGGACAGCACCACCGCGTCCACCAGGGGGATGACCCCCATGTACTCAAGCTGCGCCCGCGTGGTGTCCGCGCAGTTGGACACCAGGGCGGACAGCACGCCGTCCGACCTGAGCTGGCGCAGGAACGGAATCGTGTCGTCGCACAGCCGGACGCTGGCGCGGGAGAACTCCACGTCGCGCCGGGCCAGGTGGGCGACGAGGTCCGGCGTTGGCTCGATGCCGAACGCGGGCAGCGTCCGCGCGAGCGAGGCGGCGATGGTCACCCGGCCGCGGTCGCGGTCCTCGCGCAGTTTGTCCCACTCGACGAGCCAGTCAGCGACGGGGATCCCCAGCGGGGTGACAAGCGCCTCCATCCTGGGCTCGAACCGGGAGACCAGGATCGTGTCGTAAACGTCGATAAGACAGGCACGCGCCCGCGGTTGGGATGCCTGTGTCACGCGGTCACGCCTGCCTGAGCTTCGCGCGGAGCTGGCTGAGTTCATCGGCGGTGAGCCCGTTGTCGGCCGCCCATGCCTTAAGGCCGCCGTAGCGTATGTCGAGCTGCTCGAGGAACGCCTTCATCGTCTCCGCGCGCGGGGCGTGCGCCTTGATGGGGACGTTGGTCACGCCGCCGGCGTACATCTTGGAGCGGGACAGCCGCTCGATGATCGCCTCGAGCCGGTCGTTGCTCGCCGCGTAGTCGGCCACGATGGCCTCCGGCTCCACTCCGGCAGCGGTGAGCGCGAGGGCGCAGAGCACGCCCGTCCGGTCCTTGCCCGCGGCGCAGTGCACGATGGCGGCGCCTGGCGCGGTCGCGATCGAGCGCAGCGCGGCCGCTACCTCGTCGGGGCGGTTCTCCAGGTAGCCGAGGTAGTGCCCGGTCATGAGGTCGTCGGGGTACCGGGTGCGGTCCGCCTCGGCCGCTTCGAGCAGGAGCGCTGCCTTGACCGTGTCGGACACGTCGAGGAACTCGTTGAGTACCGGGTGGTGGGCGTGCCGCACGCTGGGGAGCGCGTCGAGCGGCGCCGGCCCCTCGACGTTCAGTTCGTTCGTGGAGCGCAGGTCGACGACCGTTGTCACGCCGATCTCGTCGACGAGCCTGGCGATGTCGCCAGGAGAGAGCTCCTGGAGGTTCTCCGAGCGGAGCAGCCTGCCGGGAACGGTGGTACCGCCATCGATGGTGGGCATCCCGCCCAGGTCGCGCACGTTGACGGCGCCTTCAAGCTCGATCCATGTCACGCCCCTATTGTCCCATTTGGAGCAAGGGGTCGATGAGCCGCGTCCGCGAACCCACGGTGAACAGCGCGAAACAGGTTCTCCATGGCGTCAGCGGCCAAGGTACGCGAGGACGGCCAGGACCCGGCGGTTGTCGTCGTCGGACGGCTGGAGGCCGAGCTTGCCGAAGATGGAGGCGGTGTGCTTGGCCACCGCGCGCTCGGTGATGACCAGCCGGGCCGCGATCGCCGCGTTGGAGCGGCCCTCCGCCATCAGCTCAAGGACCTCGCGCTCGCGCGGGCTGAGCGTGCCGACGGGACCTTCCGGCGTCGTGTTGCGGGCCAGGAGGCGGGCGATGACCTCCGGGTCCATCGCGGTGCCGCCGCGCGCGACCCGCGTTACCGCGTCGGTGAACTGGGCGCCGTCAAGCACCCGGTCCTTCAGCAGGTAGCCGACGGCACCCGCGCCGTCGGCGAGGAGCTCGCGGGCGTACAGCTGCTCGACGTACTGGGAGACTACAAGGACCGGCAGGCCGGGGACCTCCGCACGGGCCGTGAGCGCGGCCCGGAGTCCTTCGTCGGTGAACGTGGGCGGGAGCCGCACGTCGACGACCGCGACGTCGCACCCTCCCTTCCTGACGGCGGCGAGGAAGTCCTCGCCGTTGTCGGTGGCCGCCGCGACCTCGAAGCCGTACGCCTCCAGGAGCCGGATCAGGCCCTCGCGCAGCAGGAACAGGTCTTCGGCTATGACAACGCGCACGGCACTTCCATGATCGCCTCGGTGGGGCCGCCTGGCGGGCTGGTCACGACGAGCACGCCGTCGAACGCGGCCAGGCGGCGCTCGATGCCGCGCAGCCCGGTGCCACGGACGGGGTCGGCGCCGCCGTCCCCATTATCCCTGACGTTGATCCGCAACGCACCGGACTCGTGCCTGACGTCTATGGTCGCCGCTTCCGTGCCTGAGTGCTTAGCCACGTTGGCGAGCAGCTCGCTGACCGCGAAGTACGCGGCTGACTCGACCGGGGCCGGCGGCCGCCCGGGCAGCGTGCCCGTCACCTCGACCCGCAGCGGGCTGTCCAGCGCGATCGCGCGGACCGCGTCGGCGATGCCCCGGTCGGCGAGGACCGGCGGGTGGATGCCGCGCACCAGGTCGCGCAGCTCCCCCAGCGCCTTCACGGACGCGTCCCTCGCTTCGTACAGCAGGGCGCGGGCGGCGGCCGGGTCCTTGTTGATCAGCCGCCCGGCGGCGTCCAGCGTCAGGCCCATCGCGACGAGCCGGGCCTGCGCGCCGTCGTGCAGGTCGCGCTCGATGCGGCGCAGCTCGGCCGCCCCGGTGTCCAGGGTCTCGCTCCGTGTCCTGGCCAGGTGCGCCACGCGCAGCTGCAGCTCGCCTTGCGCGGACGACGTAAGGACCCAGCGGGCAAGGCCGGCGTAGCCGCGCAGCACCAGCGGGGCGGCCAGGGTTCCGGCGGCCACCATGCCCACGCCGATCAGGAACAGCACCGGGGGCGTGTTCCCGGGGAAGGCAGGCTTCGGTACGGCGCCTTCGGCGAACCCTGGGAAGGCGTTGATCCCGGGAATGATGAAGGCGACGATGCCCGCACCGACCAGCAGCAGCGGCATCAGCAGGAGC
>Ga0134126_10004014_pt1 | contig 18419 bp, 15 predicted proteins | sample KB31752_FD_96881 | JGI IMG/M metagenome (GOLD analysis project Ga0134126, IMG submission 96881) | Terrestrial soil microbial communities with excess Nitrogen fertilizer from Kellogg Biological Station, Michigan, USA - KB3-175-2 | ecosystem: Environmental > Terrestrial > Soil > Unclassified ...
CACTTTTATTAATCCCCACCCCGTCAGGCATAGCCTGCCACCCCTCCAGAGGGGAATTATAAGCTTAGGTTTATTGCTATTTGTTCAGCAGGCCACGCCTGCGGAGATTAACTCGCAATGACGTAATGTGTTTGCTCTCAATGACGGAGGGATAATCTCTCAATGACGGATGGATAATCTCGCAATGGCTGGTCTGTGCAGGAATGATATTACACGGTATGAAGTTGTTTCATTGCTGCGTTTTGCTCACCAGATAAGATTGATGGGATGATTTTTAAGGCCCTGTCCATAGCATTAAGGATTTCAATTTCTTCTTCTTTTAATGGTTTTTTTAACACAAAGTCTACTACTTTGTTTTTGTCACCTGGATGCCCAATTCCAATCCGCAGGCGCCAAAAATCTTGATCAATTACTGATTGGGTTGATTTCAGACCATTATGCCCACCTGCCCCACCGCCTAATTTTAATTTAGCAATACCCGGCGCAAAATCAAGTTCATCATGCACTACCAATATTTCACTGGGTAGGATTTTATAAAATGAAGCTAGCGCTAAAACTGATTTACCCGATAAATTCATAAATGTCTGTGGCTTTAATAACCATATATCATTATCTTCAAATCTGAACTTACCCACTTCAGCGAAAAATTTACCTTCCATGCGTAGGCTAGCCTTAAATTTATTCGCAAGCATATCAATAAACCAAAAGCCTACATTATGCCGTGTAGTCGTATACTGGGATCCTGGATTGCCTAAACCAACAATTAATTTAATCTTAGTCAACTTGCAGCACCGCTAAAAATGCAGCTTGTGGAATTTCTACATTCCCAACTTGTTTCATCCGTTTTTTACCCGCTTTTTGTTTCTCTAATAATTTTTTCTTTCGGCTGATATCACCACCATAACATTTAGCCAATACGTTTTTACGCATAGCCTTTATTGTTTCCCGGGCAATAATATGTGAGCCAATAGCCGCCTGTATCGCAATATCAAACATTTGGCGCGGAATTAATTCACGTAGTTTAGCCGCAAGAGCACGTCCACGATATTGTGCCGTAGCTCTATGGATAATTAATGATAGAGAATCAACCCTCTCTCCATTTACCAAAATATCCAACTTAACTAAATCTGAAACTTGAAATTCTTTAAATTCATAATCAAATGAAGCATAACCACGCGATACTGATTTTAATTTATCAAAAAAATCAAGCACCACTTCATTTAATGGCATAGCATAATTAAGCATTACCTGACGCCCCATATACTGCATATTTTGCTGTACCCCACGCTTTTCATTACATAAGGTCATAACTGCACCCAAATAATCATTCGGCACTAAAATATTCGCAGTGATCATTGGTTCACGTACCTCGTCAATTTTACTCGGATCCGGTAAGCGTGCCGGGTTTTCAATTTCTATTGTCTCACCATCTTTTAATAAAATTTGATATACCACAGTTGGTGCTGTCGTAATTAAATCCATATCAAATTCACGCTCCAGGCGCTCTTGCACAATTTCCATATGCAATAACCCCAGGAAGCCACAGCGAAACCCAAAACCTAATGCCTGAGATACTTCTGGCTCATAATGAAGCGATGCATCATTTAATTTTAATTTTTCCAGCGAATCACGTAACGACTCATAGTCATGTGACTCAACCGGATAAAGACCCGCAAATACCTTTGGCTGAATTTCTTTAAAGCCTGGCAACTTTTCAGAAGCAGGATTGTTTTCCAGAGTAACCGTATCCCCTACTTTTGCATAATGGATTTCTTTTATTCCAGCAATAACAAATCCTACCTGACCCGCAGATAAACTATCTTTTACTACTGATTTTGGTGTGAACACGCCAATCTGCTCACATAAAAAAACTTCATTATTACTCATTAATTTAATTTTATCTTTGGGCTTAAGTCTCCCATCTACCACACGTACCAACATGACTACACCGACATAATTATCAAACCAGGAATCAACTATCAAAGCTTTTAATGGTTTATCTTCATCACCATTTGGCGGTGGTATTTTATTTACCACTAATTCCAAAGCATCTTGTATACCCAAACCTGTTTTGGCTGAGCAACGAACAGCTTCTAATGCGTCCAAACCAATTATATCTTCTATTTCCTGACATACCCGATCTGGCTCAGCCGAAGGTAAATCAATTTTATTTAAAACTGGTAATACTTCAACACCCAATTCAACTGCTGTATAGCAGTTAGCAACGGTTTGCGCCTCAACACCCTGGGAAGCGTCTACGACTAGTAATGCACCTTCACAAGCAGATAAAGAACGTGATACTTCATAAGAAAAGTCGACATGTCCCGGGGTATCAATCAGATTGAGATTGTAAATCTGCCCATCTAGAGCTTTATAGTTTAATGCCGCAGTTTGCGCTTTGATTGTAATACCACGTTCTTTTTCTATATCCATAGAATCCAGAACCTGGGTGTTCATCTCACGCTTGTCTAAACCGCCACAAAACTCAATAAATCTATCGGCAAGCGTTGATTTACCATGATCAATATGGGCAATAATTGAAAAATTACGAATATTTTTTTGTTGCATAATACTCTTTTATTACTCAACAGGATTATCAGGATCGCATAGAAAATCAAGATTAACCACGTCAGCCCCACATAAATGTAATTCCGCAGCCTCAAAAGCACCAGATACAAACACTCCAGCTACGCAACAAGTGGTTGTAGCAGTGCAACGAATACACCCATACTCACTATCACAACAACCACAATTTCGTTGGCAACACCCTATTTGCGCACAACATGAGATATGGTCACAAGGACATCCTTCAGTACAATTTGCTCTATAACACTCATTAGCATGCTGTTGGCAACACCTAGCGCAAGCATTATTTTCTGGCTGATGGGCAGGTTGTGCAACTTGCCCATGGCCATCAACCATATCCTGCGGTCGGGGAGGAGGCTGCTCCGCTGGTGGTGCTGCTCCGGCAGGTGGAACTGCACCATAACCATCACCCACACCAGATGCCGGGTTTAAAAGAGGTGTTTCTGCACCACCAGGTTCAACCGCCTTAACTATATGCATCAATAAAAGCATAACAAAAAACAAACCTGCTAAATAAACACTTAATTTACGTTTTTTCATTTGAATTCCTTCTTCAAAAAAATTATTTCTCTAACACACTTAGGCAACTAGTTCGTAATGAACATCTAATTGCTTAAACATTTTTAACGAATGGTCTAACTGAGATATAGAACCGCGAACTTCAACTAACATTTGTCCAAATGGCATTTTTTTTATTCGTCCAAGCTCACCGCGCAAAATACTAAATGTAACACCCGAATCGTTGGATATTTCACTTAATATTGGGTCGAAAGCTGTATTACCAATAAAGGAAATTACTACCAAATGACTATTATTAGTCTTATTAAATTTATAAAAATCTGAAACCTGCTCCAGATATCTGTGTGATTCTTCTTCTATGATTAATTTACGCGTTAATTCATGTTTTGGATGCAAGATTACATCTATCACGTTGCCACTCTCAACTATAATACCTTTATCTATAACCGCAACTTTATCACAAATCTTACGAATTACATCTATTTCATGAGTAATTAAAACTATTGTCAACCCGAATTTCTCATTTATCGTAAGGAGTAATTCTAATATACTATTAGTCGTCTCAGGATCAAGTGCTGAAGTTGCCTCATCACTTAACAATATCTTAGGCTCGGTAGTCAAGGCTCTGGCAATACCTAAACGCTGTTTCTGCCCTCCAGATAAGCTCCCAGGGTATTTGTGACCAAACTCACTCAAACCTACTAAATCAAGTAAACTATCTACCTTAGCCTTAATTTCTGCTTTGTTACATTTTCCTTGTAATACCAATGGCAGAGCAACGTTATCAAATGCGGTTTTAGAATTAAGCAGATTAAAGCCCTGAAAAATCATACCAATCTTTTGGCGGATTTTACGTAGCTCATCTTTTTTTATGGTAGTTATATCAACACCATCAATAATTATGCTACCGGATTCTGGCGTTTCTATTAAATTTAGGCTTTTTAATAAAGTGGATTTACCCGCACCTGATTTACCAATAATGCCATAAATTTCACCTTTACCAACAGAAAATGAAACATCTTTTAGAACTTGTACTCTTTGTTTCTTATTTGGATACGAAAGGTTTAAATTATTGACTTGAATCACGTGAGGCGTCCTAATCCCTAAAATTTTCAAATTGAAGCGGTTGCTCTGTAATTTCTTTTTTAAGTAACTGCATAGTTGCCTGCAGATCATCACGCTTAGTTCCAGTCACACGAACTGCATCACCCTGAATACTAGCCTGAACTTTGATTTTACTGTCTTTAACGATTCTAACCATTTTTTTACCCAGATCCTGGCTAATGCCATTTTTAATCTGAATAATTTCCTTCATTTTATTACCGCTGACTTTTTCTTTTTTGCCTTCTTCCAAAACCCGTACATCAATTCCGCGCTTTGACATTTTGCCAACTAAGACATCCTTTACCTGGCTTAATTTAAAATCATCATCGGCGTAAAGAGTTATCTCAAGCTCTTTACTTTCGATTCTTGAATCACTGCCTTTAAAATCAAAACGATTGGCAATCTCTTTGTTTGCCTGATCCAAGCTATTGGCTAATTCTACTTTATCTACAACGGATACCGTATCAAATGATGGCATATTAAAATCCTTTCTAACAGATTAAGTCTCGGATTTTAACATATTTCAGGGATTAGCGTTATGGTTGTAAATTTGTGTGTTTGAGTTTATTTCTCCATCGCACTTTCTGACATTCACAACAAGAGAAAATCAGAATAAAGATTGCCACGCTCCCACACGCGTGTGTTCACTCGCAATATTAATACACAATACATTACGTTAGGTCAGCCTAGATAAATTTTTCCATGGATTACCGTTTAAGTAGGAATGACAAAATTTCACCCCTCTTGTCCGGATTATAACATTGTATTGCAATACAAACCATACGGAAATTCCGTATAGCTTATTTTATATTTTATGCTATACTACGGTCAGGCGCTAAAAATACTTATTTTATACAAAAGGATAATATTATGAAAAAAATGTTTTTGCTAAGCGTAGCATTGTTAAATACAACAGCCTTTGCCATAGTAATAAAATGCCCCTCCATACCAGATATGGATGGTACAAAAGGAAAGCTTTCTCTTATTGGTGACAGAATGGCTCTTATTGATAGTAGGGCTACAAATAATGATGGATGGATAGTAACTCAAATAGCCAGTAATTATAACCCAATCTATACCCCTTCAACTAAACCGACAGTGCCGACTCCGCTATACTTTCAAGAAGCTAAGATTGTTAAGAATGTAGTAACTTGTAAATATGCTATTAGTCAAAATGGCATCCAATCTATGGTGCTATCACAGCCAAAGTCTTTTCCAAAGTTAACTAGTTATGGCAACAACTGGACTACCACATCTGAAGGAAACTCTGTATGCAGTAGAAGTGCGCCTGGAGTTACACCCGAAATTAAAAGAGAAAACTGTGAGTTTATGCCCGCTACTTGCCCCACACTGGATGTACTTAAGCAGGATAAGAACGAATTTTATCCACGGGGACTTTGGTCAGATTGGGAAGAAGCATGGTGGATGTATGATGAAGCGCTACCTTTTAATTTCAACAATAGTAAAGGCACATCAAATGATGATCAGTTTAGATACGCTTATAGAGAATTGGCGGAAGTAGACGGATCAATGATTTGTTCATATTGGCATGATAAAAAAACTATTTACTTCTCCCTACCACTTGTTAGCAATAAAAAAGGGTTGAGTCAACTAGAGCCTTCAATTTATTTTCTTCCAACGAATATTGAAATGTGGCAAACTAAGTCTACTAATAATCTGGAGCCAACACGAGACGATGACAATCCGGAGGATCCTTTTATATGTTCAAAATCAGTTGAGGAATGCTCATTTAAATACTGGAAGTAACCAATAATCTCTACTTACGGAGTACTTCTAGTACTCCGTTTACTGCAAAAATCCGGTTTATCAGCGGCGTAAAATCAAATCCGCCGCCTTGTATTTGAATAGTGAAAACCATTATTGCCCGGTTATTTTTGGAAGCTGTACGCAAGCTATCAATGTTTAATTTTTCCCGCGCAAATAAATCTGTCAAATCACGTAACAGCCCAGAGCGATCATTGGCAATAACCTCAATGTCTACATTAAATACTGATTTATCAATAGCATCACCCCAACTAACTTGTACCACCTTTTGCGGGAAAAGCTTTGCCTGACGTTTCAGACCTACGCAGTTGTTACGATGAATAGCTACACCATTACCCTGTGTAATAAAACCAATAATAGAATCACCAGGTAATGGCTTGCAACATTTAGCAATATGCGTCACAATTCCAGAAACTCCATCAACCATAATCCCAGATAGATGTCTGGATTTGGTAGCGGTAACATGTGGTTTAAATTCGCGTGTAGCTGTGCTTAAATCCATATCGTCAGGTTTTGACAGTTGATATTTCTTAATTAATTTATTAATCGCTTCCCTGACAGAGACTGGCGATAAATCACCCTTACCTAAATCTACACAAATATTTTTCTCATCTGTATAGCCGAGCGTAGAAACAATTTCATTTAGCTGAGGTCTTATATTTGTGGGAAATTTGGATAACTCACGCTCAAATATTTCTGTGCCATTTTCAAAGAATTCTTCATAATTTTGCTCACGAATATAACGTCTGATATGACTGATTGCTTTGGGACTTTTTACCAAACCATCATGAATCCAGTTTATACTCGGACCGCCAGTTTTTACCGTTAAAATCTCTATTCGCTGCCCATTTTTTAAAACAGTTGCCAATGGTACAATTTGTCCATCTACTTTAGCACCACGACATTTATGTCCAATCGCACTATGTACTGCATACGCAAAATCCACCGGAGTTGAACCATTAGGTAATGAAATTACCTTACCATTGGGTGTCATTACATAAATTGTATCTTTAAAAATTTCGTTTTTAAAAATATCAGTAATATCTTTATGATCTGTTAGCTCTTCCCGCCAATCCAGAATTTGCCTAAGCCAGGCTAATTTTTCAGCAAATGCAGCATTATTGTCTACATGCTTCTCACCAAATTCCTTATATCGCCAATGGGCTGCAACACCATATTCGGCATGCGTATGCATCGCAAAAGTACGGATTTGTATCTCAATTATTCTATCATCCGGACCAGTCACACAGGTATGCAAACTTTGATAATTGTTGGCTTTAGGATTAGAGATATAATCATCAAACTCTCCAGGTACCGGCGAATATTTGGTATGCAAGATCCCTAATACCGTATAACAATCCCGAACCTCTGGAACTAATACCCGAACCGCGCGAATATCATATAGATCATCAAAATCATAATTTTTCTTACTCATCTTTTTCCAAATAGAGTAAATGTGTTTCGCCCTACCAGAAATTTGAAAATCTTTAATCCCGCTTTCTTGCATTTGCTCCGACAAATATTGCTTAATATTTTCAATATATTCCAGGCGCTCCTCACGGGTTTCATCTAATAACTTAGCTATTTTTTTATACTGTTCTGGATGCAGGTATTTAAAAGATAAATCCTCTAATTCCCATTTGATCTGCCATACCCCTAAACGGTTAGCCAGCGGTGAAAAAATTTCTACAGTTTCAACGGCAATTTTATGAACTAATTCAGTATCATTACATGATTTTAAGTGGAGCATTAATTCGCCACGCCCAACCAGTAAAATAAGCACAACACGAATATCGCTAACCATCGCCAAGAGCATTTTACGAACAACTTCTACCTGTACTTTTTTTTCGTCTTCGTTTTCAACATCGGCTAATGAACCCAGCTTTCTTATTTGCGTAACTCGCGTTACTCCATCTATTAATTCAATAACTTTTGGTTCAAATTTAGCTAACTTTTCACGCCAGTCATCCGGACAGAATTTTGGTACTGCAAATAAAATTGTCGCAACCACTGCATCAGCATAGAGATTTAATTCTGCCACCTTGTTCGCACAAGTCAAAGCATGCAGCATTAAATCAATATCAGTTGGATAAAATTTTTGGCCAGTATAATACATTTTAGCAGTTTCAATAGCTACACGAAACTGCTCACACTCATCTAATGTAAAGTATTTTTTTTGAATTTCCAACCACGATCCAGGATCATGAAACTCGTGTTTTACAGTAACCATTTTAATCCTATGTTAATTATTGTTTAGTGCATAGAGATTCCCGCCTGCGCGGGAATGACATAGTCCGCGAGAATGACACAGTGCGCGGGAATCGCACCAAGTATCCTATATATTTTCCACGGTAAACAACCTATTATACTGCCGATAAGCATACCGATCTGTCATTCCCGAAATATAATCAGCAACAACTCTATGTAAGCCTTGAACCGAAACTTTTTTTTGGTAAGCTTCCGGTAAGATGCTCTCATCGCTTACAAAAGCATCAAATAACCCACGAATAATATTTGCCGACTTAAACCTTAATTGCATTACACTTGAATGCTTATACAAATTTTTGTGTAAAAACTTCTTTAACTCTTTTTGCTGACTGACCATTGATTCACTGTACGCTACGATTGGGTCAGCTTTATATACATCATCAGGAATTTCAATATTACATTTTTTTAAATTGTCCGTTGTTGACTCTATCAAAGAATATATCGTCATATTTATTAAATGGCGAACTAATTCTTTATGCAGCCTCCTTCCATCTAAATTGGGGTATTTTTTATGCAAACTTGTCAGCTGTTCATCTATAATTGAAACTTCACGTAATTGCTCCAAAGTAATAATCCCAGACCTCAAACCATCGTCAACATCATGGAAATTATATGCCAATTCATCAGCAATATTTGCTAATTGAGCCTCCAATGATGGCTCTGTGCCCTTCAAAAAACGTGTACCCAAATCGCCTAATGTTTTAGCTGTTTTTAGTGAACAATGTTTTAGTATACCCTCACGCGTTTCAAAAGTCAAATTTAATCCATCAAAATCTGCATAACGTTCTTCCAATTTATCCACAATTCGAAGCGACTGCAAATTGTGCTCAAATCCTTCGCCACAAGCCTTATGCATACAGCTATTTAATTCATCCTGACCAATATGGCCAAACGGCGTATGCCCTAAATCATGTGCCAAACATATAGCTTCTACTAAATCTACATTTATATTTAATGCGTTGGCAACTGAACGCCCGACTTGAGCAACTTCAAGACTATGCGTGAGCCGGGTACGAAATAAATCACCTTCATGATTAATAAACACCTGCGTTTTATATTCAAGTCTTCTAAACGCAGTAGAATGAATGATTCGATCCCGATCCCGTTGAAACTCCGAACGGTATTTTGGCGGATCTTCATTGTGAAGCCGACCTTTTGTGGTTGTTACGGCATAGCTTGCTAAAGTATTCAAAAACTCTATTCCTTTATAATATAGATTCCCGACTGCGCGGGAATGACAGAAGGCTGCGCTCTCAATGACGATTTAACCCTCGTGAAAGCGTGGATCCAATAGAGATTCCCGACTGCCACACGCGCGTGTGCGCGGGAATGATATTATGCAATGAAACTGGTAATTATTTCTTTTATTTTTTCACTGCTATTGGTAATCGCCAGTTTTTTGGCACGACGCGCCATATCCATACATTTGGATCTATCTAATCCAATCAATGTATCCGCTAATTCTGCAGCCTTTAACTCGGATTGAATAAACATCATCGATGCCCCATTCTTTACCAGATTTAACGCATTATATTTTTGATGATCATCTACAGCATATGGATAAGGCACAAAGATTGCAGCAACTCCGCAGGCACTAACTTCGCTTACAGTAGAAGCACCAGCACGACAAATTACCAGGTCAATATTAGCATACATATCAGCCATATCATCAATAAAATTTATAACCGTAGCATTCGTTATTCCAAATTTTCTATAAAGTCTCGCTACCATCTCACGGTCGCCTTTGCCAACCTGATGTGTAATACTGGCTATATGCCCGGCCTGTTTATCATTTACCATCCCAAAGACTTCAGGTAAAATATCATTAAATATTTTTGCTCCCAATGACCCACCCAATACTAAAATATTTAAACCTCCGGTTCTAGCCGGATAACGAAGTTCAGGAGCCGCAATATTAGCTATATCATTACGTACCGGATTACCCAATAATACAGTTTTTTTGCTGGCTAATACATTAGGAAAAGCAACAATAACTTTATTCACAAATCGTGATAGAATTTTATTGGTGAGTCCTGGTACCGAATTTTGCTCATGAATCACAACCGGGATACGAAGTATTACCCCCATAAAACAAACTGGGAATGTTGCATATCCTCCAAAACCAACTATAACATCCGGTCTCTCACGCAAAATGATAATAAATGTCTGAATGAAAGCACGTAATAATAAAAATGGCATCACGATTAACCGTAGGATGCCTTTTTTACGTAAACCAGAAATATTTACACTACTAATTGGAATACCATGTTCTGGAATTATTTTATTCTCAATTCCGCCTTTAGCGCCAATCCATAATATATCATATTCAGATGCACATAATTTGGCAACTGCTAAAGCTGGAAATATATGACCTCCAGTACCGCCAGCTGTAAATATAATTTTCTTCATAATTAATCCTAAAAAGCTACCAGATTCCCGCCTCCGCGGGAATGACATGCGCGCGGGAGTTACATTTATTAGCTTATAACCACACCACGTTTAATTTGTCGATTCTCATAATCAATTTTAAGCAAAATACCCAGCGCTATACAACTCACCAGAATTGAACTTCCACCAAATGAAATAAACGGTAACGTCAGACCTTTAGTTGGTAAAACTCCTATTGCCACACCAATATTAACTAATGCTTGCGCAAAAAACCATAAACTAATTCCTTGTGCCAGTAGAGACTGAAATTGACGGTTGGCCAAATACCTGGCCTCATTGCCAATTAGCTTGAATCCACGATAAAATATAATCCAAAAGAATAATAGAACAACCAACACACCCAATGCGCCGGTTTCTTCGGCAATAATTGCTAAAATAAAATCGGTATGCGCTTCCGGCAAATAGAATAGTTTTTCAATACTATTGCCTAATCCAGCCCCAAGCCAGCCGCCATGTCCAACAGCAAGTAAGGAATGAGTTAATTGGTAGCCCTTGCCTAAAGCATCTTGCCATGGATCAATAAAACCAAGCACCCGGCGCATCCGATATGGTGCGGCAATAATAAGCCCAACAAAACCAATCACCCCAATGAGTGTTAAACCCGTTATAAATTTTTTGTCTATATCCGCCATATACAAAATACCTAAAGCAATTGTAAATACCACTGTAGTTGAGCCCATATCTGGTTCAGCTAATAGTAGTACAGAAACAATTCCAATAGCCAGTAATACCGGAAATAAATCATTCCAAAAACGCTTGAAACTTAATGTTTTGCCACACACATAATCGGATAAATAGATCGCCATACCAAGTTTAGCAAATTCTGAGGGCTGTACATTAAGTAATCCAATCCCAATCCAGCGCTTAGCCCCATTCACTGTTTTACCAACATGAGGTATTAAGACAGCAACTAATAATAAAATTATTAAAACTGCAATTTTAACAGCATTTTTACGCCAAAATGATGTGGGTACAGAAAAAGCAATTCCACCGGCAATTGTGCCTACTAATAGATACATTACATGGCGTATAACATAATAATATGAATTTTGTAGATTGGCATCATGGGTGGCAAAAGCAATTGATGCCGAATAAACCATAATAATACCAAAAACAGCTAACATAATAGCGGAGAATAAAACCGGTTCATCAATCCTGGCTTCCTGATTTTGTTTGGACTCTAAAATCCATCTGCCTATCGCATTTAATATTCTCATTTACTTTATCTCTTTTTTAACACAATCAATGAATACCTGTGCTCTGTGCTTATAATTATCAAACATATCCCATGATGCACAAGCCGGGGATAATACTACATATTCTCCGGACACGGCATTACTATTACAAAATAAAACACATTCTTCCAAAGAATCACATAATTTAATTGGTATCGCTAAGTCTACTAAAACCTCATTAATCTTATGCTTATCTTGCCCCAATATGGCAACTGATTTACAATATTTTGCCACCAGTTTACGTAATGGACTAAAATCCTGCCCCTTACCATCTCCCCCCAAAATCAGATGTACTGGCTTATCTAAACCAGATATTCCAGCAACTACAGCTCCTACATTAGTACCTTTTGAATCTTCAATATAGGTGATACCATCTGCTGATACACCAATTTTTTGCATCCGATGCTCTAAACCTTTAAAAGCTAGTAGCGCATCTTTTAGCTTAGAATCATGAATATTTATCCCAGCTGCAGATAACAATGCGAGGCTGGCTAATACATTAAGATAGTTATGTAATCCAACTAATTCTAGATTACTACACTGTATATAATTTTTCTCATCTATATTCAGATAGAGCACGTTATTATCTTTGACTATTTTGTAGCTAGCAGCCGGATCATCTCCAAACCATATATGTTTGGCTCCACTTCTACTCATACTCACAACCAATTGATCGGATATATTTAATATCTGCGTCTTACAATTATTAAATATATGACTCTTAGCATAAGCATACTCGAGTAAATCACGGTAACGATCTAAATGATCTTCAGAAATATTTAAAACTGTTGCCGCAATTAAATTAAGACTATATGTAGTCTCTAACTGAAAACTTGATAACTCTAATACAATAACTTGCGGAATATTACCAGTTTGCATTATTTGCATATAGCTTTGCAAGACTGGCGTACCAATATTCCCTGCAACTAGTGTTGAATAACCTGAAGCTTCTGCCAAATATCCGGTTAGACTTGTAACCGTAGTTTTACCATTACTGCCTGAGATAGCAATTACTTTAGATTTCCACGACTGGATTGCCAAAGCAAAGAGTTCAATATCCCCAACAATAATTTTACCCCGAGTAATTAATTCTTGTAATACAGGCTCATAAATAGATACCCCTGGACTAATGGCAATAACATCAACGTCATTAAATTTGTTGATATCTAACTTACCACAAAATAATTGGTATGTCGAAACTGCGTCTTGATGTGGCGGATTATCCCGCGTATCAAAAACCTTAATTAGATTTGCTTTGCAATAACGCAAATAATCAATGATAGATAAGCCGGTATCGCCTAGGCCGATTACTGCAAATTTATCTTTTTTAAAATCAATTTTTTTCATAAGTAATATTTATCTTTACCTTAGAGCATAGATTCCCGTCTGCGCGGGAATGACATTTGTAGGGGCTCCAACCTGCCACATTGGACACAACGCACTGCCCCACCCCCCACCCAACCCCACCCCGTCAGGCTATGCCTGCCACCCCTCCAGAGGGGAATTAGCGTTCTGCCGTGTGTAATGTCATCTTATCTTAATTTTATAGTTGATAGGCTCAGCAACAATAGCACTATACTAATAATCCAAAATCTAACTACAACCTGATTTTCTTTCCAGCCTTTTAGTTCAAAATGATGATGGATTGGCGCCATTAAAAAGATTCTCTTTTTACGCATTTTATAATAGCCAACCTGCATCATAACTGATACCGCTTCCATAACAAATAATCCCGCTAAAATAGCATAAGCTATTTCCTGGCGAACTATAATTGCCATAGTACCTAGGGCAGCACCAATAGCTAAGGAACCAACATCACCCATAAACACCCTGGCCGGATAGGCATTAAACCATAAGAACCCCAGGCAAGAACCAATCAGGCTGCCACAAAATACCACTAATTCCTGACTACCTGGAACATGCGGTAAAAGTAAATGGGTGGCAAATATTTTGTTACTTGCAACATAAGCAAATATTCCTAAACCGATTGATACCGTAATAACCGGGAATGATACTAATCCATCCAGACCATCAGTCAAATTAACAGCATTTGAACTACCACAAATAACTAAATAGGTCAACACTAAGAAGCCTATCGTACCAAACGGATATGCCATTGCTCTAGAAAAAGGAACTACAAACTCCATAGTTTTTGGCAGATGCACCAAATAAAGTAAAACCAGACCGACAAAAAGAGCTATTAATGCCTGAAACAGCATTTTCTTTCTACCTGACAAGCCCTTGGAATTTTTGTGTACAATCTTGCGATAATCGTCGATAAAACCAATTGCTCCAGTACCAACTAAAACAAAAAGTAATAGCCATATATATGGATTAAATAAATCAGCAAAAAGTAAATCGGTAATAACAACTGAAATAATGATTAGAACACCACCCATAGTCGGCGTTCCGGTTTTAACTAAATGTGTCTGTGGTCCATCATCACGTACGTTTTGACCAACTTTTAATTTGGTTAGCCAGGCTATTACCCTGTTACCAACTAGAATTGAAAAGAGTAAGGAAAATAAGCAAGCAACTAATGCGCGGAACGTAACATAGTCAAATAAACGTAGCGCACCCAGATGGTGTTCAAATAAATTGGAAATAAAGACAAACATATAAACACCATTCTAAATTAAATTATTTGAGTAAACTATTTATGAAATCTCACCTAATTCAACTTATTCCATCAGTCAGCTAAATTTTTTGCGCGTATAATTTAAACCGCTTCCAACTTCAGTAATCCATTCACTACCTCTTTTAAGTTTGTAGAAAGTGAACCTTTTATCAGTAATGTTGCCGTTTTAGGTAAATTATCAAGACAGTATTTTACTACATCCCGATTGCTTATAAAATGTAATTTATCTCCTATAAACGTCTTATTCGCAATAGCAGCCAGTTCACCAACTGTTAGTAGCTTATCTATTTTATTCTCAGAGGCAAATCGACCAATTTCTTCATGGGCCTGATTCTCAAATTTACCCAACTCTCTTAAATCGGCTAAAATAAGCCAATGTGGTTTAGGTAATTCTTCTATTGCCAATATTGCAGCTTTTACTGATGCTGGATTTGCATTATAACTATCATCGATAATAAGTGCGCCGTTAAAAGCAGTTTTTTGCTCTAAGCGTCTGGCAAAGCCCTGGTAGTTGTTTAGACCATTTTCAATATTAGTGGGATCGCAATTTAAATTAAGAGCTAGAGCTATTGCGCTTAATGCATTTTTTTCATTATGTTCGCCTAAGACTTGTAATTTTACCGTCAAATCACCGATCGGTGTAGCAACACAGATGCTTCCATCTGCTTTTTTTGCTTTTACATAACACGCAGTCTTATTATCGCCATAATAGAAACGTTTTATCTTTGGCGCAATGTTCTCTTCAAATATCGGATAATGTGGCTCTAAGGTATTAATGCATGCCACGCCTGTGTTTGATAAACCGTGATAAATTTCAGCTTTTGCCCGGGCAATATCTTCTATTTCATTAAAAAATCCAGCGTGAGCCAGTAATACATTATTTACCAGAGTGATTGTTGGTTTTGCCAAATTAGATAGATAATCCAATTCACCGGCATGATTCATACCCATTTCAATTATGGCAACTTTGTGAGTGGAGTTTAGTTTTAATAATGTAAGTGGCATGCCTAGATGGTTATTTAGGTTACCTTCAGTGGCCAAAACATGTTTAGCACCAAATTGCTGCTCACATATTAGTTTTAGCATTTCCTTGACGGTAGTTTTACCATTACTGCCTGTTATACCAACAACAGGAATATCAAATTTTTGCCGATAGCAACTGGCTAATTTACCTAAGGCTTTTACTGTGTCTTTAACATAGATTAAATTTGGTAATTTTAGTACTGATTGTGCGTCAGCTAATTTTAAAATTTGTTCTTTATTAACTAGGTTGGCTACTTTGAACTTTTGAGATATATCATATACAAATTCATGCCCATCTTGTTTTTCGCCAAGAATAGCGACAAACAATGTGTTATCTATGGCTTTACGGCTATCTATAACGACATCATTTATTATCAATTTTTCGTCAGAGCCTGGTGATAGTTCACCACCGCACATCTTTGCTACTTCAATAAGAGTTAAATCCATGTTATCCATTCAATTAGTTTATGTTTATTATTAGTACGCAGAATCACTAAAAATGTTCACCAATGTTTATTGCACTAATGATCACGTAGATATGCGTACACACAGACAAAATCAGTGAATCGGTACACTGGCGCTCTAATTTAACTTATTTTTTTATGAGGTTTATTCGCAGCAGAGTGTTTTGTTGTTTGTTGCGGTGCCAGAGATTGTCTACGATTAATTTTATCTACAGCATCTCTAAATAAAGAATTTTTGGGATCAATTCTTCCCAATCTAGGATCAGATGATTCATTTATTGGTTTTTTATTGGTTTGCATTTTAATCTCCATTTAACATTCATTTGCAAAGCTACTGGAGCGATTCTAACATAAGTTAAGCCCATTTGGTGAAATAATTGCAACCAAAACCATGTAGAATCCCAGGGTTCTACATTTATAATATAAATATATTGTATTTTTTAATTTAATATTGACATGCTGAATTTTGTTGTGATAATATCTCAACTTGAAAGTTGGGATATGAGCATGTTATTAAAAGATTTAGTCGACATTAAAGTTGGATTGCCTCTTGAGCGAAAGAGGCGTAGCTATTTGGATGAAAAATCCTATGCATATAATTCATTGACTTTAAAATCTTTTGCAACAACATTAAGTATATCTGAAAATACACTAGATCAATTTATTGCATCTGAGCAGATAGGTGCACAATATTTGACGGAAACTAATAATGTTATTGTCCGCTTACGTACCCCGATTCAGGCTATTTATGTTGATATAAAGAATCCCGGATTACTCATATCATCCTTAATGGCAAAAATTACAATCATATTTCCAAATTTATTAGATAGTAGATATTTAGCTCTTTTTATTAATTCTGTTTATGCACAAAATCAATTACAAAAAAACATAAAAAACACCTCTATCCCTATGGTCAAAATTTCTGATATAATGAACCTCGAGATTAAACCACCATCATTAGATGAACAAATAAAGATTGTTACGTTTATGGAAACCTCTAATCAGGAAATAGAATTATTAAATCAGCTAGTCGAAAAGCAAACCAATTTTAGAAACCAGATTTTTGATAAATTAATATTACAAACAAAAGGAAAATAGTTAAATGAAAACAACGCAAAATGTTATTAATAATGTAGTATGGAAAGCCTGTGATACATTCCGTGGCACAATGAATAGCTCATCGTATAAAGACTATATTCTAAGTATGCTATTCGTTAAGTATTTATCAGATTTTTATAAAGAAAAGTATGAAGAAGTTACCAAACGCTACAATGGTGATCAGGAACGGATACAGCGTGCATTATCCAGAGAGAAGTTTACATTGGATAAGACTTGTACCTTCGATTATTTACTAGCCAATAAAGAAAAAGATAACTTAGGCGAAATAATTAATAAAGCCTTAGAAAAAATTGAAGAAGATAATACAGGAAAACTTGAGGGTATTTTCCGGAATATTGATTTTAACAACCGTCAGACTTTGGGTGATACTAAAGAGCGCAATGCCCTGCTTAGAAATTTATTAGATGACTTCAATGATAGCCGCTTAGATCTCAGACCTTCAGCATTAGAAGGCAATGATATTATTGGTGATAGTTATGAATATTTAATTGCTCACTTTGCTGGAGACGCAGGTGCAAAAGGAGGAGAGTTTTTTACTCCAAGCCAGGTTTCAACCATACTGGCTAAATTAGCCGGGGCTAAAGATGGCGACAGAATCTATGATCCAACTTGTGGCTCTGGATCTTTACTTATTAAAGCATCAAAAGAAGTTGGCTCGCCAAATTTTGCGATATATGGACAAGAAAAGAATGGACAGACTCATTCATTATGCCGTATGAATATGTACCTGCATGAAATTAATGATGCGCATATCCAATGGGGCGATACTATTCGTAATCCGCTACATGTGCAAAATGGTTGTTTGATGAAATTTGATATAGTGGTTGCTAATCCCCCATTTAGTCTGGATAAATGGGCAGATATTGATGATAAGTCTAAAACCTTTAATGATCAATACGATAGATTTACCAATTATGGTACTCCTCCAAAAAGTAAAGGCGACTATGCTTTTGTAATTCATATGATTCAAAGCTTGAACGAGAATGGGCGGATGTGTGTAGTCTTACCACATGGGGTTTTATTTCGTGGCGCAAGTGAAGGTAAAATAAGGCAAAAACTTATCGATGAGAATCTACTGGATGCTGTAATTGGTTTGCCAGCAAATTTATTTTATGGGACGAGCATTCCAGCATGTGTATTAGTTTTCAAAAAGAATCGCTCTAATAAAGATATACTGTTTATTGATGCAAGTCGTGAATTTGCAAAGGCTAAAAACCAGAATAGCCTGAC
>Ga0134126_10004015_pt1 | contig 18419 bp, 8 predicted proteins | sample KB31752_FD_96881 | JGI IMG/M metagenome (GOLD analysis project Ga0134126, IMG submission 96881) | Terrestrial soil microbial communities with excess Nitrogen fertilizer from Kellogg Biological Station, Michigan, USA - KB3-175-2 | ecosystem: Environmental > Terrestrial > Soil > Unclassified ...
CTTGCAGGTGAAGGAGGACGCGCACACGAACCTCTACTCGGCCCAGGTCGCGGTATTCGCGCAGATCAAGGATGCTCAGGGCACTGTGGTGGAACACTTCGGTGAGCAGATCACCAGGCGCGGCGCCCTGGAGGCACTGGACCGCAACCCCACGGCGTCAATCACGTTCTCCCGCCACTTTTTGGGCACACCGGGCACCTACACGCTCGAAGCTGCGGTGTCCGACGGGCTGAGCGGAAAGATCGGAGCGCGAAAGAGCACGTTCGAGATTCCCGCGGAAGTCAAATCCGCATCGGTGAGCGACATGGTCCTAGTGCGCAAACTCGACAAGCTGCCCACCGATCAGGCGGACGATCTTGATCCTCTGCGCTATGAGAAGGACCACATTACACCGAACGTTTCCGGCGAACTGCCGGCACAGGCCAAGGGGATCTCCCTCTTCCTCATGCTTCATCCCGATGCGGAGTCCACGGAACCGGGAACACTGGAAATGCAGGTGGTGCATAATGGAAACGCCGGGCGGCGCACTCCGCTTCCCTTGAACATGAACCCCGGGCAGCTTGCCGTGCCGTACCTGGCGAGCTTTGGATCGGGAACCGTCGCGCCCGGACAGTATGTCGTGAAGGCGTACTTCAGTCAGGCGGGCAAGACCGCAGAGCAGGACCTGGCTTTCCACGTGGCGGGGGATACCGCGACTGTTGCGTCCAAGGCGAGCGATGCGGGAGTGACTGCGATCGCGGCGCCTCCGGAGGTCAACGCTCCGGGGCAGCTCACGATTACGGCCCTCGACTCCTCGGCTCCGCCGCTGTCACCGCAGGATGCATCGCTGTTGATCGAGGATGCGCGAGATCGGGCGGTGGGCTATAGCGAGTCGCTGCCGAACTTCATGTGCCTGGAAGTAACCAACCGATCCGTCGATCCAGGCGGCGTGGGCGAATGGAAGCTGAAGGACACCATTCTCAGCTTGATGCGTTTCCGCGACAAACACGAGACGCGCACCACGCTCGAGGTGAATGGCCAATCCAGCACCATGGACTATGCGGCCATGAAGGGCGCGCTCTCTGTGGGCGAATTCGGAGGCATTCTCAAGTCAGTATTCCAGAAGAAGGCGCAGGCCACCTTCAAGTGGAAGGAGACTGACGAACTGAAGGGCGGCACTGTGCAGGTATTCGACTACACGGTGGATAGGGCCCACTCGGGCTTTGGCGTGGTGGGTACGAACGGACGCGAAGTGATTTCCGGCTTTCACGGAAAGGTGTTCGTGGATTCGGCAACCCGCAGCGTTCGGCGAATCACCCTGATCGCCGATCTGCCCTCCGATGTGCCACGGGATTTTGGCACTCGCTCCTCGAGCCTGAGCGTCGATTACGATTACGTGGCAATCAACGCGCATGACTACCTGATGCCGGTGAGCGCCGAAATGCGCCTGGTAAAGGGTCGGCATTCCGCTGCGCTGAACACCATCGAATTCCGCAATTACAAGCGCTTCGGCTCGAATATGCGGATCGTTGACTTTAAGCCGGTGGATCCGAACCAGAAATAGCGGTGCGCGCGAAACCGGGGGATGCGGGCGAGTCCGCGCCCCCCGTTTTTGTTTACACTGAAAGCAATGAAATCGCGGCTGTCGTTGTCGATTGTGCTTTGCCTTGCCTCCTGGGCAGGAGCTCCCCGGGGCGTGTGCGAAGGGGGACTGCAGACTCGGCAGGCGAACGTTGACGAACTTTTGCGCAAGGCAATCTCAGAACAGCAGAGCGGCGAAACCCGAGCGGCCATTACCGATTATCGCAAGGCTCTTGCGCTGAATCCCGACATGCCTGAGGCCATGGCCAACCTTGGCGTTGCTCTCGCCGCAGTGGGCGATTTTGATGGCGCTATCGCAGAGGATTCGCGGGCGCTGGCCCATGCTCCCAATCAGACTGCTGTACGCATGAACCTGGCGCTGGCCTACTACAAAAAAGGGGACTGGCCGAATGCGCGCACGGAGTTCGGAAAGGTGCACGCAGCCCAACCGGACGAGTTGGGCGCGACGGTGCTCCTGGGGTATTCCGATATCAAAACCGGCCGCGCGACCGAGGCGCTGAATCTGCTGCGCCCTCTGGAGCCTGGGCAGGAGAATAACCCCGACTTTGAGTACGTGCTGGGTTATGCGCTGATCGAAGCCGGCGAAGAGGACGAAGGACTGCCACGTATGGAGAAGGTGGCCCGCACCTCGCAGCAGGTCGATGCCTACGTGATAGCCGGAGAAGCTCGCCTGCACCGCAGACAATTCAAAGAGGCGCGCGCAGATCTGGATGCGGCGGTAAAGCTGGATCCTAACTTTCCTGGCGCACAGACGCTGGCAGGCCAGGCTCGTGACGCACTGGGCGATGCCGCGGGCGCGCAGCCCGCATTTGAGGCCGCGCTGAAACAGAATCCGCGGGACCTGATGGCAAATCTGTACCTGGGCACCATGCGCCTGAAGGATCGGGATCTCGATGCCGCGCGGCCGCTCCTGCAGATAGCCATCCAGCTGGCGCCAAACATGCCGCAGGCGCGCCTGCAATGGGCCCGGCTGAACAGTATGACCGGCAAGTATGCAGAAGCGGCCGCAGACCTGGAGCAACTGGAGAAGGCGGATCCGGGGTGGCTCGATCCACATATCGAGCTCGCGGCGCTTTACTACAAGCTGCATCGTCCTGACGACGGCAAACGCGAGCGCGATATCGTGCAGCAACTGGAAGCCAAGGAACAACATCAGGGGCCATCGCGGTGATGATCCGGCCAGCATATATGGTGCTGCTGGCACCGGCATTATGGAGCGCGGGCCAGGTTCCGTCTGCGCATCCCGCCACTCCGCAGCCAGAAGATCTTGTGCGCAGCGGGGCGGCAGCTCGCCAGCGGGGAAATTTAAAGGCTGCCATCGCGGACTTCAGGCAAGCTCTGGCAGTGCACCCGGGGCTGGTGGAGGCGCAGATTGGGCTTGGCGAGGCCCTTGCCGCCGCGGGAGACCTGGACGATGCGATCGCCGAGGACAGGCAGGCACTTGCCCTTTCGCCCGATAACCCGGGCCTGCAGACGAATCTCGGGCTCGCTTATTACCGCAAGGGTGAGATGGCAGATGCGCGAAGGCAGTTCGAGTCCCTGCACACCGCACACCCCGATGATCTCAACGCTACCGTCATGCTCGGCTACACCTACAACAAGCTGGGAAGAACCGCAGACACAGTAGCCCTGCTCGGTCCCCTCGAAGCGGGACACGAATCCGACCTGGGTCTCGAATATGCGTTGGGATTTGCCCTGCTGGAAACCGGCAGCCAGGCAGAGGGCATCGCGCGAATCGAGAAAGTGGCTGCCGCGCGTAATGCGGCCGACGCGTGGATGATCGCTTCCAGCGCCCGGCTCCACATGCGGCAATTCAAGGAAGCGAAGGCTGACGCTGAACATGCTCTACAGGCGAACCCGTCGTTGCCGGGGGTTCACACGGTCGCGGGGCAAGCTCTATACGCAACAGGGGAATGGGATAAAGCTGCTGGGGAATTTCAAGCGGCGCTGCGCCAGAATCCCACTGACTTACAGCCAATCAATATTTGGGAATCCTCCGCTTCAGCCAGCATAACCTTGTGGATGCAGAACCGCTGCTGGAACTAGCGCTGAGCATTCATCCTCAAGACCCGCTGACAAGGTTGTCGATGGCTCGCTTACGCAATATGGAAGGCCGCACGGACGAGGCGCTTGCTTTGCTTGAAGGGCTGGAGAAGTCAGACCCGGACTGGATCGATCCCCACGTTCTTCTCGAAGCCCTCTACTACAAAGCTCACCGCCCAGAGGATGGCCGGCGAGAGGGCGCCATCGTGAATCGGCTGCAGGCAGTCCAGCAGGAGCAGGGCCCCCGCAAATAGCCGGTGAGACGGCGCTTCCCCTTACCTGCAATCCGCCGATTGAAATATTGCCGCCGGTCCGGCGACTCAGTTCGCCCGGCGCGGCATTGCTCCGCTGCGCAGGTCCACCGGACAGGCCCCATAAGACAAACAAGGGGATGGCCGAAGCCATCCCCTTGCCGAACCACTGCTTACGCGATCTTAGAAGTAATACTTGACCGCGAACTGCATCCAGCGGTATCCGAGCTTGGCAGCCGGGGTACCGGTGGTGCTTTGGTTGGTGTTGTGGTACAGGGTGGAACCCGTGCTCGCGCCATTGAACACGAGCTGGTTATCCGCATTGCCGTTCAGGCCGAACTGTGCGTTCGGGTGGTTCAGCCAGTTGGTCGCCGAGATACGGACTTCGATGCGCTGAGCATCCGTAACGCGGAAGGCCTTGAATACCGCGGCGTCGCTACCGAAGTAGTGCGGCGTGCGGATGTAAGGCCAGATGTACTGACCGAACTGTCCAAAGCTGTTCGCCGTTGGAGGCATAGGCGAGACGAAGCAGTTCGGGTTGAAGTACTGACCCTTGGCCAGACCTTTGCGGGGATCGCAAACCAGGACCGGCTGCATCTGCGGGTACTGGTTGCTTCCGTACCAGGTCGTGGTGCTGATCGACGTGGTCTCGTTCCCCGGCGTGCCAGGGTTTTGCGGAATCGCCGATGCCGGCATGGGCATGGTGTAGATCTGCAGGTAATTGCCCGCCGCATCCTTCGGATCGTTGAAGCTGGCGTTCATGTTGGCAGACGTCGCCTGGTAGGGAGCGCCGTCCTGGTAGGTGGTGTAGGTGGTCAACTGCCAGCCGTTCACAACCTCACCCAGCAACCTGTTGTTGTGAATGGGCTTGGGTAGCTTGTAGCTGGCTGAGAAGTTGAAGATTTTCGTGTGGTCGTACTGCAGCGGCCCGTAGTTGTGAGCGAGGTCAAATGGATCGACAACCGGACCGTTGCCGTTTCCGTTGCTCGTAGAGCCGTCGCGCGTACCCAGTACCTTGCCGAACGTGAAGTTCGTGAAGAGGTACAGGTTGCCCGACTGCTTCTGCGCGGAAACCTGCAGCGAGTTGTAGTTGGCATAGCCGCCGTGGGTCTGAATGTAGATGCTGCCGTAGTTGGCCAGCGGGCGGTAGTCCTGCGTGTTCTGCGTTCCGCCGGCACATTTAGTGCCTGCGGGAAGTTTCGTTGCGTCGCAATACGGCGATGGGTTGTAGTAGTTCCCGTTCGTCGGATCCTTTCCGAAGAGTGCTCCGGGAACGATCGAGTTGGCATTTGAAATGTGGCCGTTCTGACCGTTCAGGAACTGGTTGCGGCTCATGCTGCCCACATACGAAATCTCCATCACGGTGTGCGAAGGCAAAGCCTGTGCAACGCCGAAGCTGTAGGTATTCGCGTAAGGCACCTTGTCGTCGCCCATCTGATCGGCTATGACACCGTCGACATGGACCTGGTTTACGCCTTGCGGTGTAGTAAGGGTCGTCGTCGTGGCGTTCGTCACGGTCAGTGGATTCTCGGTGTACACCGTGCCGCCCGCAACCTGATAGCCATAGAAGCCATTCAGACCGTTGCTGCCGGTGCTAAACCCGAACGATCCCAGCGGACCGCTCATGGCCTTGCTGCCGTCGTTGCCGGAAATCTGGTACCGGAATGTGCCGAAGCCGCCACGAACAACCGTCTTGCCCGTTCCGAACACGTCATAAGCGAAGCCAACGCGCGGATCGTAGAAGAACAGCTTGCTCGGGAACCCGGAGTTCGGGATCTTCGAGTTGATGGCATGCCACGTCAGACCAGTATTGGGTGCCGGGTTGCTGCTGTTGTCGTAGGTCGCCGGATCCCAGACCTGGGTTCCGCCCTTCTTGTCGTACCACTGGCCTTCGTGATCGGCGCGAAGTCCGACGTTGATGGTCAGCTTGCTCGTAGCCTTCCACGAATCCTGGCCCCAGATCGACCACTGGTGATACAGGATATCCGGAACGGCATCGTAGTTCTGCTCGGTGTACGACTGGTTGCGTCCCATCAGACGATCAAGCGTCTCGTTATACGTCGAGCTGGCGCCCCAGTTGGCCACTGAGAAGGTGCCATTGACCGGATCGCCGTTCGACTGCAGGTTCTCCTCGGCGTCCCAGTAGAAACCTGCCTTGATCGAGTGAGTCTTGACGATCTTGGTGAAGGTGTCCGTGATAGCGGGAGCCGTGGAGGTCTTGCCGAACGAGTTCTTGCCGTAAATGCCGCTGTTGAAGTCGAACTCCTGGATCCACGGCGTGCCCGTCTGCCAACCACCCTCGAAGTTCGGAAGCTGGTCGGTTTTGGGGGCCCCGAAGATGCTCTCCTGCGGGAAGCCCAGCTTGGCGCGGCTTACACCCGTCGGATTCTGCAGGCTGTTATTGTTCACGAACTTCGAATAGGAAAATACGAATTCGTTGGTCGACGTCGGGCTGAACACGTGCGTGAAGTTGATCAGGTAGACGTTGGCCTGCTCCTTGCCCACCGGCTTTCCAGGGTAGGGAACGGTCCACGGAGCTGTCCACCAGACCGACAGCGGGTGCTCGTCGGTTTCCTTCTGCAGCGCGTAGGAGCCCCACAGCTTGTTGTTGTCGTTGAACGCGTAGGTGACCTTCCCCGTCACTTCCCAACGGTCCTGGGGCAGGCTCGGCGCAAAGCCGTAGTTGTTCCAGCCGTTGTTCTGAGTCGGTGTCTGGTTCGGCATGGGAAGCATGTTGGTGATCGCCACACCGAGTGGATCGAAGTAGGTGTGAAGGTCTGGCACCGGTCCGGAACCATAGCCTCCCCACGGCGAGTTCGTGCTGCCGCAGCCCTGCCAGCCGTCGTCCGTATTACATGGAGCGGTGTAAGCGGGAGCGTAGACACCCGTGCCGTCGGCACGATTGTAGACCTGGAGCGGTACTCCCACATTGTTGAAGTCACCGCTACGCTGGGCTGGCGTCGGAACGTTCATTTCCGCCGGCTGCGTGTAGGGGTGCTGGATCATGTCCTCATAGCCGGCCCAGAAGAACAATTTGTCTTTGTTCTTGTTGAAGCCGAGGAATGAGATCGGTCCACCAATGTTGCCGCCAACGTAGTAGAAGTCCTGCGGCGGCAGAGGCGCATCGGGTCCGTTGATGTTCTTAAAGTTCCAGTCCTTGGCATACCCGACTGCCGTGTTGCGAGCATAAAGGTACGCTTCGCCGTGGAACTTCTGGCCGCCGCTCTTCGAGAAGGCCTCGAGGACAGCAGGGCCTTTGGCGTATTCCGCGCCATAGGAGGCGGAGAGGTACTTGACGCTGTCCGTCATGTCCTGGTTGATGTTGGCCACCTGGGTTCCGGCGTTGCCCGGATCGATCAGGTTGGCGCCGTCGAGAATCACGGCCGTGGAACCGTAAGGCTGGGTGCCGTTGGCTGAGAAGCTGCCTGCGGGGCCGTTGTTGGTGCCGGTTACCTGGCTGTTATAGCTCGAGCCAGCGCCGCCACCGTTGCTGAACGCCACACCGGGCATCATCTTGATGAGCTCGGCGGCGTTGCGGCCGGTCAGCGTTGCGGAGTCAACCAGTTCGTTGTTGAGCGTCGCGCTGACTTCGGCGGTATCGACAGGGACTTCTACGTCCTGGCCAGAAACTACCGTGACTTCGGCGGTTTCAGCGCCGATCTTGAGGTGAATGTTCGGAATCGTACGGCTGTCGCCCTGGTTCAGGGTGATGCCGTTCATTTCCCAGGACGTGAACCCCTTGGCGGAAATGGTGACGGTGTAGGTGCCAGGCGGCAACGCAGTGACCGAAAAGAATCCGGCACTGTCGGCCTTTGTGTTACGGGTATCCCCGCTGGCATCGTTCTTGACCACAACGTTGGCACCAGGAACACGAGCGTCGGTTTGGTCCATCGCCGTTCCGCTTAAGGTACCTGTCAGTGTTTGCGCGTTGAGCATGGTCAGCGACGACAGCATGACTGCTACAAGCAGCCACACAGTACGCCGCAACCAGTTGGACTTGATGGATCTTTTTGATCCAACTGTTTGGATTTGGTACATCTGGTACGCCTCCTGCAATTGTCTCCGGTTATTGTGACGGGTCCCGATTCCGGCTAAACGATACGGCTCTTTTCCGGACGTACGATTTTCACAGCTTCCAGAAGCCGTTCTTTTGATCTTCCGGTATCGATATCACTTTCGACATACAACCGGCAAGTGTTTTTTACGGTTCTCCCACCTACTAAAACGCTTTGGCGGGATTTCCTTAGGTTTGGAATTGACTGCAAATTGTCCGGTTCGGTAACCCCCATTCGTAACCGTTTTCAAAGCTGCAAGCTCCCGGACGAGGCTCACGCCTGATTGACCGCGAATTCTGCAATTGGGACCTGCCGAAGATGCGAATTGGTCTGACGCGGTGACAAACCGGCTTTGTGGCTCATGATGTGGTACGTCGCGGAAGAGGAGCGGCCTCAGGTGCGGGCGAATGGGCGGCCGGGGACGACTCCCTTCCCTTCGAGGATCGATACCAGGCGGTCGGCGGCCTGCGCGGGATACTTCTCCACGGCGCCCGACGGCCAGTACACCTCAACGTCGGCGGAAGTCTCGGTGCCCAGCCCAAAATGCAGCCGGGGATCGTTAGAGGACATGTAACTTGCCTGGCTGAGCACCGCCTGCGCCTGCACCTTTCCGCCGTAACGCACCAGGACGCGCGCGCCGATGGCGCTGCGGTTACTTTTGGTTCCTTCGAGGCGCACCTTGAGCCAGTGATTTTCTTTGGGGCAGTCATTGCGCAGAAGGCTGGGCGGCTCGTGCTGGTTCATGATGACCATATCGATATCGCCGTCGTTGTCGAAGTCGCCGAAGGCGACGCCGCGGCTAACGTGACGCACATTCAGGTCGGCCCCCGCACCATCGAGAATCTGCTCGAACTTGCCGTTGCCCTTGTTCCGGAAAAGAATGCGCGGGCCCTTGTAGGCGAACTTGGGATTCATGCGCTCCACCTCGGCGTAGACGTTGCCGGTGACCCAGAAAAGGTCCGGCCAGCCGTCGTTGTCCAGGTCGGTCATGCAGATTCCCCAGCTCACAAAACGGCGCTCGCCGGCGATGCCGGCCGCGCGCGCCACATCCTCGAACTCGCCTTTGCCCAGGCCGTGATACAGGCCCGTAGCATCGAGTTGAAAGTGGGTCTTGGCAAAGTCGAGCCGCCCGTCGAGGTCGTAGTCACCCACCGCCACTCCCATCCCCGCCTGAGCGTTTCCCATGGGGCTGATGGCGACGCCCCGAAGCAGGGCGTCTTCGGTGAAGGTTCCGTCATGGTTGTTCATCAGCAGCAGGGTCGGCGTGGTGTCGCACGCTACGAGGATGTCGGGCCAGCCATCCTCGTCCACATCGAACGCAACCGCCGTCAGTCCATACGATGTTCGAATGGCCTCGATGCCGGATTCCTTGGATACGTCAACAAACGTGCCGTCGCCTTTGTTGCGGTACAGCCAGTGTCGCGGATACTTCAGGCCTTTGGGACCGCACGCAACTGGCACTCCTTCGTAATTGCAATTGGGCACATCGAGAGAAGGCCTGGCGGCGTGCGCCATGTCGATGTCCACATAGTTCGAAACAAACAGGTCCAGGTGACCGTCCCGGTTGTAATCAAGGAACGTGCAGCCGGCCCCAAAGTGAATGGCCTCGCTGAGCAGCCCCGCTTCCTTGGTCACATCGGTGAAGCTGCCGTTGCCGTTATTGCGGTAAAGCTTGTTCTGGCCGTAATAGGTGACGAAAAGATCTTCGAATCCGTCATTGTTGTAGTCGCCCACGCAGACGCCCACGCCCCATCCGGCATCCCACAGGCCGGCTTCTTTCGTCACGTCCTTAAACGTGCCGTCTCGATTGTTCTTGTAAAGCCGATTCGAGGCGCCTTCGGGAATGCCCTCGAGCGTGCGCCCTCCCACGATGAAGATATCCATCCAGCCGTCGTTGTCGTAATCGAAAAAGGCGCAGCCTCCACCCATCTCCTCGATGATGTAAGTAACGCGCTCGGGGACCCCGTAGACCATGGTGGCGGTGAGGCCGGACTGCCGGGCCACATCGGTGAACGTCGAAAACGGTTTTGCTTTGGCCTTCGCCGGAGCCGCAGGCGGATTCGCGTCGGGCACGGCATGCGGATTGGCGGCTGGCTCGCCAGTCTGCGCGGTAAGTGCCCGCGGAAGCAGTGAAGAAGCGCCGACCGCTGCCGCGGTGCGAAGAAGCTTTCTGCGGGTCCAGGGAAGACTGAGGGGAAACTTCGTCATTGGCTCAAGTGTGCTGATTCTCCCATCGCGTCGTGCCATCTGCCAAGCACCCTAAACAGAAACGCACAGGCAGCACACGCTGCTGCGCCTCATGGGTTGTTTGCCCGCGCTCTGGGATCGCGCGCAAGCTGATCGCTCAATTCTTTCGCCTGTTGGTTTTGCGGATCGAGTTCGAGAGCCTTGCCAACCGCGTGCCGCGCGTCGGCAAATTTTCCAGTCACCGCCAGTTCCGCGGCCAGATTGATCCACGCCTCGGACCAACCCGGAGCCGCATCCACGGCAGCCTGGAAGTGCTGCACCGCGGCTGCGGACTCGCCGGAGCGGCTCAGGAGGTACCCCAGCGCGTTCTGCGGGCCAGCCAGATTGGGATTGATGGCGATGGCCTGCTCCAGTTCCGAGCGTACCCCGGCGGAGTCGCCGGCACGATCGAGCGCGATGGCCAACTTGTAGTGATAGCTCGGATTTTGCGGCTGATTCGTAATCGCCTCGCGGTAATGCGCGACCGCTTCGGCACTCTTTCCGGCTTTCAGCGCGTCATCGCCCTGGGCCACGGATTCGGCGGCCTCCAGGCGGCCCTCCTCGTCCTTCTTCATCTGCTGATACTTGAGCATCTCCTGGCGAGCGCCATTCGCGTCACCCAGCCCCTGCAAAGCCTTGGCGAGCCCGGCATGCAGCTCGGGCCGGGTGTCGCCTGCCTGCTGAGCCTTGTTGAGTTCATCCCTGGCTTCCTGCCATTGCTTGAGAATGACCAGAGTATTTCCCAGCTCAAAGTGCAGGTTGATCAAATCCGGCTGCAGAGCTTCCGCTTCCTTCAACAGCTTCCCGGCCTGCTCGTAGTTGCCGGCTGATCGCTCCATCAGGCCGTTGAGATAGAGCACTTCAGGATCCTTGGGATGGGCGGCCAGCAGCTTGGGGCCGAGAACGCGCGCCTCGTCCAAATGCTCGGCCAGAACCAGCAGCCGGAACAGATCCATCTCCACATTCATGTTGCCGGGATGTTTCTCGACCAGAGTACGGGCGAGCTTGATCGCGTCCTCGTGCTGGTGCTGCTTGACCAGCACCACCAGCATCGCCTGGCCCAGGTCCAGCGAATCCGGGTGCTCCTTCATCGCCTGCGTCAGAACGGCCGCCGCCTGGTTGGGATAGTTGAGCAGCCCGAAGGCGCGCGCCAGCGCAATGGAGAGCTTCTCTGTGCGCGGCGCATCAGAGAGCACCTGAATCACCCCGGGGTAATCCTTGCGCCGCATCAGCAGGCCCGTGAGCCCCTCGAGCGCTGGCTCGGATTTGGGATCGATCGCCAGGGCGCGTCGCCACTCGCGCTCCGCCGCATCGGAGTTGCCCTCGTCATCGTAAACAGACCCCAGCAGCAGGTGGGGCTTGATGGCCGTGGCATCCAGCGCAGCCGACTGCTCCACTTCCGGAATGCCCTCGGTTGCCCGGTCCTGGGTGATCAGTGATAGTCCCAGCAGGTAATGAAGTTGAGCCGAACGTGGTTCGGCCTTGAGCCCGGAGCGAAACACTTCCGTGGCACATTCGAACTGCCGATGATCGGCATACCAGCGCCCGAGCGGCACGGCCGCTGCGGAACCCGGGTGGGCGCGCATTTTGGCCACCATGGCCTCGGGCCCGGCGCACTCCGCATGAGCCGTTCCCGCCCATCCCAGGACGGCAGCCAGAAGCAGGCCTTGGAGCCCGGGATGACGCAAACTGCTCATCGACACTTCTCCGCACTTCTTTGCCGCCAGAATACACGAAATGCGGCCTCAACGGCTGGTGCCGGCCTCCTGCTCCACAGCCTGCAGCGCCTTGCGCAACGCGGCTGCCGCGCCGTCTTCGTGGGCCTCCTCAGCCAGGGCCACGGCTTCGCGCAGTGCCTGAACTGCCTCGGCAGCCTGGCCGGTCTTCTGGTAAGCCTTCGCCAGCTCCGCAAAGCCGCGCCAGTTCCGCCCTCGGCTATAGCGGATGGAATCCTTGAGCGAGCCAATGGCGCCGGCAAAATCGCCGCGCGACTCCAGAACTACTCCGAGATTGAATCGATACTCAGCCGATGTTGGTTCCGCCGCAATCGCCTTGCTAAGTTCCTCCACCGCGCCGTCGGAATCCCCGTTCAAATCCATCGAGATCGCTAGGTGGTCGCGGAAAGTGGCGCTTTTCGGATTTAGCTCCACTGCCTTGCGGTACTCGGCGAGGGCGTCCGCTTCCTGATTGTTGCCGCTGAGCGCCGTCGCCAGCACGTAATGCGCCAGCGCGTCGGTGGGATCGCGCTCAATGGCCTGCCGTATCGTGGCAATCGCTCCGGAGAGATCGCCAGTTTGCATTGCCTTGAATGCCTTGTCGAATAAGCTATAAAACTCGGTCGCCTGGGGATCGATCGCGGCAATCTCCTCGCCCTCGGGCACATTGAGGAACTCGGGAATGTTCACTGCCCGATTCGCCGCCGTCGTGTTCTCCACCACGATAGCCGGCGTGTCGTTGCCGTCCCCGTCGATATGCGTCAGCATGAGCTGCGTGTAAGGCCCTCGCGCCTTCGAGGAAAACGCCAGCCAGCGGCCGTTGGGTGAAAACGAATGCCAGGAGTTCATGCGCGGCGTATTGGCAGTGAGCGGGCGCGCCGTTCCGCCTTCGAACGGCACCATGTAAAGCCGGCTATCGGGCCGCATGAGAAGTCCGTTCCTGCATTCCACAAAGACGATCCACTTCCCATCCGGAGAAACCTTGGGGAAGCTGTTGCTCATCCCGTTTTGCGAAGCGCCCTTCACCGGCTCGGCAGTGCCGCCGCGGCCTTCGTTAAACGGAATCCTGTACAGGTCGTACTGGATCTGCGTCTCGTTGGGATCGTTTGCGTACAAAGCCTTCGGCGCGCCCGCCGGATACGGATCACGCGCCCTGGCGCGGCTGAAAATCAGGTACTTCCCATCCGGCGACCAGAATGCGCAGGTCTGCACATAGTCCGGATCGTCTGCGCCGGGCAGCGGTTTCATGATGCCCGCCCTGCGGTCATACCAGGCCAGGATGCCGCGCGTGGGATAGAACACCTGGCTGAACTCGATGCTGTTGTAGTTGGTGCTGTAAAGCCGGTCGAGAATGCCGTGCGCGAAGCCCGGTCCCTGGTCATCGTGCTTCGCGGTGCTCTCCGGCGGCCCAATGGACGTCACTACGTAGCGGCCGTCGGGCGAAACCTGCGACATGAAGCCGAATCGCTTGGGCGCCGCATCCCCGCCGCGCGCCTCATCGTTCAAATCGAACGAGCTCCAGTGGATCATGTCCCGATTCGTAATCGTCATGTTGCGCGCCACCGAAACCAGCGCATACAAACCCTTATCGTTGCGCGGCCCGTCCATATCCAGGCCAAAGACCTTGCCGTCGCGCGAGAACGAGTGGCAGTTCGCGCAGGTGGGCAGGTTTTCCATCACCACCCTGCTCTCGGGCTCGGCGATGTTGCGGGTGCGCCACTTGATCAACGGCAGCGCCTCCTGCGGCAGCGGCGTAATGGGCCCTTTCTGGTCCGGCGAGGGCAGCATCAGCGGCACATCGCGATAGAACACCGGCGCTCCCACGCGGTCGGTCGAAGTAGAGATAGTCACCTTGCCCGACGAGATCGATGTGCCGTCCTGCTCCACTCCGCGGATGACGATTGTGGCCCGTGAGCCGGTGCTCAGCCGCTTGATTTTTGCCCACGAGGCGGAGTCGGGGCGCCAGGTATGCGTCATCGCCTGCTCGGCGGTCAGCACCGCAGCCGGGCCCGCCTTGGCATCGCTCTCGCCGGGCACGAGAAGCGCGCCTTCGGCATCGAACTGCATCGCCGCACGCGAGTTGCCGAACGAAATCGCAATCGCCCATCGCTTCGCCGTCGTGCTTGAGTCGTGCCACAGAAACGTGGGTGCAGTAATATCCGGCGGAAACATCGACCCGTTGAGGGGATAATCAATGGTCAACGGAGAGGGCGGCTCGGCCGCTGCGTGGACAGCGTCACGCGCGCCGTTGGCGCCAACCCATGCGTAAAACAACAGGCCGGCGGCGGAAAACAACAATCCTGCCGCAAGGCCGAGTGGAAGCCGGCACTTCATCGATATTCCCGCCGCTTTCATGCGCCGCGAACCGGCTGAGAGACTGGGCCGGCGTGGCTGCGAAGAAATGTGATTCCGATCACTTGCTGCGAGAATAGCGAACACATTGCGGCCCTGAATGCGACGGCCGTCACACCAGTGAAGCCGCTGAGGCCGTTACGGTTAGCTCCAAAACCGGCTCGCCGGGACGGTTGCGGGCCTAACCGTGCCGCTTCTTTCCGAGTCAAACAAACGCGTACAATTCCTCTTTCAGCGCTGAAACTCCGGGCGGCTCCTTGAACGTACTTCTAAATAGAGCCTGCTCTGGACCAACTCCCGGGAGATACTTCCATGCGTTTTCATATAGCCGCGCTTTCCTGCCTTGCATTGGCCGGAACTGCGCTTCCTGTCGTCGCTCATGCGCAGTTCGAGCCACCCAGCAAGCAAGAGTTGCAAATGACCACGGATCCGAAAGCGCCGGGCGCTGCGGCTGTGATTCTGGACCGTGTACAGACCACGGATGATCCGCATCATTTCACGACCGTCTACGCGCGAATCAAGATTCTCTCGGAGAAGGGTCTGAGCGCGGCCACGGTGCACATCCCGTACGTCCGCACCTATGTTTATCATTCGTCAAGCGACAACTCCAGCCGTATGGGCTCGGGATTTGCGAATCACTGGGACGCTCCGAACGTAAACCACAGCGGCGAAGACCAGCCCAACGACGTGGATTCGTTCAAGGTAAAGACGGACATCAGCGCCATCGAAGGCCGGACCATCCACCCGGACGGGACCATCGTGCCCTTAACCGGAAGTCCGGCGGACCTGCTCAAAGTGAAGCGTGGCGGCAACCAGATCAACGAGCTCACGTTCACCCTGCCCAGCGTTGAGGTTGGCAGCATCATCGAGTATCGCTATCAGGTTCGCTACGACGGGTATGACAGCAACGTCGACTGGCAGATACAGCAGCCCTTGTTCACCCATCACGCGCGCTTCACCTTCACACCCGACGAACGTTTTTCGCCCGCACGCAACAAGACGGGTAGCGCCGGCATCTCCGACAGCCCCATCCTCGATTCTGACGGCCAGGTTCTCACCGACATTGAGGCCGGCAAGATCCTGCCGCCCGGCGCGACAGTGAAGACCGAGGCGTCCGGCGTCTACACGCTCGATGTCAACGATGTGCCGGCTTTGCCGGACGAGCCGTTCAGCCCGCCGGAACAGGGACGCGCCTATCGCGTGCAGTTTGCATACGTGGCCAACCCCGACCTGAAGGATTATTGGCAGAAGCAGATGAGCTTCTGGAACAAGAAGCTCAACCAGTACATCGAGCCGACCAAGGAGCTCAAGGCCGCGGTCGAGGAAGCGCTTGCCGGCGCAACCACCGATCTCGATAAGGCGAAGAAGCTTTACGAATTCACTTCCAGAATGGAAAACATCGACGGGACCGCGAATGGCGATCCGGGCATCAGCAGTGAGTGGATTCCCTCAGGACACGTGGACCAGGTGATTCTCGATAAGAAGGGCACCAGCAACCAGATCGCCTATCTTTATCTGGCGATGGCGCGCGTCGCCGGCCTCAACGCTCACCCCGAGCGCATCGCCAGCCGCAGCGTGCGGTTCTTCTCACTGCAGTTTCGCGATCCCAGCCAGCTTGACACGGTAGTCATAGCCCTCAACATCGGCGGCAAAGACATCACGGTCGATCCGGGCACCAAGATGGCGCCGTTCGAGACGCTGCACTGGGCGCACGCCGCGGCTCCCGGCCTGGCGCTCAACAACGGTAAGGTCGATACCATCATCACCCCCGAGCAGAAGGTCACCGACAACCTGGTGCTGCACGTCGGCAGCATCGCTATCACCCCGCAGGGGGGCGTCTCCGGCACCGTGAAGGTGGCGTTCGTCGGCCAGCAGGCGATCCGGCTGCGTCAGATGGCGCTGGGGAACGCGGACGCAACCAAGGGCGAGATCGAGCGCATGATCGCACAGCAGGTGCCCTCCGGAGTGGAAGCGCGGGTCGATCGCGTGGCCTATATGGATGACCCCACGCGCCAGCTAGTCGCCGTGGTGAGCCTTTCCGGCACGCTGGGCTCGCCTGCCGGCGGCCGCATCGTGCTGCCGCGCAACTTTTTCAGCACGCGCGAAAGCAATCCCTACCCCGAGGACGACGCTCGCACCAACCCGGTGGACGTTCACTATCCCGCCGAAGACCAGGACCAGATCACCTACGTACTCCCCGCCGGCTTCACCGTGGAAGGCAAACCGGAAGACGCGGTATTGAAGTGGGAATCGAACGCTGCCTATGAGCAGAAGGCGAAGGTGGCTCCGAATTCCTTCACCAGCACCCGCGTCCTCGCCAGGGGCTTCACCCTGCTCGAACCCAAGGACTACAGCGGCCTCCGCGACTTCTACCAGAAAGTGGTCACGGCAGATCAGCAGCAGGTCGTCCTTGCTCCAGCAGCCCAGGCTGCGAACTAAACACGCTCAGGTGGACAGGGGTCACGCTCCCGCATCGAAATCTCCAAAAAGAGCAGGGCCCGGCGAACCCCTCGCCGGGCCCTCCGCATTTGCCACAGAAATTCCGAGCGACAGAAAGAACTCGAGCAGAGAAAAGATCCCATGCTTCGTAACAGTCGTCACCGGCGAAGCCGACCCGCAATGGCTGAAACCGGATAACGCACCGCACAACGTACAAGCTTCTTTTTAGGGAACGGCTTCACAGCTTAGCGAAAAAATGCTGCGTGCGTGTCTTTGTGACGGCGATTGGACCCGATGCTTGGTTTGGGGGCGGGCGATGAAATACAACTCTCCTGAGGTCGTGGCGGAGGCCAAGTCCCCGTCGTTTATGCATAATTATGCAGAAAATGCATAAAACGCGGAGGTCCGATTATCCTATAACTCAAAGATTCAGCTGGCGTTACGCGCTGTTATCCAAAAACTCATAGAAAATGCCCGAAAAAAATTTGCAGCGGCTTTTAACGCCAAACTCCCGGATTTCTCCGGGAGTGAAGCTACGTTAGCATGCCTGTCGCCCGGCGTTTGTGACGGCGGATACAGGTGTTGAAAGCAGGGAATGGGTGCAGCCCTGTCCGCTGTCCCTGTGCCCCGCCCCCTGCTCGCCAGCCCCCAGCGCCCTACTTCCCCGCCGCCGGCACTTCCTCTTTCACCTTGATCGTCTGGTCCGCCGCGACGTTCTCCAACTTTTGCACGATGCCGCTGGGCCAGGTGATCTCGATCTCGGTGGCCTTCGCGTCCGGTCCCAGGCCAAAGTGCACCGGGCCCAGGCTCGACGACGCATAGCAAACGCTCGACGTCTGGTGGTTGTACTGCGTGATGGTGGGCGACACCACCTTGATGCGCGCCCCGATGCCGTCGCGGTTGCTCTTCACGCCTTCCAGCGCCACGTTCAGCCAATGCGCGGAGCCGGGGCTGCGGTTCATCCACAACTCCGCGGGCAGGTCCATTGAGGTCGCCACGATGTCCATGCGTCCGTCGCCATCAAAATCGCCCAGCGCGCAGCCGCGGTGCCGCGCAGCCGTCGCATCCGCGAATCCCGCCTCTTCCGTCAGGGCTTCCCACTTCTCGCCCTTGAGGTTGCGAAACACCGTATTCGGCTGCTTCACCTGTGCGCCCGGAGGCCGGGTCGCCGAGACATGCCCCCGGGTGACGAACAGGTCCTTCCAGCCATCGTTGTCGAAGTCGTACAAGGCAGGCCCGAAGCCGGCCATGGGCATGCTTTCCCGCCCCATGTCCGAGGGCGATGTCACTTCCTTAAAGTCGCCCTTGCCCGTGTTCTCGAGCACCGGAAACGTCTGCCGGTTCAGCGCCACGTATGCGATGTCGGGATAGCCGTCATTGGTGAAGTCGCGGAAGTCGAGGCCCATGCCGGAGATAAACGCGCCTTCTTCCGGCAGTGCCGTGTTGGTTTGGAATGAGACCTCGTCAAACTTGTTGCCCAGATTGTGGAACAGGAAGTTGTACTCGCCGTCGTTGGTCACGAAAACGTCGGGCTTGCCGTCCAGGTCGTAGTCCGCGATGCCCACGCCCATGCCCTTACCGATGTGATCGCGCAGTCCCCATTGCTTCGAGACGTCTTTGAACGTGCCGTCGCCCTGGTTGAGGAAGAGCTGGTCGGGCAGGCCTTTGTAGAAGCGCGGGTGGCAGTATTCGGGCCCGCTCTCGACTGTGCAGAGCGGTTTCACGTCATATTTCCACTGCAGGTAATTGGCAACGAA
>Ga0134126_10004017_pt1 | contig 18416 bp, 21 predicted proteins | sample KB31752_FD_96881 | JGI IMG/M metagenome (GOLD analysis project Ga0134126, IMG submission 96881) | Terrestrial soil microbial communities with excess Nitrogen fertilizer from Kellogg Biological Station, Michigan, USA - KB3-175-2 | ecosystem: Environmental > Terrestrial > Soil > Unclassified ...
ATTATTGGCCCAGCCTTATCTCCCATGAGTTTTGCCATCACCTTTGTTGGGCTAGTGCATGGGAAGCTGGGACGTCCAGGAAGAGAAGTCGCTCCAGCGTAGCAAGGCGAAATTCGCTTTCCCTCAGGCGGCAGGGCTGAGTCAGGAGCGCTCGTTCTTATAACGATCCAATGCAGGGCATCACAAGCCTTGGCAGGTAGACTGTAGATTCCGGTAAACGTTGCTCCCGCCTGAAGAAGTAGCGTGTCACCACAGTGAGCGTTCTTCAACACTTGCTGTAAATTAGCTCCCGCTGGAACCAGCTTTCTGGCACCCGGCGCAGGCGTAGCGGCCATGGATGAATTCACAAGTACACGTGGTAACTGTGCCGGCCCATCCATGGTTGCGAACGCAGCCGCGGCTAAGCCAAACGTTAAAGTCGCAGTAACCCCGATGACCATGACTGAGCGCCGAATAAATGCATTGCTGGCAAATGATGAAAACTGGATGCTCACAGCCGACTCCTTGATGTCGAAATTCATTTCCCTGGGAAGGGAGCGACGAATGAAAATGCTTCGTGGTGTGCAGCAATTCTCATTGAGTGAGCAGCTGGTGTCAAAATCAGAAGGGCACCGTGAAATTTCTGCGACGAAAATTCTTTTCCGGCTTTGATGCTGCAAGCGAATCTTTGCTAACCCAATGGTGTAGCGATGAAGATTGCGCTACCATTCGCCTGATGTCGGATACATGCGTAAGGCTGGCCCGGCCGTCGGATCACGATCAACTGCTGCGCATGCGCGAAGCCCTCTGGCCCAACGCTTCTTCCGAAGAACATTCCAAAGAACTCAGACTCATTCTCGAAGGTAAGGCGCCGGTGACGATGCCGCTCGTCATCTTGGTTGCCGAGTCAAGTGATCGAACGTTAGCTGGATTTCTTGAAGTCGACTTGCGTTCACACGCGGACGGCTGCAACCCGTCCCGCCCTGTGGGCTATGTTGAGGGCTGGTACGTTACTGAGAATCATCGCCACAAAGGAGTCGGCAAAAAACTTCTGGCCGCCGCAGAAGACTGGGCGCGCGACCAGGGTTGCGTTGAGATCGCTTCGGACACCTGGATTGACAATCTGCTATCGCAGCGCGTGCACGAAGCCCTCGGGTATAAGGTAGTGGACCGCTGCGTACATTACCGCAAAACATTATGACGCGGAGTTTCATTCAGATGCTTGGCGGCATTCGGAACTTCCTAATAAAACAGATACTTCCGCCACCGGTCATCCGACCGTCCCATTAAGCGCATAATGTGCCGGCTGGTGTGCAGGTTGAAGGCGTGCGGCTCGCGCATCAGCTTCATTCCGGCTTCGATAGGCATTTGATTTCCCTTGGTGCGGTTGCAGGGATGACAGCAGGCCACCAGATTTTCCCAACTGGACGCGCCGCCGCGCGAACGCGGCACCACGTGGTCCAGCGTCAACTCGCTCGAGGACAAAAGTTCGCCACAGTATTGGCAGGTGTTGCGGTCGCGCAGCAAAATATTCTTTCGCGACAAAGCCCGCGTCTGATGCGGAATTCGCCGGTACTCCAGCAGCCGGATGACTGACGGTACCCGCAGCGCCAGTCGCGCCGCATGCAGAAAGTGGCCGTTCTCTTCCTCGGTCATAGCAACGCCCTTCAACACCAGCACAATCGCCCGCCGCGCTGCGCATACATTGATCGGCTCATAGGAAGCATTCAGCACCAATACTGGCGCGTGCAGTGCGTGCACGTCGCTTTCCTGGTGAATGCCTACTCCCACTCCGAAGACGGCTGCGGTGACAATGTGCCGACTGTTGTCCCCCGAATTGTGCCTGTGCGACATGTTCATCATGCTTTCGCGATGGTTGCGCTTTGCGGCTGAAATTTCCCACTCTCGACATTCTCTTTCAGAGTACGAGCCACGGTCACAACCCAGACTTTTTCCGCACCCGCTTTGCGCAGAATTCGCGCACATTCCGATGCGGTCGTCCCCGTGGTCAGAACATCATCGACTAGAAGGACAGTGCGTCCAACTACTCTGTTTAGATGCGGGACCCGAAAGGCGCCGCGAAGATTTTCAACCCGCTGCGGCCGAGTCAGTCCAATCTGAGAGACGGTCGGCCGCGTGCGCTCCAGTACATCGGTGCGCATTTCGCATCCCAATGCCCCTCCTTCTAATGCCGCCCGTGCGATCAATTCCGCCTGATTAAATCCGCGCTCGCGCCGCTTTGAGCGGTACAGGGGAACCGGAACCACAAGAATAGAATCGGCAATCAGGTCCAGCTTGTGAAACGCCTCCGCCAGCATCCGTCCCAGCACGCCGGCAGCTGGCTCAACCTGCTCGTATTTCAGCAGGTGGATCAGTTCGCGCAGTTCGCCATCATAAGCGGCGTAAGCAGCGGCCTTGACGAAATGCGGAGGCATTTCCTGGCACGCTGGGCAAGTCTGATTTTGCGAAGCGGAAACGTCGGAAAGCCTCTCCCCGCAAATTTCACAAGTCGCTCCCTGCAGCGGCGTCATCGCCAGCAAACAAGTTGAACACACTGGCAGTCGGGAAATATTAGTAAGAGGGGTGCTGCATAGACGGCAATCGGAGGGAAAAAATGCAGTAAAAACGCCCCGGGCGATCAGCGCCGCGCCGGAAGCTGTGGAGCGCAAAAAGTTTCTCGCGCCATGTCCGGTGGAGCGCCCGAATTTCGCCTCTTCGGGTGAGAAAGCGCCCTTGCGAATTAAGTCTCCGCTACTGCTGAAGACAGAGCCTCCCTCGTTCGGCGCCTGGTCAGGCTCCAGCCGGACGAATTGTTTTCAGTATAGCGGGGAGTCCAGACACACGCAATTGTCCGAATTTCTGAGGCACCAGTCCCCACACTATCAGGCAGCTTGGCCCTTGGTTGAGAGCTTATTCTCCCGCTCGGGCAAGTGCATAAAGATGGAAACGTGGGTCCGCCGGTAACAACGCATGCAGCGGACCGGCTGCAGCATCATCAACGGCAACACATATTTCTCGAGCAGATTGCGGCGACGCGAACGATAACCATCGAACCCGCCGCAGTCGGGACAGTGATATTGCTTCAACAACATGATGACCTCCCACGAAATACTAGAGGCGAATCAGCGCGGTGTGCTTCCCCGATTATACCGCGCCGGGGTGACCTTCAGGGCGCTTGCTGCCGACTTGTAAATCAGCCATCGGGCGTGCTAAGGTGCGGCGCGGTTTGTTTGCGACGAAACTTCGTAGAAACCGGTACACTCCGGCTTTGGTATGTCGCGCGTAAAGAAGAAGTCTTGACCACAACTTAAAGGACGAAGGAATCCCAGCATGAGTGAACTGCCTAAAGCGACACCGGGCTCCAAAAAGCACCAGCCTTTCGTTCCAGAACATCTGGAGATGAAGGAATTCACCCTGCGTGCCGTTCTTCTCGGCCTGCTCATGACCGTCATTCTGGGCGCGGCTAACGCTTACTTGGGGCTGCGCGCCGGGATCACGATTGCGGACACATATCCCGCGGCGGTGATAGGGATGGCCGTGCTCCGCATGTGGAAAGGAACCATCCTCGAGGAAAACATCGCTCGCACATCGGGAACTATCGGGGAGGGAATTGCTGCCGGCGCCATCTTCACCATTCCAGCCTTCCTCATTGCGGGAGTGTGGCCGTCGTTCGGGTTTCGCGAAGCCTATTGGAAGACCACCGCCCTCATCATGGTGGGCAGCGTGATCGGCGTCCTCTTCATTTCTCTGGTGCGGAAAGGCATGGTCGAAGATCCAGAGTTGCCTTTTCCAGAGTCGGTGGCCGCTAGTGAGATTCACAAAGCGGGGCGCCGCGGAGCACAGGCAGCGAAATATCTTTTCTGGAATATCGGAATCGGAGGCATCGTCTATTTGCTCGGCGCCTTCGGACTGTTCGCCGTCGATAAGACTTTCCAGTTCGGCTTGGGCATCCTTGGACGCAGCCAGGTCAAACTCGACACCGCGGTGAACGGAAATGCTTTGGCGACCGGCGGGGCTAGCACTTTAGCTGCGCCCAGCGTAAGCCCCGCGCTTTTGGGGGTCGGCTACATTATCGGGATTCGGTTGGCCGCTTTGCAATTTTCCGGCAGCATTCTGGCTTGGGGACTTTTGGTTCCCTTGATGATGTTCTTCCTCGGTCCTCAGCTCAAACAGTATCTTCCCGCAACAGCGCCTGGCGACTGGTCCGGCATGGCATTCGCAATGTGGAAATTCATCGTCCGCCCTATCGCAGTGGGCGGCATGCTCGTCGGCTCGGCGTATACCTTGTTCAACATGCGCAAAAGCCTGACTTCGGGATTGAGCAAGGCCTTTGCCGATTTTCGGCGCACGCCTGGCGAGCAACCGGAACTCGTACGTACTGAGCGCTACATGAATTTCAAGACTGTGTTCGCGCTAATCGCGTTCATGTTCATCCTGATGTGCTTTTTGTATATTCATGTTTCCGGCCTGGTCTGGCCGGCAGTGCTGGCGGCGATAGTTATGCTGATCGTCGGCTTCTTCTTCGCCACCGTTTCCGGCAGCCTGTGTGGCATCATCGGATCGTCGAACAATCCTGTCTCCGGTATCACTCTTTCCACTCTGCTGATCGCCGCTCTGCTGATGGTTGCGCTCGGAGTATCCGGACAGCACGGCGTGGCTGCGGTGCTAGGGGTCGCTGCCGTGGTTTGCGTTTCATCGTCCGTAGCCGGCGAACTGTTACAGGATTTCAAAGTGGGATATATTCTCGGCGGCACGCCGCGAAAAATTCAAATTGCGGAACTGATCGCTGTAGTCGTGGCCAGCCTTGTCATGTACTTCCCGCTGATGTATCTGCAGAAAGGATTCGGGTTCGGGAGCAAGGAACTTCCCGCTCCCCAGGCGGGTTTAATGGCCATGCTTGCGCAGGGCATCGTCGGACATAACATGCCATGGGCGTTGGTCGGTGTGGGAATTTTTATGGGCATCGGCATGATCATGATGCAGGTGCGCAGCCCTATGTTGGTCGCAGTGGGTATGTATCTTCCCTTTGAAACCACGCTTGCGATTTTTGTCGGAGGGATTTTCCGCTCGATTGGCGACTGGTTCGCGCGTCGCCGTGGACTGAACCCAGCGCAGACCGCGCGCGCCGAAAACGCCGGAGTGCTGACTGCCTCCGGTCTCATCGCAGGCGAAGCCCTGATGGGACTATTGTGGGCTGCACTGAAAGCAAACGTGTGGACACCTCCGCGTAATCCGCCGCAAATTTTTGGCAATCCGTCTTATCTTTTCGGTGGCATGGTTGTTCTAGCGCTTCTCGCCGCGCTGATGATATTTTCCCCGCTCAGCGCTGCCGGCGACCCCAACGAACCCGCTCCTCCGACTGCAATGATGTAGAAGGCTAGTGGTTCGTGGTCAGCCATTAGTGAATCAGTCGGATCGTGGGGCACGGGCGTCCCGCCCGTGCCGGTGTGCATCGCCCAGAGTCTTAGTAGACCTGCTCGCGCATTTCCTTCGTGTACCTTAGTGTCCTTAGTGGTTACTGCTCTTATGTCAATCGCCGAAAACATATCTTTGCTAAGGAGCCGCATAATCGCCGCCCCCCACCGCGTCCACCGCAATCCCTAGAACATTGCCCTAATGGCCGTGACGAAGACCGTCGCTTCCCAGCACATCCGCGAAGCCTATGCCGAGGGCTTGCGCATTTTTGGGGAGAACCGCGTTCAGGAATTCGCAACCAAAGCTGAGGCCCTGAAAGATTTGCCTGGCGCCGAGTGGCACATGATCGGCCATCTGCAAACCAACAAAGCTGGGAAAGCCGTGGAACTTTTTTCGCACATCGATTCAATTGACTCGCTTCGTCTGGCACAAAAACTGAACTCAGCCGCCTCTAACCTGGGCACAAAACTGCTCATTCTGATCGAGATCAACATCGCCGGAGAAGCCGCAAAGAGCGGCCTGCTGCTGGATTCCTCCGAACTACAAGAATTACTGAAAGCTGCTCCCGAGCTTCCCTTTCTCCAAATTCGCGGGCTCATGGCCGTCCCCCCATACAATGACAATCCCGAACAGTCGCGGCCGTATTTCCGCAGGATGCGCGCTCAATTTGAACAAATCGCCAGCCGGAACTTTGCAGCCGTTCGCATGCAAGTCCTCTCGATGGGCATGTCCCATGACTTCGAAATTGCCATCGAGGAAGGTTCGACCTGCGTCCGCCTGGGCACCGCAATTTTCGGGGACAGACCGCCGCTCAGGAGCAAGCTTTGAAGGTCAGGCAAGTTGGAGCGACAGTTGTTGTCATCGCAGCCCTAACGCTCTTTATTCCTGTTCACTCCCAAACACCAATTACTGGACTGCAGATTTCCGCTACCCGAATTGATTTTGGCGAAGCGGCAGTAAATTCCGACAGTCCTCCGCACCCTCTCACCCTCACCAATCCGATGAAATCTAATATTGCGATGGAGCAGATCATCCCTTCCGGCATCGACTTCTCTCAAAAGAATGACTGCGGCCAAACTCTGGCTCCTGGCGGCCAATGCACGATTCAAGTCTTTTTTAAACCAGCAACTTCCGGCCCGCGAATTGGAAACCTTGGCGTAACCGCATCTGATCCCGCCAGTCCGCACTTCATCGCGCTGAACGGTATCGGTATTTGACTCGGAGAGACTTTGGGATAGACCGCAAAGGAAAAAGAAAAGGATGGTTACGAAGCGGATTTGTTGGACAGCGAGTTTTCGCCGATATATTTCACCGACATAGGAAAGAATTTTGGCGGCGACGTATATGTTCCCCAGTCAGGAGGCACGGGAGCCATGCACCACAAATTCCCTGGCGATTCCAACGCGATTCCCACTATCCAATACTTGCTGCCCTCTTCCATCGGCCGGGTGCAGGCCACCGTCGCCGCCGTGATTCCCCTACCGGGCAGGTCCTCAATTCGCAACTGAGTGCCTCTTTCAAGCGGCCGCGGAGACCGAATCCCGCAACCTTGTGGGTTCACCATCAACGTGTGGCAGCTTAGTGAAAAAATCTCTCCCCCAACACTGGTGATCCGCACAGGAATTTGCGCGCGGACTCTCGTCCCAAGGCGGCGTTGCGGCTGGTTGATAGCGGAAGAACCCATACTCGTATGCGGATTCTAGCGGCACGCGCCTGCTTGTCGCATGGCAAATGCGACCTCGCAACAAACCGAAGTAACAGGGCCACTCTCAATAAAACGACAGCGTCCCGTTCTGCCGCGCCTGCCGCACCATCCAAGAAAAAAACATGATCCCGGCAGGAACAAGAAATACGGCGAAGATTGCCAGGATCTCAACCTCGCGGACAACTGCCGCGAAACTGCCGCCAAGCACTGCCAGTCGCATTGCCGTCAATGAATGTGTGAATGGAATAAAGTACGAAACCATCTGCACCGGTTTGGGCAAAGCCGCTACAGGAAACAATGTTCCAGACATCAGCCACGCACTCGAGCCCAGGACCCATAGCACCGCCGAGCCTTTGTGCATGGAAATTTGCATTCCGGCAGCGAACAGCCCAATCGCGAATGCACTCAAAATTGAAAATCCAATCACCAGCAGGCATGCAGCCGCGCTAACATGCAGAACCGGCGCGAAAAGAAAAATGCCGGCGCCGACATAAACCGCGAATTGCAGCATTCCGTCGGCAAATGCGGAAACCGCGCCCAACGAGACCAGCCCCGCCGCCGGCGTGGCCGTCGCCAGCAATACTTCGAGAGTCCCCGTCTGTTGCGACTCCTGGATAGTTTTGAGGAAGCCGTGGGTCCCCGACAAAAGAAACGTGTAGAACCCGGTGCCGATCAGTAAAAACAGAAAATATGGCATGCCTTCTGGACGAAACTGCGGCCCAACCGCGCGAGCCAGGTAGTAGAAGGTCGCCAGTTGCGCGATTTGTGCCAGGCTCGATAATGCAAAGCCGTTGCGGTAGCGCACCGCCGTGAGCGCGTCTTTCTTCAGCACCGCAATTATTTTTTCGATAATCATGCCGGAACACCTATTCGAAATTTCTCGGCCACGCCATCGCCCGTCATTTCCAGATAGAAATCGCGCAGCTCTTCAGATGTAAAATCCCGCGCCCTCTCAATTGCTATCAACTCGCCTTGTTTCAGCAGTGCGACTCGATCACATACCGCAGTAGCTTCTTCGAAGTTGTGGGTCGCCAGAAGCACCGTAGTCCCTGTGACCGCTAAATTCCGGACCAGACTCCAGAGTTCGTCAGCGGCAGCCGCATCCAGACTGCGGGTGGGCTCATCCAGCAATAGAATCGCTGGCTTTTTGATCAATGCGCGGGCGATTCCCAGCCCCTGATACATGCCCGACGAAAGCTTCATTACTTGTTTGCCGGCGACGTCGTTCAGTGAAACCCAGGAGAGCGCTGACCCGACCCGCTCCGAAACCTCACGCCTGGGCACATTCTCAAGCGCGGCAAAAAATTCCAGGTTCTCTCGCACCGTCAGGCGCGGGAAGAAAGACCGTTCCGACGCGACCGCGAATCCTACGCTTCGCCGCACTTCCTGGCCCTGACGGCATGTATCCAACCCCTGCACCAGAACTTCGCCTCGGTCGGGCAGCAACATCGTGGAAATCAGCTTCAATGTTGTGCTCTTGCCGCTCCCATTCGGGCCCAATAACCCAAGCACTTCCCCCGCCGACACCGTTAATGAGATTCCCCGCAGCGCCCGGGTCTCGGTCCCTCGCTTTCCTAAAAAGAAAACCCCTCGCTGGCGGAAGATTTTATGAACGGACTTAAAAACAATGAGGTTCATGGCAGGTTCAAGCCCAGGCACTATCGCATCGTGAATCACTGTTAGAAGATTCTATGGACGCAGAGCGCGATTTAAGGAAGAGAATTCGCCCAGGGACATACTTAGTCCACAAGGAAATTCGCATTGGCCGCAGCATCGCAGATGGAAGTGAAATGCATTTCCGCTCACCCACGGCGATTCGATCAGGAGTTCGAACTCGTTTTGGCAGGCTGCGATGGCGCCCGTCGGCTCGACATAACTTCCCTGCTCACACCTGACCTCGATTGGCAGCGCGTTCTCGATTCCGCCGAGCATCATCGATTGGTCCCCGCTTTGCACGCGGCCTTGGCTGGAAAGAATGGGGTCCCTTCCACCGTTCGTGTCCGCTCCCAGAAACATGCGTGGCGAGTTCTGCATTTCACCGTCGAACTGACGAAGATTGCGCGGTGCTTCGAGCAGGGCGGCATCGAATTTCTCGCTCACAAAGGTCCGGCACTGGGACAACTGCTCTATGGGAACCCAGCCATGCGGCAGTTTGGCGATCTCGACGTTATCGTCAGATTGCGAGACTTTAACCGGGCGAAAAATGCATTGATCGAATTAGGTTATGACCCACACTTACATCTTTCTCCGCGGCAGGAGCAAGCCTTCGTTCGCTCCGGCTATGAGTGCTCGTTCGGCCTGAATTCAGAACGCAACCTGGTTGAACTGCAATGGCAAATCATGCCACGCTTTTGCGCGATGAATTTCGACGTCAACGCCCTGTTCAGCCGCTCTATGCAAATCGACTTGGACGGTGTGTCTTTGCGAACCATGGGTTATGAAGACTTGCTGCTCGTGCTCTGCGTCCATGCCGCTAAGCATGAGTGGGCACAACTTGGCATGCTGCGTGACATCGCCGCATTGGCAAGATTTGATTTGGATTGGAACTGGATGGTTGTCGAAGCCCGCCGGCTCGGCATTCTAAAGATACTGCAGGTTTCGTTGCTGGCGGCGGGTAAGCTTTTCGATATCTCTTTACGGACACAATTGCCATTGGCGACCGAAGGCACCGCGGAAGTGGCTTCCGCCACAGTTGCCCGCCTTCAGCACAACTATGACCCCGACACGGAATCAATCCGCTATTTTCGCGCCCAGCTTCAGACGCGAGAACGATGGCGGGACCGGGCGCGATTCGTGTGGCGCCTCGCGACCACTCCAAGCGTTCAGGAGTGGCAAGCCGCTCAAATTCCCGACTGCTGTTTCGCGTTGTATCGTGGCGTTAGAATCGCCCGTTTGATGAAGAGGTTTTTAACTTAGCTGCAGGTCGCATCCGCCTGCTCATGCGCGTGGTAGCTCGATCGCACCAACGGCCCCGATTCCACATGCCGGAATCCAAGCCGCAGCGCCTCGTCTTTCAGATATTGAAATTCCTGCGGAGTATAGAATCTCGCAATCGGCAAATGGTCGCGAGACGGACGCAAATACTGCCCCACGGTCAAAATATCAACTTGCCTTTCACCGAGATCGCGAAAGACGTCAACCAACTCCGTCATAGTTTCGCCCAGCCCGACCATTACGCCGGATTTTGTCACCATGCCGGGAGAAAACTTCTTGGCGTTTTCCAGTAACCGCAGCGTTCGCTCATAACGCGCTCCCGAGCGCACTGCCCGGTATAGCCGGGGCACGGACTCAGTATTGTGGTTGAGCACATTCGGCTTGGCGTCCAGCACAATGCGCAGGGCGTCATCCAGTCCCTGGAAATCCGGAATTAGCACCTCGACCCGGCATTCTGGAGCTACGCGCCGAACTGCGCGTATGGTTTCGGCAAAAATTCTCGCCCCGCCAAGATTGTCGTCATCGCGGTTCACGCTGGTGATCACCGCGTGCTTCAGTCCCAGGGTCGCAACTGCCTCCGCTACCCGCCGCGGTTCATCCCAATCGATGGCCAGCGGCCGGCCCTTTGGCACCGCGCAAAAGCCGCACCGGCGCGTGCAGATATCGCCCAGCAACATGAATGTCGCGGTGCGATGGTTCCAGCATTCGCCAATATTCGGGCATTGCGCCGACTCACAGACGGTGTGCAATCCCAGCCCGCGTGCCAGCTTTTTCAGTTGGTGAAAATTCTCGCCTGCGGGAGCTTTGGCCCTTAACCAGGACGGCTTGGGCTGCCGAAGCAGCGGCCCAACTTCAATCTGCACCAGCTCTGAGGAACCGTCCATGTCAATATTCTACAGGAGCCTGGGCGCCAGGCTTTTACGCGGCGAAAGCGAAACTGTATATACTGATTCACACTGGGGCGGTTCGCGGACCATGGTAAGTCACCGCAAGCGCAAGTCACCTCGATCCCGCCAGGATCTTGTGTTCTCCGTAAGTGATCAATTAATACGTCGTTAGAATATCGGGCAGCGGCCCGTTGTGCATTTCTGTAGGCAATTTTTGCTCTAGAGCCAAGCCGATTTACGCATCCAAGTACGCGCAATGACCTTCTCGCTTCGAGGTGTTGCCTGGACGGCTTTCGCCGTCGCCGTCGTATTGCTGGTAGGCAGCAGCATCTTTCTGCTTCGTGCAACCCACGCTTTGTTCGACAGTGAAGCTCTGGTTTCCCAGACCCGCGAAGTCGAAACTGCTCTCGAGAATCTCAGTTCGCAGGTTTTCCAGCTCACCAACTCTCGCCGCGGCTTTGTTATCGCCAATGACGAGGCATTCCTCGATGACTACCACGCAGCCGTGGCGCTGATTCCAGATGATTTGGCCAACCTGCGGCGTCTGACCGCCGACCGCCAGGAGCGCCAGCAGGAACTCCTCCAGGTTTCTTCCGACATCGATGCGCTCCAAAACGTAATCAACCAATCGCTAGACTCTCGCATCGCCGGCACTTCCACTAGCGAATTAGAAATTCGGATTACACGCCAGACGGTACCCCTCGCCAACCGCATTGAGACGACTCTGCAGGGAATGCGGGACGAAGAAGATCACCTGCTGGCGCAGCGCCAAATCGCCTCTCGCACCAATTACCGGCATACCCTGCGCCTTATCTTTGCCTCTTTCATCATCGCGCTGATGCTATTGGTTGCGGAGATGTTCCTGCTCAGCTATGAGTTCACCCGCCACCGCCAGACCGAGTATGCAGCGCTCCAAAGCCAGGAAATCGTCAACGCGTTTTTCTCCTCTTCTGCTATCGGTTTCGGAATTGTGGACTCGCAATTTCGTTACACCCGGGTTAACGATGTGCTGCCGAGAATGGCCGGACTGCAGCCGGAGGACCTGCTGGGCACACCTGTTTCGAAAGTTTTCGGGGAAACTGGTAAGCAGGCGGAATCCTTGCTGCAACAGGTGATCGAGAGTGGCCGATCGGTTTTGGATCGCGAAGTGTCGGCCTACTTGCCCGGCAAGCCCGGCGATCCGCGGTACTGGCTGGTAAATTATTTTCCTATTCGTGAGCATGGGGGAGCCGTCACCCAGGTTGGTGTTACCGCGGTCGACGTCACCGCACGGCACAACGCTGAGGACGCGTTAAGAACCCTGAGCGGCAGGCTGCTCGGAATTCAGGACCAGGAACGCAGAAGGATCGCCCGCGAACTCCATGACAGCCTGGGACAGTATTTGGCAGGTCTGAAGATCGCCATCGATATGCTGACCTCGCGTTCCCCGCAAAAAGATCCGCTGCTGGTCGAGTGCACCGATATTCTCGAACGGGCCATTGCTGAAACTCGCACGCTATCTCATTTGCTTCATCCACCTTTGCTCGACGAAGCCGGTTTCGCCTCCGCCGCCAGTTGGTTTGTGGCCGGATTTTCCCAGCGCAGCGGTATTCCCGTCTCGCTGGACTTACCTCCGGACCTGCAGCGGCTTCCCGACATGATCGAGATTGCCCTATTCCGCGTGCTTCAGGAAAGCCTCACCAACGTGCATCGCCACTCTCGCGCCAAGTCCGCGGAAATTAGCGTCGATGTAGACGCCGAGCAGGTCACGATTGAGATTCGCGATCACGGTTGCGGCATGCCTCCCCACATCATCCGCCAGATTGAAGCCGAAACCAGCAAACTAGGAGTTGGCCTGGCGGGCATGCGCGAACGAATTCACGAACTCGGCGGAAGGTTTGTGGTTTCATCGAACCCTAGAGGCACCACAGTTCAAGCCAGTATTCCCCTGGGCATCGATCATCCCAATCCTATGCGCATAGGTACAGTGAACATTGCTTGAGAATGCCCGTTAAAAATTAAACCCACCCTCAAGTTCAAGGGTGGGGTGGGGATTAGCAGCCTCAGTTTCCTGTCAGCTGGCTTTGCGATTGAGATCGCGCTCTCTTTCGGTCTCAGCGCCGCGTTCCCGTAGAGCCTCGTTGTCGTCGCGGAGTGACTTGTTCCAGTCTTCTACCTCGCGCTGCGCTTGATCTTTCGCGATTCCGTACCGTTCCTGAACTGTACCGACCAGCTTATCCCGCTGTCCTCCAACAGTATTCAAATCATCGTCCGTCAGCTTACCCCAGCGTGTTTTCGCCTCGCCCTTGATCTGCTTCCATTTTCCTTCAACCTGGTCCCAATTCATGAGTTCCTCCTGTATTTGTGTCCAGCTTCAAGGCTAGCCGTCCACAACGACACTCGACAATACAGGGAACACTCCATTAACAGAGCTGAAGATCGGGATCAACACAGAGCTGGCGTGAGCTGATAGAGAAGCTACTCTGCAGAATCTTGCCAACAGGCAACCAAGAATGCATCATCCCAGAAACTGGCGGCTGACAACTGGCGACTGATGGACAGCTGACCGGTGACGGCGGCTGATGGCTGACAGCTGAGAGCTGATCAGCTTTCCAAATACGACTCCACCCATTCCTTAACTTTCAACCGGCGCGCGTCACCGTGATCAAACCGGACACCAAAAATCTTGCCCGCAGCTTTTGTCCAACTCACGTTACCGCGCACCCAGACCCTGGGAAGCGTGAGCAGCGCGAATGAAACTTCCACGGGCAAGCCCGAGGCAACCTCCTGCGCACACTTCAGCGACATGCCGCCACTGCTCACCTCAACGCTGCTGGCTTCAAACTGGCGATGGTTCGACCCCGCCAGCACCGAAACCTGCGTAATCACCGGGACCCGCGCGTAGCGCCGGAATTCATGTAGCACCAACATCTGCGTCGAGCGTACAAGTTTCATTGCGGCCGGGCGCTCTAGAGGTTCGTGGAAAATGGCGTTGATGCCGAATTGCGAAAGGTTGAGCGCTTCTTTGATCGTGCCCCCCAACCCATAAATCACCATGCGGCTGTTCGAACGCGACCGGCGCGCCGATTCCAGCACCGTCGTAGCTTTGCTGCCCACGCGAACCACGCATGCTTCAAATTTTTCGCTAGCCAGTCGCTCGGCTCTCTCGCCGGTCATAGCCACGCTGTCAATGCCAAATTGCCGGAAACATTCTGAGAGCAGGCTGCGCGAAGTTTCGTGCAAATCTACCAGCGCCGCACGCGCCGAAAACTTTCGAGTGGGGGAAGGAGCTACAAGAGAGTTTCCCAAGGTATTCTCCATTGGTTGGTTTGCCTGAACAGCTAAATAGTTCCATCGGCGGACGCGGATTTACTATCACTCGCTGGCTCTTGCTGATGCGTTTTGGTTGTGCGCCTATCCACGTTATCCACCGAAACCCCATTCTGGCGCGGGAAGTCGGCCAGTGCAACCGTGCATTAGGACACTCCGCAGTACAAAGGTGCCATTACCCGGATGACCATTGACGCATTACGGGTAACGACAAAAATTTCCGGCAAAACCAGAAGAAAACGTAAACAAAAAGGTGCGGGCGCCCCAATTCTCTCCGTTTGCGACGCAATTCCGGGCGGCGGTTTTGGTACAAAAAATACGCAAACCTACGACCGTCGTTAACGTTTCCTCATCAGCGATATAATCCGAAACCGAACATCCATGAAACTCTTCAAGTTTTGGTTTCCGCTGATCTTGACTGCCACGGCATTCGCCGCTACGGCCCCCACTACCTTCACTAACCCATTGTTGCCCACTGGTCCCGATCCCTGGGTTGAGTACAAGGATGGCTGGTACTACTACATGAACACCACCGTGAAGGACCTCACCGTGTGGAAGACCCGAAACCTGGCAGACCTGAAATCGGCGCAGAAGAAAATCGTCTGGACTCCGCCCGCGGCCGGCCCCTACTCGCATGACATATGGGCGCCGGAAATTCACTTCCTGCGCGGCAGGTGGTACATCTACTTTGCCGCGGATGCCGGCACCAATCAGACCCATCGCATCTGGGTCATCGAAAATGCCTCGCCTGATCCTCTTCAGGGTGAATGGACATTCAAAGGCAAGCTCGCCGATCCCGCCGATAAGTGGGCAATCGACGCTTCAGTATTCGAAGACCAGGGATGGCTCTATACCATATGGTCGGGTTGGGAGGGGGACGAGAATGGCACTCAGAGCATTTACATTGCGCGCCTGAAAAATCCCTGGACAGTCGAAGGACGTCGCGCCCGGATTTCAACCCCCGAATATCCTTGGGAAAAAGTTGGCGACATTCCTCCCCAACTCAAGCAAGACAACCCCCCGCACATCGATGTCAACGAAGGCCCGGAAATCCTGCGGCACAATAACAAACTATTCCTGACTTACTCCGCCAGCGCCTGCTGGACCGACAACTACGCGCTCGGCATGTTGACCGCGGACTCTGGCGCAGATTTGATTAATCCCGCGGCGTGGAAGAAATCACCGCAGCCGGTTTTTCAGCAATCACCCGAGGCACATGTATACGCCACGGGCCATAATGGTTTTTTCAAGTCGCTCGACGGCAAGCAAGATTGGATCATCTACCACGCCAATTCTCAGTCCGGCCAGGGCTGCGGATGGCATCGTTCGCCGCGCGCCCAACCTTTTATTTGGAACGGTGATGGCTCTCCGAACTTCGGAACCCCGGTTCCCGCCGGCAAACCGCTGCCAAAGCCATAAACAGATTCCAGCGACGGCACAACCAAAAATAAAGGCGCAGCCACATGGCCGCGCCTAATTCTAACTTCGATCAAGTCAATCTACTTCGAGCATGAATCGCTCACATGCTTCAGGTGAGTCACCTTGAGATGCCCGTGCTCGTTGTTTTCCTTGGTCGCTCCGGTGTCGTGCGCCATGTCCTTGGTGTCTTCTTTCATGTTATGCGCCATTGCGTTCGAGACAACTCCCGTCACCTCGACCGTATGCCCCACGTGCTTCGCCAGAGCCACTTTGCTGCTCCGAACTTCCCACGTGCTGCCATCGTTCGCCGCCAAATTAAATTCCTTGGCGTTATCGCCCTGTGACAAGCATCCCGTAATGGTTCGCGTGTCCGACTTGCCCTTCATGTCAGCAGAGTCGTCCGCCATCACCCACACTGAAGCCATCAATGCCATTACCAGGCATAAAAACAGATTCTTCATAGTTGTTCCTCCTGTAGAACTTTCATGATTAGACGGAGATTCGATTCCGCAAAACCAGAATGGGTTGTAGCAGGAATGGACTGATCTATGCTGCTGCATCCCATTTCGGCTTCATTTCCCGACCCCACTTTTTCGGATCCTGCTCGTGCATCTTCTTCATGGCTTCCGCCGTCTCCGGATGGTTGCTCATCACGTGCTTCGTCATCTTCTGCACCATTTCATCCCACGATTCGGCAGACAATTCGTGATCACACGACCCGCCCAGCTCTTTGCATGTCATGGTTTTCATGCATCTTGGAATACGGATAAATTGGAATGGTTGCAACGCTTACCCAGCCTGAGGCGACCTGTGCAAAACTTTGTCAAGCCCCCCGAACCGCCCGATTCGCGCTAAACCGCTGCGAACTCGGCAAATATAAAGTTCAGAAACATGGCACAATCCACCTTTTCGAATTGTTATAATCAGAGTAGAAGGTATTTTAAGGCGCGGCTCCTGTCGCGCCTTTTCCTTTTGCGCACCTCCTGCGCACAACGTGTCATGCGTTTTTGACTGACACGCGTTCCTGACTCAAATCGCGAAAAATCACGGGGTTAACTATGCCAAAACCGAATCGGTGTGCCATCAAAGGATGCAAGCAGCGTGGCGAATGGGCCGAGCTTTGCTTTATGGCGCGTGCCGCCGCACGCGGCCTGAGCGTGACCCGCCCTCACGGCGACTCCGCCAGCTACGATGTCGGCATCGAGCACAACGGACGCTACCTGCGTGTGCAGGTCAAGTCCACCAGCTTTCAGCGCAACGGATCATACACTTGCAACATCATCAGCAAGACCGGCGTACATTATCTTCCCGGCAAGCTCGACGTGTTTGCCGTCTATCTGGTGCCAATCGACCTCTGGTACATCATTCCTTATGCCGTTGCCGCCAATAACAAGTCGCTGAATCTCACTCCTTACGATGGCCACAAATTCGCCCAATACATCGAAGCCTGGCACCTCCTCCGCGGCGACGAAGGCCGATGATGCTACTTAAGAGTTAAAAGAAACTGAAGGATGCCCCGTCCTTGTCTGTCGCGCCTTTTTTGCGACAGACAGGGCGGGGATTTTGAATTCCCTCCGAGACCCTAACAACGAGCGCTGCGGATCATCAAATTCCATTCACTGTCACTCCGAGCGCAGCAGGATGATTCGCGAATGCGAATCATCCTGCGAAGTCGAGGAACCTGCTTTTGCGGGAGCCCAGCACACGCGGGAAGGGCACGGCTTCAGCCGTGCCGTGCTGGGCGAGAGCGACGACAACGCGCGAGCGTAAGCGAACGCCTCACACTTTTTTGATGACTGGAAGCCCGAGTTGAAATTGGCTCAGACTGAACGGCGGTATCAGGGCACGGCTTCAATAGCCTGCCCTGAGCGAAGTCGAAGGGTGCCGAATGCCAATCCCGCCCCTGCTCCATCATTCCGAGCGAAGCCGAGAGCCTGCCCCGAGTGCCTGAGCGCCGCGAAGGCGTCGAATAGAAACCTCGCGTTTCCATGCGTCAGCACACGCGGGAAGGGCACGGCTTCAGCCGTGCCGTGCGAGGCAAAAGCGACCACAACGCGCGAGCGAGCGCCTTACACTTTTTGATGACTGGAAGCGCCAGTTGAAATTTCCTCGGACTGCGCGAGCGCTCCTGTGGGGAGAATGAGTGCAGCAGTAGAACTTCCCCACTCAAGCCAAAGGCGGGCTTGGATGGTCCCCCTTCACGTTTTCACGCACCGAAGCGCAACAACTCCTGATTTAAAAGTCTTTGACTCGGCCAGTTTTAATCGTGGACTCTGCTGCAGGCTGAGACCTTCTAACAAGCGTCTCCCTTCTCCTGCAATTATCGGATGAACGACAAAACGATATTCATCAACCAGGCCAAGCGCTATCAGTTGTGAAGGAAGGCTTACGCCGCCGACTAAAATATTTTTGCCAGGTTGCTGTTTCAATTTAAGTATTTCGTCGCCAAGGTTGGTACGAACAATTCTCGTCTTTCGATCTTCAACGCTTTCTAACGAGCGTGAAAAAACAATTTTGTTGATGGAGTCAAAGGCGCGAGCAAATTCGTTCTCCGCTTTTGTCATCGACTGGCTTTTTGCGACATCCGGCCAAAAAGGCACCATCAACTCGTAGGTTTTACGCCCAAAGACGAGCAGGTCAGCACCTCGCAGAAGGGCGGTAAAGTATTCATGCATTTCCCCATCAGCAATGGCTTTCGTGTGGTCGCAGCAACCGTCCAGCGTAATGTTGATATCGAAGATTAGGTTTCTCATTGGTTTGCTTTCCTG
>Ga0134126_10004019_pt1 | contig 18408 bp, 16 predicted proteins | sample KB31752_FD_96881 | JGI IMG/M metagenome (GOLD analysis project Ga0134126, IMG submission 96881) | Terrestrial soil microbial communities with excess Nitrogen fertilizer from Kellogg Biological Station, Michigan, USA - KB3-175-2 | ecosystem: Environmental > Terrestrial > Soil > Unclassified ...
CTGGAGATCCGTTACGACCTCGGTGTCGCAGTGGTCGAAGACCCTGGTGGGCCGGTGCACAGCCACGCCGCCCGGCCGATCCGGGCCGTACTTGCCGAGTTGGCCGCGCGCCGCGAGCCGCTGCCCGATCTGGTGCTCGCGGACCACGGCTGGTGCGGCGGCGCGGCTCAGGCCGGGGTGGACGCGATCGGGTTCGCGGACTGCAACGACCCGGCCCTATTTGTCGGCGAGGACGAGGGAATCGTGCAGGTCGCGGTGCCGTTGGACGACGGCCTCGACCCGGAGCGGTACGAGTTGCTCGGCGACTACGTGCTCGCCCGAGCGCAGCTCATCGCCGGCAACCAGTAGACGCCAGGCGGGGCGAGCCGGGCGCAGGCGGGCCGCTCACCCGTTCGACAGGGCCATCCTGATCAAGGTCGTGTACCCCATGCAGCCCCCGGCGCAAACCGGCGCAACTTTCACTTTGGCAGCGTAATGACGAAGTAGGGATATCCCCATAATTCGGAATCGCTCTCCCCATTCGCACCAGCGGCAACTACTGTGGGAGACGACACGCACACGCGTATGGACTATCGGACGGAGGGGCTGCCGGTGTCAACGCGCCTGCGCGAAAGGTGGATGACCCAGATGCCCAATGCCCAGTCGTCCGGGCCGGAGTCGGCCGCTGACGCCCAAAAGGCGCCGCAGCTGTTCGGCGACGGGACGGCGTTAGAGGACGTGAGCTTCCTCACGGTGGCCGAGGTCGCCGGGGTGATGCGGGTCTCCAAGATGACCGTCTACCGGATGGTCCACTCCGGAGAGCTGAGCGCGGTACGCGTCGGGCGCTCGTTCCGGGTGCCGGCCAAGGCGGTCCGCGAGTATCTGTCCGGCGCCTACGTAGGCACCGAGTAGCCATTACCGAGTAAGGCACACCGAGCGAACCGCTGTTGAAGGCGGGCTCCGACCGGCGAGCGCGAACCCGACGTCTGACACGATTCGGCGTCGTGCCGCGACACCGGTTCGAGTCCGCCTTCACCATGACTTTCCCGCGGCGTTATCAGGTGCTCTCCCGGGCGGGTACCCTGGATCCCTGTCATCACAATCGTGAGAAGTGAGCGAGGGTTCCAAGTGGGCTCGGTCATCAAGAAGCGCCGTAAGCGCATGGCCAAGAAGAAGCACCGCAAGCTGCTGAAGAAGACGCGCATTCAGCGTCGCAACAAGAAGTAAGCCGCGGCGGCGCGGGTCATGAGGCGAGCGGCCGCGGTCTTGGTGTCCGCCGGCGGCGGGTACGCCGCCGGTACGACCCTGTCCCGGCCTCCCGGCACGGCGCCACGATCGCGCCGGCAGCCGGATCGCGGTGACGTCCGTAGTTCTGACGTCCGCTGCTGTGACGTCAAGCGCCGCGACAACACCCGTCGGCACACAAGGCGGTGGCGCGGTTGAGCGGTTCCGGGACCATCCTGGTGACGGGCGCGGCCCGGCGGCTCGGCGCGTCCGTGTTGCGCGACCTGTTGCGCCACGGCGTGCCCGGCGACCCGCCGGTGGACCGGATCGTCGCGGTGGACCTGCGTGAGCCGCTGCCAGAGGACCGGGTCGAGGGCGTCGAGACCGTCGCCGCCGACCTGCGCACGCCCGAAATCGCTTCGCTCATCGCCCGGGTGCGCCCGCACACCGTGCTGCACCTGGACGTGCTGGCCGCGCCGGCCCAGGCCGGTGGTCGCACGGCGATGAAGGAACGCAACGTCATCGGCACGATGCAGCTGCTGGCGGCCTGCCAGAAGGCACCGACCGTGCGTCGTGTCGTGGTCAAGTCCTCAGCCGCGGTCTATGGCTGCGCGCCGCGCGACCCCGCGCTGTTCACCGAGGAGACCCAGCCGCATCGGCCGCCGCGGGCGGGCTACGGGAAGGACGTCACCGAGGTCGAGGGCTACGTGCGCGGCTTCGCCCGGCGTCGGCCCGACGTCGCGGTCACCATCCTGCGGTTCGCCAACTTCCTCGGCCCGGACGTGCAGACGGCTTTCGTCGATTATCTGTCGCTGCCGGTGCTGCCGACCGTGCTCGGCTTCGACCCGCGACTCCAGTTCGTGCATATCGACGACGTCGTGCAGGCGATCCGCATCGCCGCCGGAGACACCCACCCGGGCACGTACAACGTCGCCGGTTCGGGTGCGCTGACGCTCTCCCAGATCGCGCGCCGCCTCGGAAAGCCGACCGTGCCGATTCCCGCGTTCGCGACCTCCACCTTCGGCGCGGTGCTCAAGCGGGCCGGCGCCGCCGACTTCACCGGCGACCAACTCAGTCTTCTGACTTATGGCCGGGTGCTCGATACCGAGCGGATGATCGCCAGGCTCGGCCTCAAACCGCAGTACTCGACCGCCGAGACGGTGGCCGCGCACGCCGAGAGCGCCGGTCTGCGCCCCCTGGTCTCCCGGCGCACCGTCGAGGCCGCGGAGCAGCGGCTCAGCGCGCTGCTCGCCGGGCGCGCCGTGCGCCGGGAGAGCCGGCTGCTGCACGAGGATGGGCTCGCGGATTCGGACGGCGGCGGCTACCAGGACGCCGCGGACCGCCGTGACGACGCAGCCGGCTGGAAGGAGGACGGGTGAGCGAGCAGCCGCCGGAGCCGCACGCCACCGGCCGTCCGCCGACCGATCTGGTCGACTCGATCGGCCGGCTGATCGGCGGTTCGGACTGGGAGCGGCGCGCGGCGCGCGGCCTGGCCTTCCTGCGCCGCCGGATCACTGGGGACTACGAGGTAGACGAGTTCGGCTTCGATCCCGACCTCACCGAGAACGTGCTGCTCAGCGCCTTCCGGCCGCTGTACGAGCGCTACTTCCGGGTGGAGACGCGCGGGCTGGATCAGGTGCCGGACAAGGGCGGGGTGCTGATCGTCGCGAACCACTCCGGCACGCTTCCGTTCGACGCGGTCATGACGCAGATCGCGCTGGCCGACCATCATCCGGCGCACCGCCATCTGCGGATGCTGGCCGCCGACGTGGTGTTCACCATGCCGTTCATGGGCGAACTGGCGCGCAAGGCCGGGCACACCCTCGCCTGCAGCCCCGATGCCGAGCGGCTGTTGTGCAGCGGCGAGGTCGTGGGCGTGTGGCCCGAGGGCTTCAAGGGCATCGGCAAGCCCTTCTCGGACCGCTACCGGCTTCAGCGCTTCGGCCGTGGTGGCTTCGTCTCGGCGGCGCTGCGCACCGGCACCCCGATCATCCCCACCGCGATCGTCGGCGCCGAGGAGATCTACCCCAAGATCGGCGATATCAAGCCCTTGGCGCGACTGATGAATCTGCCGTATATCCCGGTCACCCCGACCTTCCCGTGGCTCGGACCGCTGGGTGCGATCCCGCTGCCGTCGAAGTGGTACATCGCGTTCGGCGAGCCGATCGATACCTCGGGCTACGACCCGAGCGCGGCGGATGACCCGATGCTGGTGTTCAACCTGACTGACCAGGTGCGCGAGACGATTCAGGACACGCTGTACCGGCTGCTGCTCCAGCGCCGCTCGGTGTTCTTTTAAGAGCGGGTGTTCTTCTAACAGCGGGCGGTTTTCTAAGCGAGAGCGGCGTTCTAGGAGAGGGCGGCCTTCTCAGGGCGCTGCTCCGCCAAGAGCAGCGCCCGTAACTCAGTCGGTCGGCGAGGCGGTGGAGCCGGAGCCGCCGAGTCCGAGGTCGATGCCGGGCAGGCCGGGTAGCAGCGGGGGCAGGTTGATGCCCGTCGACGGCAGTATCGGCAGCGGCAGCTGAACTCCTATCGTCGGCGTGGCCGAAGCAGAGGGCTGCGCGCTGGGGCTCGCGCCCGGCTCGTTCGACGCCTCACCGGACGGCAACGCGGAGGGATTTGCGTGCGCGGCGGAGGACTGGCCCGCGTGTGAAGGCGAACCGTGCGCCGCACCAGGTCCCGATCCGGTGCTACCACCAGGTTCAAGACCCGAATTCGGCGTCGGCGCCGCTCCGGCATGCGGCATCGCGGCCGCGGCCTGTTGCAGCTGCTGATAGAGGCTGTCCATCAGCGCGACGATCTGCGCCGGGCGCGTCTGCAGAGTCAGCGGCAGCTGCCAGGTCAGGTCCACCACCCGCTGCCGCTCGGTGAGCAGGAAGTCGGACAGCGCGTGCACCGCCTGCTCGTCGCCGTGCTGGCGCACCTGATCCAGCAGCAGCTGCCCTCCATCGCCGATCATCGTCTGCAGATCGGTCAGCGCCTGGTCCAGGTAAGCGGCGGTCGGCGAGCCGGGCACGTCCGCGTCCCGGCGGGAGAGCAGCGCGTCGATCTCGGCCAGCCGGATGTCCGCGAGGTGCAGGTACTGGCCGCCGCGGTCGGTCGGCGAGCCGGACAGCGAAAGCTGGATGTTCTCAAACATCTTCTTCGCGCTGTACAGCGGATCGCCCGGCACCGCGCCCGCGGAGGCGATGGCGATGCCGCCGACCGAGCCGGTCGCGACAGCCACGCCGACGCCCGCGGCCAGCAGCCGCCGCCGCCAGGCCGCCGAGATGCCGGTGTGCGAGGGGCGGGCCGAGGCCGGCCTGCGCAGCCCCGCGTGCCGGCCACCGCGCTGTGTCGGCACCTGCGCCTTGACCGGTGAGGTGGCCAGTTCAGGGGTCAGCCGCACCAGTCGCTCGCGCAGCTGGGCACGGAACGCCTCGTCCATCCCGGGCAGGGCGGCATTGGTCCGTTCGACCCGGTGCGCCACCGCGACCATGGTCGCCAGTTGGGCGGCGGGCGCGGAGCCGGTGCCGTCCGAAGCGGACTGGTGCGCCGATGCCGCGGCGTTCGCGTGGGTGCGCCGCGTCGCCGTGCCGCGTGAGCCGCCGGATCGCGCGCCGCTCAGCGCGAGGTCGAACTCCTCCGCGAGTCGGCGCTCGCCGTGCTGTGCCATTCGCCTGCCACCTCCTCAAGCCTTCCAAGGCGGCCGAGCCGCCGCCGAGGGCCGGCCGCCCGAAGCCGCCGACGCAAGTTTGACTCGCCCCGACTGGGCAAGGTTGTGCCCTGATCGGCTTCCCGGACCCGATCGCGAAGCAATTTCACCCGGACGAGTGGATCGTGCAATTGCTCCTGCACATCCGGTGTTTCCGCGTGTCGGAGCGGTTACCCGGCGCAACGACGGCGAGGTGTGCCGAGTTACGCGAGTGAAGCCCTCCAGGGGGCCCCGCGCGCTGCGCGCCATCGCTCGCCCGCTGGCGGATCCGGTCCTGCTCGCGGTCACCGCTGCGAATCCACCGGTAGCAGCCGGGCCAGGGTGCGGATCGCCCGATATTGCAGGGTTTTGATCGCACCGTCGTTCTTTCCCATGATCTTCGCGGTCTCGGCGACCGACAGACCGTGCAGGAAACGCAGCGTCACGCACTCCTGCTGCTGGGAGTTGAGCTGGCAGACGGCGTCAAGCAACGCCTTGTTGGACAAGTACGCCAGCACGCTGTCCTCGGGGCTCGGCTCGGTCTGGTCCGAGTCGAGCATCTCGCCGGTCGGCACTTCGAGCCGGTAGCGGCTGGACTTGAAGTGGTCAGCCACCAGGTTGCGGGCGATGGTCACCAGCCAGGCGCCGAAGTCGCGGCCCTGCCAGGTGAAGGTGCCGATGCGGCGTAGCGCGCGCAGGAAGGTCTCGCTGGTCAGGTCCTCGGCCAGCGGCTTATTGCTGACGCGGTAATAGATGTAGCGGTAGACGGTGTCCGAGTAGGCGTCGTAAAGCTGCCCGAACGCCTCGCCGTCGCCGTCTTGAGCGAGTTCGACGAGGGCCAGCATGCGCCGCGATTCGGCGTCCTGGCTGCGCTCGTCGTAGCCGTTGTGGTCGGCGCCGCGTTGCCGCGGCGGCCGGCCGCGTGACTGACCGTACTCCCGGGGGGCGCGCTCCGGCGCCGCCGCGGCGTCGGATTCGGGCTGCGGTACGGGCAGTTCTCCGGGCGGCGAAGCAGGGGGCTCGAGCGAACGCGCGGCGGCTCCCGGCCGGTACGGGACCGCCGAGGCCGTCATCGCGGCTACGGCCAACCGCAGGCCGGACAAGCCGACGGCGTCGGCCCTGACGTCTCGATGCACGGGACTCCAGCTGTTCGGGGGCTGCATCAGTCCGGCGCGCGAGGGTGCCGCTTCGGTGCCCTTCGTGCCGGACTGCCTATCCAACGGCCACCCCGCCGCGCCGGACAAGGCAGGCGGTGCGGCGCCGCCGCAGCACCGGTCCGCGTGGGCTGCGGACCGCCGGTCGCGATCGGCTACGCCAATCATGACCGAGCGTGCGTAGGCGATCACCGCTCGTGGGCCGTCCACACATCGTAGGGAAAATCACTCCCCTCGTGTGTGGGTTTGGCACGACCGGCCCGGATCGACCGAGCGCGACACGAGAATACCGCTTCGTGTCCGTGAAGTTACTGCACGTATGCAAGGCGTCGGAAGGTGCACGTCTCAAGCTTGGATGAGCGGCTGATGGCGTGTCATCCGCCACGCAGACGAATCGTCGAAAGACCGTCAGCTGACGGCGGTTCGACGCCTTATCCGGCGATCGTGTCGGGCGCTTCGCGGCGTCGGCCGGCGCGGCGCAGCGCGGCGCCCGCCGCCACGGCGCCTGTCGTCGCACCGACCGCGGCGGAACTCGGCAGCCCGATTCGCATCAGCCGCACCCCGGTGCGGTACTCGATGACCGGCCAGCCCTGCTCCTGCGCGTAGTGCCTCAGCTTGTGATCCGGGTTGACCGCGTGCGGGTACCCGACCGAGGTCAGCATCGGCAGGTCGTTCACCGAGTCCGAATACGCGTGGCAGGACCCCAACGGGTAACCCTCGCGCTCGGCCAGCGCCCGCATCGCCTCGCCCTTCGCCGGACCGTGCAACACATCGCCGCTGATTCGCCCCGAGTAGATGCCGTCCACGGACTCTGCCACGGTCCCCAGCGCGCCGGTGAAGCCGAGCCGCTCGGCGATGATGCTCGCCAGTTCGGTGGGCGCCGCGGTCAGCAGCCACACCGGCTCGCCGCGGTTCAGGTGCGCCTGCGCAAGCGCGCGGGTACCCGGCCAGATCTTGCGCTCGAGGTAGTCGTCGAAGATCCGGTCGCAGATCCCGGTCATCTCGCAGACGGTCCGGCCCGCGGCGAAGGACAGCGCCCGCTGCCGGGTCGACTCCACCTGCCCGGCGCGCTCGCCACGGATCCGGAAGGTCAGCTGGCCCCAGCCGAATTTGGCGATGTCCCGGCCGGTGAGCATCCGGTGTGCGGCCAGACCGCGGGCCAAGTGAAAGAGTGAGGCGCCCTGGATCAGGGTGTTGTCCAGGTCGAAGAAGGCCGCGGTGCGCGGGCCGTGCCTGGTCGGGTCAGACGGATTCGCGTCACTCGCCGCGGGCCGAAGCAGGTCGAATTCGGCGAGCGGTGGTGCGTCGAGGCCGGTTGCCATGCTTGTAGACCATACTCGCAACACGGTAACTCCACGTTCGGCTTTGATGCCTGCTTGGTTACGGCCTTGCGACTACTGTGCGAGGGTATGGAGTCCCAGTCCCCCCGTATCACGTTGATCGGCAAGCCCGGCTGCCACCTGTGTGACGACGCCCGAACCGTGGTCGCCCGCGTCGCCGACGAATTGGGTGTCGGCTGGACCGAACTCGACATCACCCGGGACGAGGCGCTCGCCGAGCAGTACTGGGAGCAGATCCCGGTGACGCTTGTGGACGGCCGCCGGCACGACTTCTGGCGGGTTGACGAGGCGCGGTTGCGCGCCGCATTGCGTTGATGCATCAGCTGCTGCGTTGAAACAAGCCCTGCGATAAAGCAAACTGCGTCCTAGTGCCTGCTGCGCATCGTCCGCCAGTGAGCTGGTATTTCGCCTAGAACCGCGCTAAAGCCGCTGTGACTTCAGTCGCATCGCGCGCTCGTTCGGCGCTGGAGCGGACCCGTCCGACCTGGTCAGTGCCCAGGTCAGCGGACAAATAGAGTGATAGTAGACTTTTCAGGCAATCCGGGTTCCCACTTTGTGCGTGCGTTCACAAGGTCTTACGCTGTCGGCAGGTGCTGAGGCAGACCCACCAAGTGGCGCGCTCCGGCAACAGTCCCACCGCGACAGCGCCTTCAGGAGCACGATGGCCACCTTGCGTACCCAAGGCCCCAGGGGCGAACGCCCCGCGGGCCGCGGCGGCGAAGGTCCCGCCGGCCGCGCCTCGGCCATTCCAGAGGCGACCGTGGCCCGGCTGCCGGTGTATCTGCGCGCGCTCAGGGCGCTGGCCGAGCGCGGCACCGCGACCGCCTCCTCGGAGGAACTCGCGGCCATCGCCGGAGTCAACTCCGCCAAGCTGCGCAAGGACCTCTCCTACCTCGGCTCGTACGGCACTCGCGGCGTCGGCTACGACGTCGAGTACCTCGTCTACCAGATCTCCCGCGAACTGGGCCTCTCCCAGGACTGGCCGGTCGCGATCATCGGCATCGGTAATCTTGGGCACGCCCTGGCCAACTACGGCGGTTTCGTCAGCCGCGGCTTCCGGATCGCCGCGCTGCTCGACGCCGATCCGCGGCTGTCCGGCAACCGGGTCGCCGGCCTGGTGATCCGGCACATCGACGAACTCGACGAGGTGATCGCGGACAACGGCATCTCCATCGCGGTGATCGCGGTGCCGCCCGAGGCCGCGCAGGAAGTCGCGAACCGGCTGGTCGCCGTGGGCGTGACCTCCATCCTGAACTTCGCCCCGGCGGTGGTGACGGTGCCTGAAGGCGTGGTGCTGCGCAAGGTGGACCTGTCCATTGAGCTGCAGATCCTCGCGTTTCACGAGCAGCGCAAGACCGTCAACCAAGCCGCTCCGGGCACGCTTCGTGGCGCTCGCGTGATGCGGCGCCTGCGTGAGGATCCGGTTAATCCCGGCGAGTTCGACGACGATGCGACCGCCCCGGCGGGGTATTCGGATCCGACCGCGGACACCGAGCCGATCCCGCGCTACAGCTACGACGAACTCGACGAAGTGAGGCCGGCATGAGCCTGCTGGTGGTCGGCCTGTCCCACCGCACCGCCCCGATCCCGCTGCTGGAGAAGGCCGCGCTGCCGGCCGAGCGCGTCACGAAGCTGATCGGCGACGCCGTCGGCACGGAGCATGTGACCGAGGCGATAGCCGTCGCCACGTGCAACCGCCTGGAGATCTACGCCGATGTAACCCGCTTCCACGGCGCGCTGGCCGATCTGTCGGATCTGGTCAGCCTGCACACCGGGATCCCGGCTGAGGAACTGACCGAGCACCTCTACGTGCACTACGACAACCGCGCCGTGCAGCACCTGTTCAACGTCGCCTGCGGCCTGGACTCGATGGTGGTCGGCGAGCCGCAGATCCTCGGCCAGTTGCGCAGTGCGCTCGCGACCGGGCAAGCGGAGGGCACGGCCGGACGGGTCATCAATGATCTGACGCAGACAGCGCTGCGGGTCGGCAAGCGTGCGCACAGCGAGACCGGCCTTGATCGCGCCGGCCAGTCGCTGGTCACCGCGGCGCTCGACCTGGCAGTGCCGCTGCTGGAGACCGGCCGTCCCGCGCGGGCGGTGGTCGTCGGGGCCGGCTCGATGTCCTCGCTGGCCGCCACCACGCTCGTCCGGCTCTTCCCAGGCCTCGATCTGATCGTGGTCAACCGCACCCCGGACCGCGCCGGCCGGCTCGCCGAGACGGTGGGCGCTCGGGCGCTCGGCCTTGAGCAGCTGACCGAGAGCCTGTCCGAGGCCGACCTGGTGATCTCCTGCACCGGCGCGGTGGACACGGTGATCGCACCAGCCGATTTCGGGCCGGCTGAGCGATCACGCGTGGTCGTCGACCTCGCCCTGCCGCGCGATGTGGCCCCCGAGGTCGCCGCGCTGCCCGGCGTCACGCTGATCGATCTGGAGCGCATCGCCGATGCCGAGCGTGCGGGCGCCGCGCGGGTCGAAGAAGGCAGCGTCGAGGCGGTACGCCGGATCGTCGCCGAAGAGGTAGTCGCGTACGCCGCGGCCCAGCGCGCCGTGACTGTTGGACCGACCGTCACCGCGCTGCGCGGCATGGCAGCCGACGTCGTCGACGTCGAACTCGCCCGGTTCGACGGCCGGCTGCCCGACCTCGACGCCAAGGCGCGCGCCGAGGTGGCCAACACCGTGCGACGCGTCGTGGACAAGCTGCTGCACGAGCCGACGATCCGGGTCAAGCAACTGGCTTCGGACCCCGGCGGCACTTCCTACGCAGTGGCGCTGCGCGAGCTGTTCAACCTTGACCCGGCCGCGCCCGCCGCGGTCAGCCGGGCTGAACCGGTACCGGCCGATGAAGCGGGCCGTCCCGGCGAAACAGACCCGGCCAGAGAAGAAGGCATCGCATGACCCGTGAGGCACTGCGGGTGGGAATGCTGCGGCTGGGAACCAGGCGCTCCAAGCTCGCCCTCGCCCAATCCGGACTGGTCGCGCGCGCGGTCACCGAGAGCACCGGACGCCAGGTTGAGCTGGTGGAGATCACCACCTACGGCGACGTCTCCAAGGAGGCGCTGACCCAGATCGGCGGCACCGGCGTGTTCGTCAACGCCCTGCGTGACGCCCTCCTGGACAACCGCGTGGACTTCGCCGTGCATTCGCTCAAGGACCTGCCGACCGCCGAGCCGGCCGACCTCGTGCTGGCCGCGGTGCCGGAACGCGAGGACGTGCGCGACGTGCTGGTCGCCCGCGATCAGCTCAAGTTCGCCGACCTGCCAACCGGCGCACGGGTCGGCACCGGGGCGCCGCGCCGCGCCGCTCAGCTGTGGCTGCTGCGTCAGGACCTGGAGATCGTCGCGGTGCGCGGCAATGTGGACACGCGCATCGGCTACGTCACCAAGGGCGAACTCGACGCCGTCGTGCTCGCCTACGCGGGACTGAACCGCCTCGGCCGGATCGGCGAGGCGAGCGACTACTTCGACCCGAACGTGCTGCTGCCGGCCCCCGGACAGGGGGCCCTGGCGGTGGAGTGCCGGGCCGCGGACGGGGAGCTCGTCGGGCAGCTCGCCACGCTGAACCACGAGCCCACCCGGGCCGCGGTCAAGGCCGAGCGGGCGCTGTTGTCCTCGCTCGAAGCGGGGTGTTCCGCGCCGGTGGGTGGCTACGCCATCGCCTCGGCGAGCGAACTGCAACTGACCGGGACCGTGACCGAGGCGGGGACCTCGGGGGTACCCCGATCGATCAGGATGTCCGCCACCGGAAGCCCGCAGGAGGCTGAGCGGCTCGGGCGCGAGCTCGCCGCTCGGATGCTCGCTGAGGGCGCCGCAGGACTGATGGGGAAGCAGCGGTGACTATCACGACCGGGTCGGTAGCAACGCAGGTGTCGCACGGGACCGCGGTGAATGGCGCTGCCGTGCGCGGCAACGGTGCGGTGTTGGATGACGCTGCGCTGAATGACGCTGGCACTGCGTTGAAGCCGACCGCGCTCAATGGCGCCGCACGGGACGCCTCGATCGCGGACGACTCAGCGGCCGATCAAGAGGCTTACACCGCCGAGCCGCAGCGCGCGCGTGCCGCGGCCCGCGCCCGGGTCAGCTTCGTCGGCGCCGGGCCCGGTGACCCCGACCTGCTGACGGTCCGGGCGGCCGCGTTGCTGGCCGACGCGGACGTGCTCGTGGTCGACTCCCGGCTGCGCGCCCGGTTCGAGCCGCGCTGCCACGAGCGGACCCAGGTCATCGAGCTGATGCCCGCCACGCCGGCGGACAACGCGCTCAACGCGGACGGCTTCTCGGTGCCGGCTGCTCAGCCAGCTGACACCGCCGAGTTCGTCGGCGCGCACCCCTTGGTCTGCATTGACGAAATCATCGCCGCGGTGCGCGACGGTAAGTCGGTAGTCCGTCTCCTCGACGGCGATCCCGGTCTCTTCGGCTCCTTCGAAGCCGAGGCCGCCGCCTGTGCGAAGGCCGGCCTGCCGTTCGAGGTGGTGCCCGGGCTCGCCCGCGCGACCGCGGTCCCGGTCTTCGCGGGCATCCCGCTGAGCAAGGGCTCGATCGGCGACGTGCGGATGCTGTCCGCCCCGCACCCCAACGGAAACGCCGACTTCACCGCCTGGTCCGACTGGCACCGGCAGCTCGGCGAAGCCGGCGCGGCCACCTCCACCCTGGTGCTGCTGGGCATCGGCGACCGGATCGACGAGGTCGCCGCGGAACTGCTGGCGGCCGGCCGCCCCGGAAGCACTCCGGTCGCGGTGACCATCGACGGCTCGCTCACTTCCCAGCGCACCGTCACCGGCACGCTTGACCGGATCGCCGCGGCGCTCAAGGCCGAACCGGTCAAGCCCTCCGCGGCTGCCGCCTCCACGGATACCGTGGTGGTCGTGGGTTCGGTGGTGGAGCGTCGCTCCGAACTGTCCTGGTACGAGACCAAGCCGCTGTTCGGCTGGCGGGTGCTGGTTCCGCGCACCAAGGAGCAGGCCGGAGCGCTCAGCGAGCAGCTTCAGTCCTACGGCGCGGTACCGCACGAGGTGCCGACCATCGCCGTGGAGCCGCCGCGCACCCCGCAGCAGATGGAGCGCGCGGTCAAGGGCCTGGTCACCGGGCGCTACGAGTGGGTCGCCTTCACCTCGGCCAACGCGGTCAAGGCGGTGTCCGAGAAGTTCGAGGAGTACGGGCTCGACGCGCGCGCCTTCGCCGGGATCAAGGTCGCGGCGGTCGGCGAGCAGACGGCCAAGGCGCTAAGGGCCTTCGGCGTGGTGCCTGACCTGGTGCCTTCGGGCGACCAATCGGCGGCCGGGCTGCTTGAGGACTTCCCGGCTTACGATCCAGCTTTCGACCCGATCGAGCGGGTCTTCCTGCCGCGGGCCGACATCGCTACCGAGACGCTGGTGGCGGGTCTGGTCGAGCTGGGCTGGGAAGTGGACGACGTGACCGCGTACCGCACGGTGCGCGCCGCGCCGCCGCCCGCCGAGGTGCGCGAGGCGATCAAGGGCGGCGGCTTTGACGCGGTCCTGTTCACCTCCTCCTCCACGGTCAAGAACCTGGTCGGGATCGCGGGCAAGCCGCATGCGTCGACGGTGATCGCGTGCATCGGTCCGCAGACCGCGAAGACCGCCGAGGAGCACGGCCTGCGCGTGGACGTGCTCGCGCCCGCGCCGAGCGCCGCGGTGCTCGCCGAGGCGCTGGCCGCGTTCGGGCAGGCCCGGCGCGAGGCCGCGATCGCGGCCGGTGAGCCGGTGCTGCGGCCCTCGGAGCGGCGTTCCTCGCGGGCCCGGCGGGCGAAGTAGCAAGAGGACGGAAAGGCCGGGCGGCGCGCGGTGAACCGTAGGGCGTCGTCCCGGCGTGATGGGGTCACGTACCCCGAATCGTGCGCAGAGGCGGCGAATCCGGCGGATTTAAAGTCTGGGTTCAGCAAGGCGGATAGGCTGGTTTCATGACAGAGTCCCAGTTCCCGAACGTGCGGCCGCGGCGGCTGCGGCAGACGCCCGCGCTGCGTCGGCTGGTGGCCGAGACCCGGCTGCACCCGGCCGATTTCGTGCTGCCGCTGTTCGTGAAGGAGGGCCTTGACGAGCCGGCGGCGATCGCCTCGATGCCGGGCGTCTACCAGCACACGCTCTCCAGCCTGCGCAAAGCGGCACATGAGGCAGTGACGGCCGGAGTCGGCGGCCTGATGTTGTTCGCCGTTCCGGAGGAGCGCGACGCGATCGGCTCGGCCGCGGTCGATCCGGACGGCATCCTGCAGCGGGCGATTCGCGAGGTGGCCGACGAGGTCGGCGACTCGACCGTGATCATGAGTGACCTGTGCCTCGACGAGTTCACCGACCACGGCCACTGCGGCGTTCTGCGCGCGGACGGGGCGGTCGACAACGACGCGACCCTTGAGATTTATGGCGAGATGGCCATCGCCCAGGCGGCGGCGGGCGCACACCTGCTCGGCGCGAGCGGGATGATGGACGGCCAGGTCGGCTTCGTGCGCCGGGCACTGGATGGCGCCGGATATCAGGACACGGGCATACTGGCTTACGCCGTGAAGTACTCCTCGGCCTTCTTCGGGCCGTTCCGGGACGCGGTGGAGTCGCAGCTTCAGGGCGACCGCAAGACCTATCAGCAGAACCCGGCGAACGCGATCGAGGCCCTGCGCGAGGTGCGGCTGGATCTGGCCGAGGGCGCGGACATGGTGATGGTCAAGCCGGCCGGGTCGTATCTAGACATCGTGCGCCGGGTCGCCGACGTGGTGGATGTACCGGTGGCGGCGTATCAGATCTCCGGCGAGTACGCGACGGTCGAGGCGGCCGCGGCGAACGGCTGGATCGATCGGGACCAGGCCGTGCTGGAGACGCTTACCTCCATCAAGCGCGCCGGGGCGTCGATCATCCTGACCTACTGGGCGCTGGACGCGATCCGTCTGCTCGGCTGAGTAGCCGCAGTTCGAGTACTTCGTCGCTCACCGCGGCGATGAGTTCGGGATCGTGCTCGACGAGGACGAGCGAGAGCCCGTCGCCGCGCAATGCGCGCACGGTCTCGGCAAACTCCGCCACCTGCTGCTCGCTCATGCCGGAGGAAGGCTCGTCGAGCAGCAGGACCCGCGCCCCGGCGGCCAGCGCGCGAGCGATCTCCACGATCCGCGCCACGCCGGTGGGTACGGCGGCGAGTGGTTCATCTGCGAAGTCGACGAGCGCGAAGCGCCGCAGCAGGTCGCGCACGACAACAGTGGGGTCGGCAGAAGGCTGTCCGGCTGAGCGGGACAACTCAGCCGCGACCCGCAGGTTGTCCGCGATATTGAGCGAACTGAACGGCTCAAGCCGCTGGAAGGTGCGCCCAAGCCCGAGCCGTGCCCGTCGATGCATCGGCAGCCGGGTCACGTCCCGCCCGAACAGCCATACCCGACCCGCCGTCGGCCGCAGCGACCCGCAGACCACGTCGAGCAGCGTCGATTTGCCCGCTCCGTTCGGTCCGACGAGCCCGAGCACCCGGCCCTCGTCAACCTCGAAGCTCATGTCGCGCAGTACCGGAACGCCCCGATATCCGGCGGTAATGCCGTCGACCCGCAGCGCAGCGGATGGAACCAAATTCACATCTCCCTTAGCCTGCGTTCACAGGCGAGCGTGATACAAAGCAGACTCTCGCGTATTCGGGGTACTTGTCACCCATCAAGCGGTGACGATCGGAACTTGGAGTGCCGGTGGACCACACTCAGGAACAGGGCAGAGCGTCCGACGCTCAGGCCCAGCCGCCCGAGCTGCGGTCCGCTCTGCCTCAGCCGGTCGATTCCGTCCAGCCGCAGCCCCCGGCGCAGCCGCTCCATCCAGCCCAGCCGCAGCCTCCGCTGCCGCAGGCCGCCCCCGAATCGGCGTCGAACCAGCCTGTCCGCATCTCCGCGCTGCGTGCTTTGACCGAGATCGGCATCGTCTACTTCGTCGCGTTCGGCCTCGGCGTGATCAGCGCGGTCGGCCTGCTCACCAACCCGTCGCTCGGCTCCGACCAGCAGATCCACTCCTGGATCGAGGCCGGCAGCGAGATGATGCAGTACATCATGCAGGCCGCCACCGTGATCTTCGGCGTGGCCTATTTCAGCCTGCGCCGGGGCTTGACCCTCGGCTCGATCTTCGGACACTTCACCAAGCGGAAGCCGCCAGCGCTCTATGCGCCCTATGGGCAGTATCCGACCGCTCAATACCCGGCGCAGCAGTATCAATACCCGTATCCAACGCAGACGCAGCTGTACGCGCCGCCGTACTCCGCCCCCACACCGCCCGGATACCAGAACTACGCGCCATACCCGCAAGTCGGTTACGGACCGACTCGCCCCGCCGAGCGCGGCCGTGGCTGGCAGTTCGCTCGCGCGTTCTTCCTCTCCATGGCCGGCGTGCTCGGCTTCCTGCTGGCCGTGGTGATCTACGTCAACGTCACCGGCAGGTCTACCGGCGCACCGGACCAGGGCCACAGCCTGTGGATGGTCCCGGTCGGCATCGTGGTCGCGCTCTCCGCCGGCTTCGGCGAGGAGGTGCTGATCACCGGCATGGTGGTCACCGCCCTCGAACAGGCCGGCTTCGGCAAGCGAGCCTGGGTGATCTACCTGGTCGCCATCGCGCTGCGGATCCCGTTCCACCTGTACTACGGCTGGGCCTCGCTCGCGGTCATCTGCTTCACCGTCGTCAACATCTGGGTCTACCGGCGCTGGCGGCTGCTGTGGCCGATCGTGCTCGCGCACGCCGTCTACGACGCACTGGAGTTCGCCGGTTCACTCCAGCCCGCGCTGGCCGGACTCGGGCTGCTCGCGCTGGGCCTGGCGACCTTCGTGATGGTGATCGTGATCGCCTGCATCGAGCTGTCCGACCGCTCAGCCCGCCGCCGCTTCAACCAGTGGCGCACGGCGGTCGGCGTCTGACAGCTCTGCTTCGATCGACGGGCCCGCTTCGTTCAACGGCGTGCTTCAGGCCGGTTTGCGCCCGGTGACCCCCCAGGCCACCAGCCTGGTCAGGCCGGAACGCAGCTCGCCGTCCTTGACCGACCAGCTGTCGAAGGCCTTGGTGTGCGCGGCGCTCGCGGCCAGCATGGTGACCAGCGCGCCCGCGGTCGCGGCCGGGTGCACGTCGGCGTCCAGCCGCCCGCCACGCTGCAACTCCGAGATTGCCTCGGTCAGCGCCTGCACCACCGAGTTGAGCAGCTTCATCCGTATCCGGGAGAACCTGCGGTCGCCCTCCGCGGCGGCCAGATCCACCACGCGCAGGATCGCGTCGTGTTCCCGCCAGAAGTCGAGGAAGCCGTCCACCAGCGCCCCGGCCGCCACCGTCCCGGAGCGCCCGGCCCAGCTCTGCTCCGCGGCCAGGTCCTTGAGTGTCGCGGCCTCCCGCAGCACCTCGTTGGCCAGCTCCACCACCGCGGTCTGGATGTCCGGGAAGTACTGGTAGAAGGTGGCGGGCGAGGTCCCGGCCTGCCGGGCCACGTCGATCACGGTCACGTCCCGGTACGAGGTGGACGCGATCAACTCGCCGAGGCATTCGAGAAGCCGGGTGCGGGTGGCCTGACCCCGGCGGCCGGCGATCCGCCCGTCAACGGTACGTACTTGTGTCATACCGTCAGTTTATATATGGCTCGATAGATTGCATTTGTGACGGAGCATCGGTTGCGCCATCTGGTGGAGTCTCAGCTTCCCCGGCCTCAGCTGCCTGTTCTGTCAGCCGGTTGCTGGCGCCGCGGCGGGCGCGCTGGCCGGAACCAGCCGCACCACTACCGATTTGGACGTCGGCGTGTTCGACACCTGCGCCGTCGAGTCCAGCGGCACCAGCACGTTCGTCTCCGGAAAATACGCGGCGGCGCAGCCGCGCGCCGTCGGATAGCGCACGACGCGGAAATTCGGGGCGCGTCGCTCTACTCCGTCGCGCCACACCGAGATCAGATCCACTTGGTCGCCGTCCGCGAAGCCGAGCCCGGCGAGATCGACCGGATTCACGAATACCACCCGGCGCCCTTGCTTGATACCGCGATACCGGTCATCGAGCCCGTAGATAGTCGTGTTGTACTGGTCGTGCGAGCGAACGGTCTGCAACAGCAGGTGACCCTCCGGCACGCGCAGCACCTCAAGCTCATTGACGGTGAAGTTCGCCTTGCCGGTCGCGGTGGGGAAGGTCCGTGAGTCGCGCGGGCCGTGCGGCAACTGGAAGCCCCCGGGCTCGCGCACGCGCGCGTTGAAGTCGGCGAAACCGGGCACGACGCGCGCCACCCGATCCCTGATCCGGTCGTAATCGGCGGACAGCCAGGCCCACTCGACCGGCTCGACCCCGTCGCTGGCTCCAGCCCCGCCCCCGGCCTCCGTCGCGGCGTCCGTCTCGGCCCCGACAACCCGGTCGCCGAACAGCTCCCTGGCCAGTCCCGCGACGATCGCCACCTCGCTCTTCAGTTGCGGCGACGCCGGCGCCAACCGGCCGTGTGAGGCGTGCACCATCGACATCGAGTCCTCGACCGTGACGAACTGCTCGCCGCCCTCCTGCGTGTCCCGTTCCGTGCGGCCGAGGGTCGGCAGGATCAGCGCGGCCCGGCCGGTGACCGCGTGCGAACGGTTGAGCTTCGTGGAGACCTGCACGGTCAGCGCGCAGTTGCGCATCGCCGCCTCGGTGACCGCGGTGTCTGGAGTCGCGTTCACGAAGTTGCCGCCGACCGCGAAGAACACCTTGACCTTGCCGTCGCGCATCGCCCGGATCGCATCCACCGTGTCGTAGCCGTGCTCGCGCGGCGGCTCGAAGCCGAACTCGGCCGCGAGCGAGTCGAGGAACTTGGCCGGCGGCTTCTCGTAGATGCCCATGGTGCGGTCGCCCTGCACGTTGGAGTGGCCGCGCACGGGGCACACTCCCGCGCCGGGCCGGCCGACGTTGCCGCGCAGCAGCAGGAAGTTGACGATCTCGCGGATGGTCGGCACCGCGTGCCGATGCTGCGTCAGACCCATCGCCCAGCACACGATGATGTTGCGCGCCGCGAGCACCCGCTTGCCCAGCGCCTCGATCTGCTCACGCGGCAGGCCGGTCGATTCGAGCACCTCGTCCCAGGACGTCTCGCGGACGTCC
>Ga0134126_10004020_pt1 | contig 18407 bp, 15 predicted proteins | sample KB31752_FD_96881 | JGI IMG/M metagenome (GOLD analysis project Ga0134126, IMG submission 96881) | Terrestrial soil microbial communities with excess Nitrogen fertilizer from Kellogg Biological Station, Michigan, USA - KB3-175-2 | ecosystem: Environmental > Terrestrial > Soil > Unclassified ...
CGCGGGCGTCTGCGTCAGGAAGTTGGCGAGGCCCGGCGCGAGGCTTGCGACCCGCGACCAGAGATGGATGAGCCCCATCGAATAGGCGGCGCGCGGTCGCAGCCGGCCCTCGTAGTAATGCGAGCGGAACTCCGCCTTGTATGTCGCCATATCGACATTGACCGGGCAATCCTGCTTGCAGCCTTTGCAGGCGAGGCAAAGATCGAGCGCCTCCTCGATGGCGGGATCCTTCCAGCTTTTGTCGATCGCGCCGCCATGCAGCATCTCGAAGAGCAGATGCGCGCGCCCGCGCGTCGAATGCCGCTCCTCGCGGGTCGCCATGTAGGACGGGCACATGACGCCGCTTCCGGTCTCGTGCTTGCGGCATTCGCCGATGCCGACGCAGCGCATCGCGGCGCGATCGAAGCCGCCGCCCTCGCTCTTGAAGTGGAAATGCGTCTCGAGCTCGGGCGGCCGGTAATCGGGGCCGAGCCTGAGATTGGAGGTGATGGGGTAGGGATCGACCACCTTGCCGGGGTTCATCCGGCCGTCGGGATCCCAGATCGATTTGAACTCGCGGAAAGCCTCGATCAGCTCGGGCCCGTACATCTTGGGCAACAGCTCGGCCTTCGATTGGCCGTCGCCATGCTCGCCCGAAACCGAGCCGCCATGGCTCAGCACCAGGTCGGCCGCCTCGTCGAGGAAGCGGCGCCATTTGGCGATGCCCGCCTCGTTGCGCAGCCCGAAATCGATCCGGCAATGGATGCAGCCATCGCCGAAATGACCGTAAAGCGAGGATTCGTACTCGTATTTCTTGAAGAGGGTGTCGAGCCCGCGCAGATAGTCGCCGACGCGCGCCGGCGGGACGGCGGAGTCCTCCCAGCCCTCCCACGCATCGGGATGGCCGGGCACGAAGGCGGTGGCGCCGAGACCGGCCTTGCGCACTTCCCAGATGCGATTCTGCGCGGCTTTGTCGCGCATCACGCGCACATCGGCGACGTCGTGGTCGCGCTTCAGGTCGCGCATCAGCGCCTCGGCCCGGGCGACGGCCTCTTCCTCGGTGTCCCCGCCCATCTCGGCAAGCAGCCAGCCGCAGCCCTCGGGCAGCGAGTGGCGCGCCTCGTCATGCGCATGCTTCAGCTTCATATAGTCGACGAGACGCTCGTCGATCCCTTCGAGCCCCACCGGCTCATGCGACAGGACCAGCGGCACCGCATCGCCGGCGCGGAAGATGTCGGGGAAGCCGGCGACCACCAGCGCCCGCTCGGGCGGGCTCGGTACCAGGCGGAGCCCGGCCTTGAGCACGGCGACGCAGGTGCCTTCGCTGCCGACAAGGGCGCGCGCGACATTGAAGCCGTTTTCCGGCAGCAGCTCATCCAGATTGTAGCCGGAGACGCGGCGCGGCATCTGCGGGAAGCGCTGCCGGATGAGCGTGGCGTAACGCCGGCGGAGCTCGTCGAGCCGGCGATAAATGTCGCCGCGGCGGCCGCCCTCGGCGATGATCTGCTGCAGCTGCTCGTCGTTCGTCGGGCCGACCCTGAGCCGCAGCCCATCATAGGTCAGCACGTCGAGCTCCAGCACGTTGTCGGCGGTCCGCCCCGACATCACCGAATGGACGCCGCAGGAATTGTTGCCGATCATGCCGCCCAGCGTGTTGTGATTGTGGGTCGATGGATCGGGGCCGAAGGTCAAATGGTAGCGCTCGGCGGCGTTGCGCAGATCGTCGAGCACGGTGCCGGGCTCGACCCAGGCCAGACGGAGCTCGGGGTCGACGGTCAGAATGTGGTTGAGGTATTTCGTGTAATCGACCACCACGGCGGTGTTGCAGCATTGCCCGGCGAGGCTGGTGCCGCCGCCGCGCGACAGGAAGGGCGCGCTGTGTTCGCGGCAGGCCGCCATGGCGGCGATTACATCCTGTATGCTGCGTGGGATGATGACGCCGATCGGCACCTGCCGGTAATTCGAGCCGTCGGTGGCATAGAGCGCACGGTCGCCGGCGGCGAAGCGCACCTCGCCGGCAATGCTCCGGCGCAGCGCGCGCGCAAGAGCGGCGGCGCGGCGTTCGGGATAAGCGACGAATTCCGCCGCTTCGCGCCCGCTCTCCGAGGCTTTGAGCTTGGCTCGGCCGGCGGGCCGGGCATCGGAATATTGGATGACATCGACGGCCATGCAGCCCTCCCGTGGTCGCCTTGCTGTTATCACCCCACCCCTCCCTCTCCGCCCCATTGGGGCGGAGAGGGAGGGGCCCGCGGAGCGGGAGGGTGAGGTGGGGCGCGTTCAGTGCGATGAGTGCTCCCTCTAGACCAGCTCGCGCACCGTATCCGACGCGACGGTGAGCGCGATCTTGCCGCGCTGTGGCGTGCCGCGAGCCAGCGCCTCGGCGAAATGCATCGCCTGCTCGGCCTTGATCTTGGGCGGCATCGGCGGTTCGTTCTGATCGACGACTGCCTCGACCACCACCGGGCCGGGCGTCGTCAGCGCCTCGTGCAGCACTCGGCCGCAATCCTCCGGCCGCTCGACGGTGAAACCCTTGGCGCCGCAAGCGCGGGCGTAAGCGGCAAAGTCGATCGGGTGCAGGTCGCAGACATATTCGGGATTGCCGAGGAAGACCATCTGCTCCCATTTGATCTGGCCGAGGCTGTTGTTCTTGACGATGATGACCTTGATCGGCAGTTGGTACTTCACTGCGGTGGCGATCTCGCCCATCAGCATGGTGAAGCCGCCATCGCCGACGAAGGCGATGACCTGGCGGTCGGGATATGCCGTCTGCGCGCCGATGGCGTAGGGGAGACCGCAGGCCATGGTGGCGAGATTGCCGGAGAGCGAAAACATCTGGTCGGCGCGGATATTCACATGCCGCGCCACCCAGGTGGTGATGGTGCCGGAATCGGTGGCGATAATGGCGTTGTCGGCGAGCACCTTGTCGAGCTCATGCGCCACGACTTGCGGCTTCATCGGCATGTCGCGCCGCGTGCCGCGCTCTTCCATCAGCTTCTGCCACTCGTCCTTGGCCTTCCGGGCCTTGTCGAGCCAGCCGCGATCGGCATTGCGGTCGAGCAGCGGAATGAGCCGGCGCAACACGCGGATGCTGTCACCGACGAGGCCGACTTCGGCGGGATAGCGCAAGCCGATCTTCTGCGGATCGAGTTCGATCTGCACACAGCGCGCCTGGCCGGGCTTGGGATAGAATTCGATATAGGGGAAGCTGCTGCCGACGATGAGCAGCGTGTCGCAGCCTTCGAGCGCCTCCTGAGAAGCGCGCGTACCGAGGAGGCCGACGCCGCCCGTCGTGTAGGGGCTCCCGTCGGGAACGCAGGCCTTGCCGAGCACCGGCTTGGCGATCGGCGCGCCGAGGACCTCCGCGATTTCCTCGAGCTCCTTATGGGCGCCGAGCGCGCCGCGACCGGCCAGGATGGTGATCTTCTTGCCGGCGTTGAGCAGCGCCGCGGCGCGGCGCAGCGCCTCCTCGCTCGGAATATGCGCACTGTCCGCCCAGAATTCGGAGACGTGATGCGGCAGGTTGCGAGCCGAGCGCATCGCCTTCTTGATCGGCATCGACTGGAAGTCGACCGGGATCGTGACATGCGCCACGCCGCGATAGGCGAGAGCGGTGCGGCAGGCGAGCTCGACGGCATTCTCGACATGCGCCGGTCCCATCACCCGCACATTGTACTTGGCGACGTCCATGTAGAGCTTGTCGAGCTCGACATCCTGCTGCGTGTGGGTGGCGAGCAGATCGTGAAACTGCAGCCCGGTGATTGCCAGCACGGGCACGCCGTCGAGCTTGGCGTCGTAAAGCCCGTTGAGCAGGTGGATGCCGCCCGGTCCGGATGTAGCGATGCAGCAGCCGAGCTTGCCGGTGAACTTGGCATAGCCGCAGGCGGCGAAGGCCGCCGCCTCCTCATGGCGCACCTGGATGAAGCGGATCTTGTCCTGCTTCTGGCGCAGCGCCTCGATGATGCCGTTGATGCCGTCACCCGGAATGCCGAAGATGGTGTCGACACCCCAATCGATGAGCGTATCGACCAGAATGTCGGAGGCGGTCTGGGCGGCCATGGCGTTTCCTCGCAGAGAGAGATGATGGGGACAGGACGGATGGTTGAGCGCGCTGCTGCTGGTGAAAACACAGGCTTGGCCGCGCCGTTCCGGGCTCGCCTCCCGGGCGTGGGTGGGCTAGGACGCCGATGCTGCAACAGTTTCAACGCCATTCGACCGAGGTTCCGATCATGGCCGCAACCGCCGATATCGCCGACATCCGCCAGTCCGTTGCCGCGCTCTGTGCCCGCTTCCCCGGCGAATACTGGCGGCGGCTCGATCGGGAGCGGGGCTATCCCCGCGAGTTCGTCCAGGCGTTGACCGAGGGCGGCTTCCTCGCCTGCCTCATTCCCGAGGAATATGGCGGCAGCGGGCTCGGCATTGCCGCGGCGGCGGCCATCCTCGAGGAAGTGCAGAAGAGCGGCTGCAACGGCGCCGCTTGCCATGCGCAGATGTACATCATGGGGACGCTGCTGCGGCATGGCAGCCCGGCGCAGAAGGCAGAGTGGCTGCCGAAGATCGCCGCAGGCGAGATCCGGCTGCAGGCCTTCGGCGTGACCGAGCCGAGCGCCGGCACCGACACCACCGCCATTCGCACCACGGCACGGCGCGAGGGTGACCGCTACATCGTCAACGGCCAGAAGGTCTGGACCTCGCGCGTCGAGCACTCGGACCTGATGCTGCTGCTGGCGCGCACCACGCCGCGCAGCGAAGCGTCAAAACGCACCGACGGGATTTCAGTGTTTCTCGTCGATCTGCGCCAGGCGCGCGGCCGCGGTGTCACCGTGCGGCCGATCCGCACGATGATGAACCACGCCACCACGGAAGTCTTCTTCGACAACCTCGAAGTGCCGGCTGGCAACCTCGTCGGTGAGGAAGGTCGGGGCTTTCGCTACATCCTCGACGGCATGAACGCCGAGCGGATCCTGATCGCCGCGGAATGCATCGGCGATGCTCGCTGGTTCATTGTCAAGGCGACCGACTACGCCAGGAACCGCGTCGTCTTCGGCCGGCCGATCGGGCAGAACCAGGGCATCCAGTTTCCGATTGCCCGCGCCTATGCGGCGAGCGAGGCGGCGGCGCTGATGGTCGAGCGCGCGGCCGAGCTCTATGAGCGGGGGCAGAATTGCGGCAAGGAGGCCAATATGGCGAAGCTGCTCGCCGCCGACGCCTCCTGGCAGGCGGCCGACATGTGCATTCAGACGCATGGCGGCTTCGGCTTTGCTGAGGAATACGATGTCGAGCGTAAGTTTCGCGAGACGCGGCTCTACCAGGTCGCGCCGATCTCGACGAACCTCATCCTCTCCTATCTGGCCGAGCACGTGCTGGGGCTGCCGCGCTCCTATTGAGCGGGGCGGCGCCGCGACGGGATCCGGCTCAGTACCGGCGCAGGCTGAAGCGCGCGGTCACGGTGCGACCGCGCCGCGCCGCCTGACGGCGGCTCTTCCACTCGCGGAACTCCGCCCAGGCTACATCCGCCGACAATCCGAGACCCACGAGCAAGATCGCCCATCCGACATCCGACATTCTCGGCCTCCGGTACTTCCCGAAGCCGCTAACGTCTCGCCGATGGGTTTTGTCCCGTCGAGGTTGATCGCGGCGGGAGTTTGCCGGCCGTCCGGCCGCCTCTCGCCCGAAAGGGTGGGCGTCCTCAGCCTTGCGGCTGAGGGAAGTTGATCTCGATCATCACCTTGTTGGGGTCCTGGACGAAGAGCTGGCGCAGTCTGATGCCGGGCACCTCGTTCTCGCGGAAGGTAAGGCCCATGCGGCTCAGCCGGTCGCGCATGGCGCCGAAATCCTCGCCGATGAAGGCGACATGGTCGAAATTGCCGGTGGTGTCGCCTGGCCCGGCACCGATCTGCCCGCTGCGCGGCACCAGATGCACCACCGCCTGCTCGCCGCAATAGAGCCAATAGCCGGGAAAGGCGAGGGGCGGGCGGAAGCCATCCCGGAGCCCCAGCGCCTCGGCGTAGAAATCGCGCGTCCCCTCGAGATCGTCGGTGCGCACGGTGACATGGTTGAGCTGGGTGAGCGGCATGCCTTCCTCCAGGCGATGGCTTCTCACCGAAGGATAGCCCTTGGCGGAGCCGCCCGCCAAGTCAGTAGGATTTGGGCAGGCCCAGCACCCGCTCGGCGATGAAGGAAAGGACGAGCTGCGGGCTCACCGGCGCGATGCGGGCGATCTGCGCTTCACGCAGGTAGCGCTCGACATGGTATTCCTGCGCATAGCCCATGCCGCCATGGGTCAGGATCGCGGTCTCGCAAGCGTGCCAGCAGGCTTCGGCGCCGAGATACTTGGCGGCATTCGCCTCGGCACCGCAGGGCTCGCCGGCGTCATAGAGCGCCGCCGCCTGGCGCACCATGAGCTCGGCCGCCTTGAGCTCCGCCCAACATTGCGCGAGCGGATGCTGGATGCCCTGGTTCTGGCCGATGGGACGGCCGAAGACGATGCGCTCGCGCGCATAAGCGGCGGCGCGATTGAGCGCGGCGAGGCCCAGCCCCACCGCCTCGGCGGCGATCAGGATGCGCTCGGGATTCATGCCGTGCAGGATCTGCTGGAAGCCCTTGCCCTCCTCGCCGATGAGGTCGGCGCCGGGCACCTTGAGACCGTCGATGAAAAGCATGTTCGAATCGACCGCCTTGCGGCCCATCTTGGCGATCTCGCGCACTTCGACGGCGGCGCGATCGAGGGCGGTATAGAAGAGGCTGATGCCGTCGGTCGGCTTCGCCACCTGCTCGATCGGCGTGGTGCGCGCCAGCAGCAGCATCTTATGCGCGACCTGCGCGGTGGAGATCCAGATCTTGCGGCCGGAGACGAGATAGTGATCGCCGCTCGCCACCGCCTTCGTCTTGAGATGCGTGGTATCGAGCCCGACATCGGGCTCGGTCACGGCGAAGCACGCTTTCTCCTGGCCGCGGATCAGCGGCGGCAGGAAGCGCCGCTTCTGTTCTTCGGTGCCGAACCTGACCACGGGATTGAGGCCGAAGATGTTCATGTGCAGCGCCGAGGCGCCGCTGAATCCGGCACCCGATTCCGCCACCGCCTGCATCATCACTGCCGCCTCGGCGATGCCGAGCCCGGCGCCGCCATAGTCCTCGGGCATGGCGATGCCGAGCCAGCCGTCGCGCGCCACCGCCGCGTAGAACTCCTCGGGGAAGCCGCCCTTGCGGTCGCGCTCGAGCCAATATTCCTCGCCGAAACCACGGCAGAGATGCGCGATGGCGTCGCGAATGCGATGCTGCTCGGCGGAAAGCCCGATCATGCCCGATCCTCCCGGAGCCGATGCATGGCGGCTCCGGTGCGCCGATGCAAGGCTGGGCCTAGACCTGCTGTATTGCCGAGAGGAGCCAGTGGCCGCCGCGGCTGCGGGCGAAGGTCCAGAGCTCCTGCGTCTCGCTCGGATGCTGCGGATCGCCTTCGGCGAGCCAGCCCGGCGACCCCGGTGCGCGGTCGCCGCGCACGGTGTAGTCGAGCGCGCGCCAATGCAAGAGGCAGGCGGCGTATTGCAGATTGCCTTCCTCCCAGGCCTCGCGCACATCGCCGTTCACCAGCTCGAGCTGCTCGACATGGTTCTCGACGCCCTGGCTGGTGTTCTCGGAGAGCTCCTCGCTGAAATAGGAGAGCATCTCGGGCGTCGCGTAATGCGACAGGGTGCGCAGGTCGCGCGCGCTCCAGGCGCCCTGCACGGCCTTAAGGATCGCCTCGAAGGCGGCGTAATCCGTCGGGCTCACCTGAATCGCGCGGCTCGCCGCGGTGGCGTAGCCGCCGCCATAGCTCTGCGCCGGTCCGCTGCCGCCATAGCCCATGCCGCCCAGCGGCGGCATGGTCATCGGCCCGTGGCTGCGCCGGAAAGCGCGGAACAGCATCGAGATCGCGAAGATGATGAAGATCCAGGAGAAGAGCGAGCCGAAGACCGAGCCGAAGCCGTAGCCGCCATAGCCGTAGCCCCAATGCGGGAAGAGCAGCGAGCCCAGCCACGAGCCGAGGAAGGCGCCGCCCAGCCCGGTGAGGAAGGGATGGCGGGCGAAGCCGTTATTGTACTGGTTGCCGTAGCCGTAATAGGGCGCGCTGCGATCGGCGTAAGGCGTCATGCTGCGCCCGATCGGCTGGCCGCCATTGAAGTTGAAGGTGCGCGAGCCGAAGCTGCCCTGGCTGCCATAGCTCATGCCGCCCCCGGAATAGCTGCCACCGGCGCGCGCCTCGGCGAGGCTCGGGGTGAGGAGCGTCAGCGCGCAGAGCAGCGCCAGCGCCAAGTTCCGCCATTTCGCCATGGGTTTCCCGTCGGAAGATAGCGACAAATGCGCCCTAAATGTCGGGTGCCGGAACCGCGGATACAAGATGGCGGTCAGCCGCGCGGGCGCAGGTCGATGACCCGGCGCGCCTTGCCGATCGAGCGCTCGATCTTGCCGACCGGCACGATCTCGACCTGCGCGCTGATCCCGATCAGCGACTTGATGTCGTGCTGCAGCGCGGCGGCGATGCGCTCCTCGCCGGTGGCGCTGTTGGGCGTCGCCTCGGGCCGCAGCTCCGCCACCACCTTGAGCTCGTCGAGCCGGTGCGGCCGGCTGACCTCGAGCAGGTAATGGCCGGAGAGCGCCGGCTGCTTGAGGATCAGCTCCTCGACCTGACTCGGGAAGAGATTGACCCCGCGGATGATCAGCATGTCGTCGCTGCGGCCGGTCACCTTCTCCATGCGCCGCATGCTGCGCGCGGTTCCGGGGAGGAGCCGCGTCAGGTCGCGCGTGCGGTAGCGCACCATCGGTAGTGCTTCCTTGGTAAGCGTGGTGAGCACCAGCTCGCCCACCTCGCCATCTGGGAGCACGGCGCCGGTCGCGGGGTCGATGACTTCGGGATAGAAATGATCCTCCCAGAGATGGAGCCCATCCTTGGTCTCGACGCATTCATTGGCGACGCCGGGGCCCAGCACTTCGGAGAGGCCATAGATATCGACCGCGTGCATGTTCATGCGCCGCTCGATCTCGCTACGCAGCGCATTCGTCCAGGGCTCGGCGCCATGGATGCCGATCCTGAGCGACGAGGCGCGCGGATCGAGCCCCTGGCGCTCGAACTCGTCGGCGATCGCCAGCATGTATGACGGCGTCACCATGATGATCCCAGGCTTGAAGTCCTCGATGATCTGCACCTGCCGCTCGGTCATGCCGCCCGAGACCGGGATCACCGTGCAGCCAAGCTTCTCGGCGCCATAATGCGCGCCGAGCCCGCCGGTGAAGAGCCCGTAGCCGTAGGCGATGTGGACGAGGTCGCCGGGCCTGCCACCGGAGGCGCGGATCGATCGCGCCACCAGCGTGGCCCAGGTGTCGAGATCGCGCGCCGTGTAGCCCACCACCGTCGGCTTTCCGGTGGTGCCGCTCGAGGCATGCAGTCGCAGCAGCTTGTCGCGCGGCACGGCGAACATGCCGAAGGGATAGGTCTCGCGCAGGTCCGCCTTGGTGGTGAAGGGAAAGCGCGCGAGATCCTCATGCCGCTTGAGATCGCCGGGGTGGAGTCCGGCCGCGGCGCATTTGGCGCGGAAATGAGCGACATTGTCGAAGGCGTGGCTGAGCGTCCATTTGAGGCGCTGCAGCTGCAGCGCCGCGATCTCGTCGCGGCTCGCGATCTCGATCGGCTCGAGCTCGTCGCGCCGGGGCGGCTCCAGCGGCGGCAGACCCGCGTTCAAATCTTCCCCTCCGCGATGACGTTACCCTGGAGGCGAAGCGAGCGGCCGCGGAAGAGCGCCACCACCCGTCCCGAGCCGCGGTCGGAGACTTCGATATCGTAGATGCCGCTTTTGCCCATCGCAGCACGCTCGCGCGCCTCGGCGACGAGCGTCTCGCCCTTGCGCGCGGAGCTGACGAAGTGGATCTCGGCGCCGGCGGCGACGGTCACTTCGTTGCGCGCGTTGCAGGCGAAGGCGAACGCGCTGTCGGCGAGAGTGAAGATGAGCCCGCCATGGCAGAGCTCGTGACCGTTGATCATGTCGTCGCGCACCGGCATGGAAAGACGCGCATGGCCGGGTCCGATCTCTTCGATCACCATGCCGAGCGCCCGCGAGGCGTTGTCCTGCGCCAGCATCGCTTTCGCCACCGCCTCGGCGAGGCGCTGCGCCGCAGCCGGAGATCCCGTCATCGGCCGGTGAACCGTGCGGGCCGCTTCTCCAAAAAAGCGGCGACACCTTCCAGGAAGTCGGGCGAGCGTGCGGCGATCCGCTGCAGGTCGCGCTCGGTGTCGAGCTGAGCCTCGAGCGTGCTCTCGAGCGAGCGGTTGAGCGCCTCCTTGATCAGGCCGAGCCCGACCGTGGGGCCGCGCGCGAGCTTTGCTGCGAGGCTCCGCGCCTCTTCCATCAGCTTGTCGTCCTCGACGACCTTCCAGATGAGGCCCCATTCCGCCGCGATCGCCGCCGACAGCGGTTCGCCCAGCAGCATCATGCCCATGGCGCGCGCCGAGCCTGCAAGGCGCGGCAGGAACCAGGTGCCGCCCGTGTCCGGGATCAGGCCGATGCGGCAGAACGCCTGCAGGAAAGTGGCCGAACGCGCGGCGATGACGATGTCGCAGGTAAGCGCGAGGTTGGCCCCGGCGCCGGCGGCGGGGCCGTTCACCGCGGCGATGATCGGCTTCTTCAACGCTTTGAGCCGCCGCACCAGGGGATTGTAATACCGGTCGATCGCGGCGCCGGCATCGAACTCGCCGCCGGCCGCCGCCTCGCTCAGGTTCAAATCCTGCCCGGCACAGAAGCCGCGCCCGGCGCCGGTGACGAGGAGCGCGCGAATGGCGGGATCACTCTCGACGACGCCGATTGCCTTCGCGATCTCCTCGTGCATCTCGGCGGTGAGGCTGTTCAGCCGGTCGGGCCGATTGAGGGTCAGGGTCGCGACGCCATCGGCCTCTTCGAAGAGAATCCTTGCGAACCCCATGTGTACTCCTCCCGTGCGGCGAGCGTCCTATACTCGTCCGGATGCGTCAAGGAGCGGCAGGCGCGGTGCGGCGCGCGCGAATGGGAGCGGTGCTGTTGGCTGCGGCCTTGGCCGGCTGCGCCAGCCACGCGGCGCCGGACTGTGCGCCGCCGGCGCGCGCTATGCCGGAGGTCGAGCTCTTCTTCGGGCGAGGCCTGCCCGGCGGCGGAATGGTGAGCGAGCGGGACTGGCAGCGCTTTCTCGACGAGGCGGTGACGCCGCGCTTTCCCGATGGACTCACCGTGCTGGACGCCGAGGGCCAGTGGCGGGACGGGGATACGGTGCAGCGCGAAAGGACGAAGCTGCTGCTGATCGTGGCCCCGCCGGCGCCGGACCTCGAAGCGCGGCTTGCCGCGGTGATCGACGGCTATAAGCAACGCTTCCAACAGCAGGCGGTACTGCGCATCGACCGGACTGCCTGCGTCCGGTGGCACTAGGACAGGAAGAAGAACAGCAGATTTTTGTAGATAGGCAGGGTTTCAGCTGTGTTTTTCCTGGCACTGACAGGAAGTGTATGGAAACCCTGGGTTGCAACCTCGAAATGCCGCGAAAAATCGCGCATAATGCGTCCCGATAGACCCAAAGGAGTTATCGCCAAGAAAGTCGCGTGGGACCAAATTGATTCCTGGGGGACCATGCGGAGCGCGCGCAGGGGACGTGGGTATGAGTTTCAGTATCTTAGTGGTCGAAGATGAAGATGACGTCAGGGAGCTGGTATCGACCTCGTTGCGCAACCGTGGGTACTCCGTGCTGTCCGTACCCAATGCCGAAGTGGCGCTGCAGATCCTCATGGAGCAGGTGAGGTTCGACCTGCTTTTCACCGACATCGTCATGCCGGGCGCGATGGACGGCTTCGAGCTCGCCGACCGCGCCAAGGGCCTGCAGCCGGGGCTGAAGGTGCTCTACGCCACCGGCTTCTCGCATATCTCGCGCCGCGCCGCGGACCAGCTCCACGGCAAGCTGATCCAGAAGCCCTACCGGCCAGACGAGATCGCAGCCGAAGTGCGCACCGCTCTCGGTGCGGCGGGATGAGCCCTCCGGGCGGATCCTGACAGACTTGCTGAGCGGCCGGTCGGCTCCCACCTGGAGGCGGGCGGGATTGTTGGCCGGGCGCCGCGCGGACTAATGTGCGAGAGGCGGCGCAGCGGCAGGGCAACTTTGCGTCGGGTAGCTCGTTCAAGGCATAACGGCGGCGCCGTGGCGGGAAGGGGAGGCATGAGGCCGATCACGCGGGAGAGCGTTCCGGCCGATGCGCAGCGCGCGCGAGCGGCCAAGCGCTACGGGGCGGTGCGCGCCGCCACTGAAGCGCTGGCGGCGCCGCTCTCGGCAGAAGATCAGACGGTCCAGTCGATGCCGGATGTCAGCCCGGCGAAGTGGCACCGCGCGCATACCAGCTGGTTCTTCGAGACCTTTTTGCTCGTGCCCTCGCTGCCGGGCTACCAGGTCTTCGACCCGGCTTACGGCTATCTCTTCAATTCCTACTACGAGGCGGTGGGGGCAAGGCATCCTCGGCCTGAACGCGGCCTGCTGTCGCGGCCGGGCATCGCCGAGATCGCGCGCTACCGGGCGCATGTCGATGCCGGCATGACCGAGCTCTTCGCCACCCTCGACGAGGCGTGCTGGACAGCGGTGGCGGGGCTGGCCGAGCTCGGCCTCCATCATGAGCAGCAGCATCAGGAGTTGCTGCTGATGGACATCAAGCATGTCCTCTCGGTCAATCCGTTGCAGCCTGCCTATCGCCGCGCGGCACCGCCGCCGCGCCGCGCGCCGCCGCCACTCACCTGGCACGCCTTTGCGGGTGGCCTGCGTCAGATCGGCCATGCCGGCGCCGGCTTCGCCTTCGACAACGAGACGCCGCGTCACAAAATCTGGCTCGAGCCGTTCCGCCTCGCCTCGCGCCTCGTCACCAGCGGCGACTATGCCGAATTCATCGCCGCCGGCGGATATCGGCGGCCGGAGTTCTGGCTCTCCGAGGGCTGGGCTCTGGTGCAGCAGCAAGGATGGACGGCACCGCTTTACTGGCAGCAAGAGAAAGACGGCTGGTCGATCTTCACGCTCGCCGGACGTCGGCCGATCGACCCGGCCGAGCCGGTGGTGCATGTCAGCTTCTACGAGGCCGATGCGTTTGCGCGCTGGGTGGGCAAGCGCCTGCCAAGCGAGGCCGAATGGGAAGTGGCGGCGGTCGAGGCCGAGGTCGCGCTTGCCGGCAATTTTGCCGATCGCGGCGTGCTGCATCCCCTGCCGGCGCGGGGCGACGGGTCACTCGAGCAAATGGTGGGCGATGCCTGGGAGTGGACGGCGAGCCCCTATGTCGCTTACCCCGGCTTTCACCCGGCCGCCGGAGCGGTCGGCGAATACAATGGCAAGTTCATGTCGAACCAGATGGTGCTGCGCGGCGGCGCGGCGGTGACGCCGCGCGGCCACCTGCGGCTCAGCTATCGCAATTTCTTTCCGCCGGCCTCGCGCTGGGCTTTCGGCGGCATCAGGCTGGCGGAGGATGCATGAGACGAGGTGGTGAGCTTGCCGAATTCCATGATCTCGCCCCGGCGCAGGAGAGCTTCCGCGATGCGGTGCTGGCGGGGTTGAGCCGCCGCGCCAAATCGATCCCTTGCCGCTTTCTCTATGACGAGCGCGGCTCGGCGCTCTTCGAGGGGATTTGCGACCTCCCCGAGTACTATCTGACGCGCGCCGAGATGGCGATCCTCGGCGAGTTCGCGCCCGAAATCGCGGCGCGGGCGGGACGCCATGCACAGCTCATCGAGTTCGGCAGCGGCGCCTCGCGCAAGGTGCGGCTGCTGCTCGACGCCCTCGACGAGCCCGCTGCCTATGTCGCGATCGACATCTCGCGCGAGCCGCTGCGCCGTGCCGCCGAGGAGGTCGCCGCCGAGTTCCCGGAGGTTCCGGTCGTCGCCGTCTGCGCCGACTATCTCGAGCCGCTGCGCCTGCCGGCCCTGCCGGCGCGCGGCGAGGGCAGACGCCTCGGATTCTTCCCGGGCTCGACCATCGGCAATTTCACGCCCGAAGAGGCAGCTGAGTTTCTCGCCGGCTGCCGGCGCGTGATCGGCCGCGGCGGCGCGTTGCTGATCGGCGTCGATCTCAAAAAGGACAAGGCGGTGCTCGATGCCGCCTACAATGACCGCGCCGGGATCACCGCCGCGTTCAACCTCAACCTGCTCGAGCGGGTCAACCGCGAACTCGATGCCGATTTCGACCTCGACCGCTTCGAGCACGAAGCGTTCTACAACGAGGCGACCGGGCGCATCGAGATCTACATCAGAAGCCTCGCCGATCAGATCGTCACCGTCGCCGGGCGCAGAGTCCGCTTCGCCGCGGGCGAGCGCATCCACACCGAGGATTCCTGCAAGTACTCCATCGCCGAATTCCAGCGGCTTGCGGCGCGTGCGGGCTTCCACCCCGGGCAGCACTGGACGGACCGGAACGGGCTCTTCAGCGTCCACCTCCTCGAGGCCGGCTGACGCCTCGCGGCCGCCTGACCGCGCGCAATGGTAGAGTTAATGAAAACTTTACCACCTAAAGTTAATACTTCCGGGGCAGGACACCAGCTTTCGGTGAGATGGGCGCTTTGTTTCCGCTTCCGACGGATGAGGCCGGACGCCTCGCGGCGTTGCATCGGTATGCAATTCTCGATACCGCGCCCGAGGAAGCCTTCGACCGGGTAACCCAACTCGCTGCCTCGCTCTTCGCCGCCCCCATCACCTTCATCGGCTTCATCGATGCCGAGCGGCAGTGGTTCAAGTCGCGCGTCGGCCTAGCCGTCAGCGAAACATCGCGCGGCGCCGGGCTTTCCCCCCATGCCATTCTCGGCAGCAAGGTCATGCTGGTGCCGGACACGCTGGCGGACGAGCGCTTTCGCGACAACCCCTATGTTCTCGGCACGCCGCGCATCCGCTTCTACGCCGGTGCGCCGCTATCGACGCCGGAAGGCCACCGCGTCGGTGTGCTCGGCCTCATCGATACGAAGCCGCGCACCGACTTCTCCGAGGAGAACTGCAAGCAGCTCGAGACGCTGGCCCAGATGGTGATGAACGCGCTCGAGCTCAAGCTCGAGCTGAGCGCGCGCCGTCAGGCCGAGCGCGACCTCACGCTGGTGAACGAGCTGATGCTGGCGATTGCCGAGGCGCCGAGCGTCAACACGGCGCTCGAGACGTCGCTCAGCGTAATCTGTCGCGCGGTAGGGGCTGCCCATGGCCGTGCCTGGACGATGGTGGGCCGCGGCCGTCATTGTCAGCTTGTCGCCGCCTGGGGGCGACAGGGCTCCGAATGGAGCCGACGACTCGAGCAGCACCGCAGGTCACCGCTGACACTCACCAACAGCCTGATCGGCCAGGTGCTGTCCGACAGCGAGCGCCGCCTGGTGCCGGAGATCGAGGACGTGCGCGGCAGGTACCCGGCGATGCGCGATTCCGTCGCTTCGGGCCTGCACGCCGCCATTTGCGTGCCGGTGCGCCAGAACAACCGCAATTTCGCGCTCAATTTCCTCTTCGAGCGTGCGCCCGACGACATGGAGAAAGTCGCCGACCGCATCGAGGAGCTTGCCGACAAGGTCCGGCCGGTGCTGTCGCGCAAGCTCGCGGAAGAGCGGATCAATCTGCTGCAATCGGTGGTGCTGCACGCCGATGATGCGGTCATGGTGGTCGAGATCGATACCGCTTTCGAGGACGCGGCCGGGATGCGCATCGTCTATGCCAGCCCGGCGATGACGCGCATGACGGGCTATCGCCTCGAAGAGCTCTATGGCCGGCCGCCCAGCCTGATCTGGAATCCCGAGCCGCAATCCGCGGGTCTGGCCGGGCTCTATGCGATGCTGGGCGACGGCCAGTCGGCGCGGCTCGAACTGCCCTGCCGGCGCAAGGACGGCTCGAGCTTTTGGGCCGATGTCGGTGCCGTTCCGGTCGCCGACGAGATCAGCGGCGAGCGCCGCCTCGTCGCCATCCTGCGCGATGTGACCGAGCGCCGTCGTCTCGAGGAGGCCCTGCGCCAAAGCGAGGCGACCTTCCGCCTGCTGTTCTCCAGCAATCCCATTCCGATGTGGGCCTATGAGGTGGGGACCTCGCGCATCCTCGAGGTGAACAACGCGGCGGTCGAGCAGTATGGCTACTCGCGCGAGGCCTTCCTCGCGATGACCGTCGACGACATCGCCCCGCCCGATGCCGCGCCCGCCGGATTTCCGCGCCGTCAGGCGATCCCGGCTTTCGGCCGGCTCGGCATTCGCCGCCATCGCAAGGCCGACGGCAGCGAGATCAGCGTCGACGCAATCTCGCATCGGCTCGACTTCCAGGGCCACCAGGCGGCGATCATGGCTGCCCTCGACGTCACCGAGCAGCAGCGAGCGGAGGAGGAAATCCGCCGCGCCAAGGAAGCGGCCGAGGCGGCGAGCCGCGCTAAGACCGAGCTCCTCGCCAATATGAGCCATGAGCTGCGCACACCGTTGAATGCCATCATCGGCTTCTCCGAGATCATGCAGGCGGGACTCTTCGGGCCGCTCGGCACCGCCAAGTACGACGGCTACGTCGCCGATATCCGTCACAGCGCCGGGCATCTGCTGACGGTGATCACCGACATTCTCGACCTCGCCAAGATCGAAGCGAACTCATTCCGGCTGCACGAAGGGATCGTTGCGCCGCGCGAGGTCATCGCCTCGGCGCTCCGCCTCGTGAAGCCGCGCGCCGACGATGCCGGGATCAGCCTCCATTACGACCACCGCCACGGCGACGTCGCGATCAAGGTGGACGAGACGGCGCTAAAGCGCGTGCTGATCAATCTGCTCGCCAACGCGGTCAAGTTCTCCGAGGCCGGCGGCAGCGTGGTGGTGAGCTCGGAGTTCGACGTGTGTGGCGGCTTTGCCATCTCGGTGGCCGACCAGGGCATCGGCATGGCGCCGGAAGAGATCCCGATCGCGCTCACACCCTTCCGCCAGGTGAATAGCGGGCTGCAGCGCAAATACGAGGGAACCGGGCTCGGCCTGCCGATCGCCAAGGAATTGGTCGAGATGCATGGCGGCACGCTCACCATCGAGAGCGCGCCCGGCACGGGCACCAGGGTGACGATCTTGCTTCCGGCTGCCCGGGTGATGGCGGCGGCGTAGAGCTGACCTGGCAATTCGGACTACGATCCGGAATCACCGTGCGGTCGCGAAATGATCGCACGCCTGCGCTCGGACGCGACTAGGCGAGTGACTTGAAATGATCGAATCTTATGGCCAGGCGCTCACGGTCCGGCCAATCCTGTCGTCGCTTCGGCAGACATAGCGTGGAGCCACGTAAGTTCTTTAGTGCCTCCAGCATAGGTCCGTCGTTTTGGGCCAATAGTCGCTCCGACACGTGCAGTCGATAGTCAGGATCGATACCGATGAGATGAGCGTCAAAGGCTGCATGGTGGATTTTCGAGAGCGGGATTCCATTAGAAACAATCGGCTGACCCCAGCGCTCATCCGTATCGTCGACAATATGAGCGGCATCGAGGAGACGCTGCTCGGGCAGGCGAGAAAGAGCGCATCGACCGTTATATGCTGCGATTACAGCCTCCCGGAATGAGGCTTGATGCAGTCGTTGCTTTACGGATCGCAACGCATAACGGCGCTCGGGGCCGGCTTCCGCGAGTCCCGAGATGGATTGCTCCTCCACTTCGCTATGATAGCGACCGGGGGCGATTCCAAGAAAGTAGATTACAGGTATTCTATTTTCCATCGCCTCCCGCAGCCACCGATTATCCGCTGCGTCCGGCTTTTCGCCCATGAACGCGTAATCAATTGTTTCATCACCGTCAAAGATTTGACGGTGAACTTCTTTCTGGTCGTCGTACCAGACCCTCCGGCCTGGCGACGGATAGACAGTCTTAATCGACAGTAGATAGCGCATCTGGCGAGGCTTGAAGATTCCTCGGCGAGGGTTGATGAGTGGGATGCGTTGGCCGTCGAACTCAAAACCCGGGCTGAGCTCAGCTGACGTCAGGTGGGTGCATATTTGATTCAGCCGGCGAACTCGCTCGAACGCCGCCGACCGTATGGCTGCATCCAGATCACTTGCGGTGGTCGTCATGTCTCGATTAGGCGATCACAAGGTGCTTGCGAAATCCGACTACCTTCACCGGACAAGCCTCGCGCTGATTTTTCGCAACGGATTAGTGCACCTCGTGATGCAGCTCGTCAACTTTTAAGCTAGGCCTCGTCGACGCCCCGTTCCACCGCGTCGACCACTGCTTCGAGTGGAATGGCCGCCATTTCGTCGCCGCCAAAGCGCTGCGCCTCGATCAGCTCCAGCCGGCGTGCGGCGGGGGCGAACTTCGCCGCCGCGGTGGGGCCGAAGAGCGACACCATGCCGACGCCGGAAGCCGCAAGCAGATGGCCCGCGCCGCTGTCATTGGCGATCGCGAGCGCAAGCCGCCGCCCGAGCGCCATCGTGTAGATGGGCGAGGCTGCGACC
>Ga0134126_10004023_pt1 | contig 18400 bp, 12 predicted proteins | sample KB31752_FD_96881 | JGI IMG/M metagenome (GOLD analysis project Ga0134126, IMG submission 96881) | Terrestrial soil microbial communities with excess Nitrogen fertilizer from Kellogg Biological Station, Michigan, USA - KB3-175-2 | ecosystem: Environmental > Terrestrial > Soil > Unclassified ...
AGACAAAGGCGCGCGGATTTTCCGGCAGGCGCTCGCGCGCGCCGCGATAGACCTGCAGATACACATCATGGAGCAGGTCCTCGATGTTGCTCTGATCGCGCCAGTTCTGGCGGAGATAGGTCATCAAAATCGCCTCCAGCGGCAGCACTTCGCGTTGGAACCAGTCTTTGAGGGCGAACGGAGTCATGCCTGCGCCTGCGCGCGGCCAATCGGCGCCGTCACGGCTGGTTTCCGATCGGTCCGACATCTCCTGCCACGGCCCGCTATTCGTGGGTTCCAATGTACTGCCCTTACAAGGACGCTTGTGCCGTCAAAAGCCGAACAGGTAGCGCAAAAAATTTTGCAGCGGACGAGTAATATTATTTCGATGCAAGCAGGGGGCGGACACTGATCACGTGGCGGAGTTTCCTCCCCACCTGCCGGCGGCGCTTCCCACCAAGTGTGCCAGCTTTTTGGGATACGAATTCGGAAGAGACGCTGCGCGGTGACGAAAAGGTTCGTGGCCAAGTTCGTGAAAGCGCGCAAGTGCCATCGTGTCAATCGGAAAATTGATCTCGTGGTCGCACCTGGCATTTTGGTGGCCAAAAAATAGAGCAGCAGATCACTCCGCTGCCCTAAGAGAGAGATTTGGTGAACGGATCCTATCCCCTTTCGCCCCAAGATCCGACACGGCTTCGATCGGCACAATTTGGTGCTGGCGCATCTTGTCGATCAAAAGACTGCGCGCCGCAGCGAAAACAAACGACCGCGCCGGAGGGGGATATGCTGTTTGGCGCCCCCGCGGACGCGCAGGTAAATCTTCTGCCGAAGATCGGCAGTCTCCCGAGCCGTGCGAGCGCTGCGCTGCAGAAATTGCGTCAACGCCGTCTCCAGCGGCATGACTTCATCAAAAAAACCCGGCCTAAGCGGGGCACGGCGACGCGCTTCCGGGCAAAAGCTCAGTTGTTTCAGGTTTGGTGTCGAAACTATCTGTCATGCCCTTGTCAGCATCCGCCTTTCGAGGGGTTCGTGGTTTAAGTCTCTACTTGGTACAACGAAACTGAGGGCTACTTCCGTAATGGTCTCGCACGATCATTTTACTCGAGCGGCCCAGCGCGCCCACCAGCAAGAAGTTGCGCACTGCTCAATGTCTCGTCGGACGCAAGTCTCGATATATGGCGAGACTGTGAGGTATTTGGCGGGAAAGATAGATAAGGAAAAAGCCGCGATTTCTCGCCGCCATTGGGAGAATATGTAAGTTATCCTTAGCCGCCTATGCCAACAGACAGCGTCGCATAAGGGCCATAAAAACCTCGATTGAACGACTTGCGCGCGTCGATTCCGGCGTCCATTGCGCCAAAGAAGAAATCGGCACGGTAGCCGAAGCTAACTCTGGCATTCGGATAGCGCATCGAAAGGCTCGCAAATCCACCAATGTTGGGCACGGCAACCGCATGTGACCGGGTGGCGCCAAATGGAGGAGAGTGCACCACGTTCGTTCGAGCGTACGAGTGATACTTCGCCGAATGATACCAATGCGTCGACTGATGATGAACCGCGGCTTTCTGCCGGCCAAACAACAGCGCTCCATTTATGCCCCAATTGAGTGCAAGTTCTCCGTCATCATGGCTTCCTAAGACCGGCGCTGATGCATTCCACGCGAGCGAAGGTCCAATACCATGGAAGCTTCGCCCGGCATTCGCCGTCGCCAAGTTCTCATGATAATGCATTTTTGACGGCACTTTGAATCCGTAAATGTATTTAAATGTAAGGTCGAAATCCGGTTGGGATTTAAACGCGACATTTGATCTTGCAGCGAACTGCGCGAAGCGAACGCCTAAACTGAATACCGATGTGGCATCCCGACCGAAGAGGCCGACGCCGATATCCTTGCCCACCTGAAAATCGAGAATAGCATGGCTTTCGCTCTCATTCCGGTTAACGTCAGAGAACGGAAGCGCATATTGAAAGTTGATCCCCGCGTATGGCGTGAACGGTGGCACCAGCGGCTGAGTGGGATAAGACTGCTGATGCAGATGTTTGTGTCCGTTGGAGCGGCCAAAGCGAATGGCGGCTGAGAGAACCCAATCACTGCCGTTTGGCTGCAAAGTGACTTTTCCGTCGCCGCCAAAACTATATCGCGGTGCATGACCAACGCTGAGCGGAGAAACAGTTTCGGCCGGTGGCCTTGGCGTGCCGCTAACAGAAGCCGGCGCAAATTGTTGCTGGCCGCCATCGAAGCGCATCAACTCTCCGCCCAGTTCAATCCAGACCGTGGGCCGATCGGTCTCCTCTGCACTGGCGCTTGCCGAGACGGCGACCAGGAAGGCAAGCGCCGATGCGGTGCCAAAAAGCTGCAATCGGAAATTGATGCTGGCGTCTGCGTTGATTAATTCGCTCATCTCTGCCCCCTCACCAGTTCTTTGTGACACGGATGCCGATCAGTTTGGGATCGGTCAGGAATACGTTTGTGGTTAACCCACTGTCATCGCTGTTGAGGAAGTCGCCAGTGATGGCGGTGGTGTTGAGTAGATTCTTATCGTAGAGCATCACCTGCCAACCGTTCTGATTGGTTAGAATTAGAGTCAGGTTGATGTTGGTGTAGCCACGCAGGTGGTCATAGGGATTGTCGTTAAAAACGCGTGCCCAGGAATAATCCTGCCAGTAATAGTCGCCCCGTAATGTTCCCGCCCAATCGGACGAGAGGGGGATCGTGTATTGTGCGCCAGCGGACACGGTTAATGGCGGAGCATTCGGCAATTTGTTGCCGCTTAGATCCTTGTCGATACCTTGACCATTATTTGGCGCGGTCGTTGGATCAAAGCCGTTATAGATTACATTTCCTGTGCCACCAAACAGCCCATTCGGGATTACCACCGGGTAAGTGCTGTTCTGATATTTTTGGCCGGTTACTGGATCCAAGTGCTGAATATATGCGCTGGCACACGCGTTGCTAACAGACTGTTGATTTTCGAGGCTGTTGTTTTGTGCCACGAGCGCGGCAACGACATAGGTCGGCAGAATGCAGTTTGAAGCTTGCGTAACGAATGGTTTGACGAGCGTCCAATCCGAATTGTCTGCCGTCCGATCCATCAAATCAACGGCATGTGAACCTTTTGCCAGCGAGGTATCTTCCCACCCGCCAGCGAAATTGAACCGCAAACCCGGTAACGGCTCCCATGTCGACTCGACCTCGGCGCCTTTGACATGCGCGTCGAAATTCAAATTGATCGCCGTGCGATCAACAATTTCAGAAATCTGATAATTTTCATAGTTGTAATAAAACGCGCTGGCATTTACGGTCAGCGCACCGTCGAGCAAAGTGTTCTTCGATCCGATCTCGAACGCGTCGATGAATTCCGGCTTGAATGTCAGCGGATGAATTGGGTTGCTGATGTCTCCACTGTTAAAAGTCAAAAGCATGGCACCCGGCGGATTGGCACCGCCAGCTTTGTAACCGTGGGCGTATGACCCATAAAGAAGCGTTTGGTTCGCGAAATCGACTTTGGGCGTCCAGTCGATCGCACCTCGACCCGTCAATTCGTCCCACTGCTGATTTAGCGCGCCAGTAATGGGATACCCGTAACCGGGCACAAGCAGCTGGCTCGGGATAAGAGTGAAATGCTTGCGGTCCTCGGTCCAGCGCAAACCGCCGGTAAGTTTTACGTCGGAGGTTACATTGTAATAAAGCTCGCCAAAGCCCGCATAGGAATTGAGCGTATAAGGATTCTGACTGAGAAAATAATTGTGACCCTCATTGTTAAGACGCGTGAGCGGATTGGGGTCGATGTAGATGCAAACCGGAGCTTCACTGGTACCGATGCTGTGGGGTGCGTGCGGATTTGTGACGCTGAAGCCCGGAATGCAATTTGAGTTATCGGAAACACCTGGAACGTAGGGCAGTGATTGAATAGAGCTGCCGCTTGTTCCCAGTGCCCAAGTATAGGACACTAGAGACAGTGAATTGATAAACACATAGTAATTTTCTTCCGTCTCGTAGTGCAGATAGTTGCCGCCTACGCTGAAGTTGAGCGGTCCAGAGAAGTGAGAGGCGAAACGGAACTCTTGGCTGAACTGCCATGCCCTTTCTTCAGATAGATCCTGTGCTACCAGCTTATCGCTGCAGCCGAGTTGAGGGTCGCAAAACACTCCGTTGGGTAGACATTGATGGCCAGCCGTTTCGACATATGTGGCGGCCACGGGCGTGCAGGACGCGACCGGTGCGAGGCCCGTGCATTCTCCGAAGGTTTCGGCGCAATGACCCGATCCGTTGGGGTCGGGCGTAAGTACGCCAAGATTGTTGTCGCCCTGATTGACCCCTGCTCCCAATTCGGGATGCGGTGTGGTGTACCGAAACGCGCCTTCCGCGGTGTTGAACCGATTATAGTCTTCCGTGGACCACAGAAAGTCCTGGTTGAAGCCGGTCTGCGAAGAGAAGGTGAGGTTGGTAGTGACTTGATAATCCGCGTTGAACTCTACCGCGTCATTCGTTGCTTTATATTCAGGGTTGAGTTGGGTTTCGATCACGCGCAAGTTTTGGGACTGTGTTGTCGATGCATAGGGATTGAATAGTCCGCCGAACTGAAGGGCCCACACTGGTGCGGCCTTTTCAACCAGAGGACCATAGTATGGCAATGAAAGCCCGTTGGGCGTTTGAAAGGCGTCGGTCGAATAGAGCGACGTCGGGAGACAACCTTGACTGAGATATAGAGACGGCTGATAAGCGATCGGTCCTTGGCCGTTGACCGTAACGCCACCCACTTCGGACGGCCCCAGATCGGTCTTGCAGAGCTGCTTCGCCGTGCGCATCCGATCGTCGTCTTCGGAAAAGTGCTCCCACATCAGATAGGTTTGCAGGCGTTCAGTGGGTTTCCAGCCGAGCGTGACGCGGCCCGACCACAGATCGCGGCCATCGATGCGCTGGTTATCCAGTGCATTGAAAGAATACCCTTGCCGCCGCGTCCACTCACCGGCCATGCGCAGATCCAGGCGATCATCCACAAGTGGCAGATTGATCATGCCTTCGAAGCGGCGCTGGTGATAGCTACCGATTTCCCCGGATGCCATCGCTTCAAACTGGTTCGACGGCTTTGCGGTAATCAAGTTCACGACACCTGCCGTTGCATTGCGGCCGTAGAGTGTACCTTGGGGGCCGCGCAGGACCTCGGCCTGACCGAGATCGTAGAATTCCTGTTCGAAGAAATGATTGCGAATGAAGGGAATGTCGTTCAAAGCGACCGCAACCGCAGGATCGGTCGTCACTGAGATGGCCTGGGTGCCGATGCCACGGATTTGAATGCTGTATCCGCTGAAGTTCGTCTTGGTAAAGGTGAGATTTGGTACCTGCTTCACAAGGTCCGGGCCGCCCGCAGTCTGCGTTGACGTGAGCTGCTCTTGGCTCAAAGCGGTGATGGCAATAGGGATACTCTGGACATCCGCGCCACCCAATTTCGACGAGGTGACGGTGACCGTTTCGACAGCTGTCCTCGAAGGTGAGGCCTGCGCCAGCACAATTGGCGTCACGACCGTTTGGCTGTGAGTTTCGCGCACAATCCCAACGATCCCAGATGTATCCGGCTTTGCAACGAAGCCTGTGCCCTTCAAGATTCGCGAAAGCGCCTCGCCGTCCGTCAGAGTGCCCCGTACACCGCTCGAGTGAATACCGCGGACGGCAGCGTTTGGCACGATCAATTGGATACCTGATTGCGCAATGTAGGCATCGAGCGCGGCATTTAAATCACCACTCGGGACGTCGAAGGTTCCCGCCCCCGCTGGATTCATGTAGCAGGTGGCAATGGCCGTACCGGCCATCAAAATGCTAAAGATCGTCGATCGCCTCATTTAATCCCCCCGGCTCCCAATGCGAAAAGTCAAACCCTGTACTATTTCTCTTCTCGAGAAAGGTGAATTTCATCGCTGCTGTATTTGGCTTTCAGCCCAATAAAATTCTGCGCCACGCGCGCGAAAGCGTTCACATCATTGGCAGGCAATCTCGCGCTGATAGTGAGTCGAGATAACTTGGGATCGTCAATGACGATCTTTGCCGTGTTGTACCGATTCAGCTCGGCCACCACTTCTCGCAACGGCGCGCCGCGAAACACCAGAATGCCGCTTCGCCAGCTGAGCGCGTCAGCAATCTCATTTTGCGACGGGCGGCTGACAGAGATCGATTTGTCATCTGCGACGGCAGTTTCGCCGGCGGTCAGCCGCACGGGCTTGTCATCTGCAACAGAACCGGGCGGGTCAATTTGAACACTGCCTTTGAGTACCACAACCTTGATGCGATCGGATTCCCGACGGACTGAGAATTCGGTTCCCAGATCCACGACCTTGAAATCGAGGGCATGAATGACGAATGGGTGCCGATCGTTGTGAACGATCCGAAAATATGCTTCGCCTTTGTCGAGCCAAACTTTGCGATCCTGCGTTCCAGTCGATACGCGTATCGTCGTGTTGGTCGTGAGTTCCACGCGCGATCCATCGGCCAGTTGCAGATTGCTTCTCTCGCCCACTGCGGTCGCGAATGTTCGGCTGGCCGGCCGGTTCGAGACCCAAATGCCGCCGCCAAGAAGCGCCGCCATCACTATGGCTGCGGCCAATTTCGTTCCGATTTTTGCCGGCCAATGGGAGCCCGACGACGCTCGCGGGACCGACATCGGGCGAAGGGCATCCAGCCGATTGGCCCGCGTCCAGGCCGCCTTCAATCGCCAATAGGCTGTCCGATGCGCAAGCGATGCTTGTAGCCAAGCATCGAGTTCTACCTGATCGGCTTGGTTCCAGTCGTCCATGTCGAATTGGCGAATAAGAAAATTGGACGCCAGCTCGTCTGTGCGATCGGCACGGCCAGGAGCCTGTGAGGTGGTGGGCGCCGCGCCGGTCACAGCTTGCGCTCCGTCGTGAGATATTCGCGGTACAAGATGTCGGCCAATGTGCGTACGCCATCGGCCAAATGCTCTCTGACTGTTCGTTCTGCGATTCCCGCCCGCTGCGCGATCTCATGAACGGAAAGTCCGTTGAGCTTCCTCATCACAACGGCCTCTCGTTGGTGGACGGGGAGTTTTTCCAGCGCTGCTTGAAGACGCCGCAATTCCTGACGCGCGACCACCACACGGTCTGCGGCCGGTTCATCGATGGCGATGTTCAGTTCATCCAAATTTTCGACCGTGTCGAATGGGACGACTTGCTCATGCCGAACGCGGTCGATCAGAAGGTTTCTTGCAATCGTGAAGACAAATGATCTGGTAGAGTTCGGCACACCATCTCGTACAGCCGTACAGACCCTTTCGTAGAGATCTTGGCGCAAATCCTCAGCGTCGGCTTTGCTGCGCGCACCCCTGTTTAGGTATTGGATCAACACACCCTCCAGCGGCAGCACTTCACGGACGAACCAGTCTTCAAGCTCGCCCATGCGCATGGCTTCGCCTGCATGAGGTGAGGTCTGCTCCCCAAATTCCTGCGTTGGTCTGTCTGCCATCCCTCGGCCCGCCTTTGGAGGGTTACGGCTTCTGCCCATACCTTTAAGGACGGATCATCTCACCGAAACGGCGGAAGAAATAAGCGCAACTTTATTACGGCAATCGAGGGCTGTGAAATCTGCACACGGATGGAGATTGAGGACGACATCGCTCGAGATTAGGCCTGCGCTCAGGCGAACCTGACCTACGTCAGTCCCGAATTCCCCAATGGCGTGATCCACAAAGAAAGGGGCGGCAGATGGCTTTGCCGCCCTGAGCAAGGTGTTCAATGCGCAATTCTATTACCCGCCTAATCCGATACTGATATTGGCGAAGGGACCGTAGAAGTTTTCGTTGGCATTTTTGTGAGTATCGATGCCGCTATCGATGGCATTGAAGAAGAAGTCGGCCCGGTAGCCAAGGCTTACTTTGGCGTTTGGAAAACGGAGCGAGAGCCCGGCAAAGCCGCCGACATTGGGGATGGTAACTGTCCTTGAGCGATTGCGATCGGGCCCGACGTAACTGTAGCTGTCGACGACATTTGTAGCCGCTCCAAAGGCCCCCGTGCGGTAAACTCCCTGCGTTTCGTGGTGCGTCTTTGCACGCTGCCGGCCAAACAACACGGCGGCGTTGATGCCCCAATCGAAGGAGAGCTGCGTGCCGTTGTCGGTTCCGGCGACTGTGGCGGACGCATCCCAAGAGATGGATGGACCGACAGCGTGAGTACTACGCTCTGCATGCATCAGAGCGTTGTAGCCCCGCGTGCGCATGACATAGATATTTGCCAAACTCGGGTAATATTTGTTGAACGCATAGGCGACGGGTCTGGCGTGCAGCGATACGTCTGCCTTCGAAACGAATTGCGCGATTCTCACACCTGCATTGAAGGTGGAGTGGCCATGCGACCCAAAAAGCCCAAGGCCCACATCCCGCCCCGCCATAAAGTCGACGATGAGATGAGATTCTCTGGATGTGGTCTGGCCATCACCGAAGACCTTCACGCGCGGTGTGTACTGATAAAATAAGTAACCCAGGTAGGTGTTGTATTCCACGGGGAGCTGCGGACCTTCGTGATGCCTATGCCGTGCGCTGTTGGAGCGGCCATAACGCACCTCGGCTGAAAAGACCCAGTCGGACCCTTCGGCTGCGAATGTGATTTTGCCCTCTCCGCCGATACTGTAGCGCGAAGGGCGTTGGGAACCGACCATCACATCGCGGTCGGCTGGTGATGCGAGATCGAAGAAGGGCGGCGCGAAGATCGTTTGTTCGGCATCTGCCCGTTCCAGCTGCGTGCCCAGTTCGATCCAGACCGTCGGTCTGTCGCTTTCAGAAGCCGTTGCTTGAGGGACGGCGTACAAATAGCCCAGCAGGGCGAGAGAGGATGCGTGGACAAACAGGCTCCCGCGGAAGCCAGTCTCAGCTTTTTTGTTGATAAGTTCGCTCATGATCTTCCCCCTCACCAGTTCTTCGTGACACGGACGCCGATCAACTTCGGATCGGTCAGGAACACGTTGGTGGTGAGCCCGCTGTCATCGCTGTTGAGGAAGGCGCCGGTGATCGCTGTCGTGTTGAACACATTCTTGTCATAGAGCATCACCTGCCATCCGTCTTGATTGGTGAAGATGAGGGTCAGGTTCATGGTCGCGTAGCCGTGGAGCTTGTCGTATTCCATGTCGTTGAACACCCGCCACCACGAGCTATCCTGATAGTACCCGTCGGCGCGGAGCGTGCCTGCCCAGTCGGACGAGAGCGGCACGGTGTATTGAGCGCCTGCTGATAGCGTAAACGGTGGCGAGTTTGGCAACTTGTTGCCGCTGAGATCCTTCGAAAATCCGGCACCGTTGTTTGGCGCCGTCGAAGGATCAAAGCCGTGATAGCCGACGATGGGATTGCCATTTCCGTCTGTGATCGGACCGCCATTATAGCCGTTCGTGGTTGGGTCCGGAACGTAGGCATCCTGCGTCAATGGATCGAGGTGAAGTATATAAGCAACCGAGCAATAGCCGGTTGCGTTGGCGCTGACGACCGGAGCGCCACTGACGATATATTTTGCAACTTCCGTCGGAAAAACGCAGTTTGACGCTTCGTTCAGGAACGGCTTGACGACATACCAGCCTGAGTGACCAGCCGTGCGATCCATTAGGTCTACAGCACTCTCTCCCTTGGCGATGGTGGCATCTTCCCATCCGCCGCTTAAGTTTAGACGTAGCCCCGGCAGCGGCTCCCATGTCGCTTCCATTTCGGCGCCTTTGACGTGGGCGTCAAAGTTCTGGTTGATAGCTGTGCGGTCGACAATCTCGGAGATCTGATAGTTCTCATAGTTGTAGTAGAAAAGAGCTCCGTTCAGCGTCAGCGCGCCATCCAACAAAGTGTTCTTTGTGCCCAGTTCAAATGCATCCACGAATTCTGGCTTAAACGTCAGAGGGTGTGTGGGCTGCACTCCGACGATATGGCCGCTCACGGGATCAAAGGTGCTCGAAGAGAAGATTGCACCGGGTGGATTGGCACCTCCTGCCTTGTAGCCATGTGAATATGAGCCGTATACCAAAGTCTGCTCGGTAAAGGGGAGCTTTGGCGTCCAATTTGCGACTGCCCGTCCCGTAAATTGGTCCCATTGCTGGTTGACTGCCCCCAGCACGGGATATCCCCATCCGCTTGAGACCAGCCAGCTGGGAATATCCGAAAAATGCTTTTGATCTTCGGTCCAACGCAACCCGGCCGTAAATTTCAAATCCGGCGTCACATTGTAGTAGGTTTCGCCAAACATCGCGTAAGAGTTCAAAACATAAGGATTCTTGCTGAGAAAATAATTGTGTCCGTTATCATTCAATGATGACAATGGATTGGGATCAATATAACCGCCGCTAATTCCGGCAGGCCTGCTCGGATCATTGTACTGAAAGCCAAATGGCAGATAGGCCGAATTGTCGGATACGCCCGGAATCCACGGCTGCGGCCCGCCGGGATTGCATGGCTGAGATCCGGAGCAGCCCATAGTGATCATCGTGAGCACGTTGCTGAAGACGTAGTAGTTTTCGACGGTCTCGTAGTGGAGATAATTTCCGCCAAAGCCAAAATTGAGGGGTCCGGAAAATTTCGACGCTAAGCGGAATTCCTGGCTTAGCTGCCAGGCGTGCTCCTGCGAGAGGTCTTCAAGAATCAAATGGTCCGAACAGCCCAATTGCGGATCGCAAAAGACACCTTCCGGCGAGACGCCAACATTCGGTATCCCCCCTGCACCAACCGCCGCAATTACGCCGGGAACGGAACCAAAGCGATTGTAGTCTTCAGCGGAATACAAAAAGTCGTGACCAAATCCCGTTTGGGATGTCACCGTAAGTGAGGGCGTAAGCTGATAGTCAGCATTCAACTCGACGACGTCGTTTTTCGCTTTGTAGATGGGATCGATGCCCGATTCGATGACACGCAGATTGGGCGATTGAACGACGTCGGCGTAAGGATTTATCGCATTGAGCCGACCCAACGCGATGCCACCCCCTACATACGGAAGCGTGAACCCAATGGGGGCCTCAAAGGCTTCTTTCGAATAGAAAGAAGCCGGCAGACAACCTTGACCAAGAAAGTTCCCGGGTTGAAGTCCGAAAGATCCAGAAGACCCTGTTGGCTTCGGAATGCCGTCAATTTCACCCGGTCCCGGATCGGTTTTGCAGGTCTGTTTCGAACTTCTGAGACGGTCATCGTCTTCGGAGAAGTGTTCCCAGACGAGATACATCTGCAGATCTTCGGTAGGTTTTAGTCCAATGGTCACACGGCCCGACCAGAGATCGCGGCCGTCGATACGATTGCCGTCGGTCTCGTTGAACGAATAGCCCTGACGCTTGGTCCACTCGCCGGCAAAACGAATATCGAGCCGATCATCGACAATCGGTATGTTGATCATGCCCTCGAAGCGCCGCTGATGATAGTTGCCCAACTCTCCTGAGGCCATCGCTTCAAACTGATCGCTCGGCTTGGCAGAGGACAGATTCACAACACCAGCGGTTGCGTTTCGACCGTACAAGGTCCCTTGCGGCCCACGCAGCACTTCTACCTGGGCGACGTCGTAGAACTCTTGCTCAAAGAAGTGGTTGCGAATGAATGGCACGTCGTTGAATGCGACGGCCACAGCAGGATCGGTCGTTACCGAAATCGCTTGGGTTCCGATGCCTCTGATTTGGATGCTGTACCCAGAGAAGTTGGTCTTGGTGAAGGTCATATTGGGGACCTGCTTGATGAGGTCCGGGCCGCCCGCCGTTTGGGTGGCGGTCAACTGCTCCTGGGACAGCGCGGTGATCGAGATCGGGATCGACTGGACATCACCGCCACCAAGTTTTGAGGACGTGACTGTTACGGTTTCAACAGCAGCGCGCGATGGCGCCGCCGCCTGGGCGAGTTGCAAAGGCGCTATCTCAAGCTGATCGGCGGATTGCTGATCCTTGACAATGGCTATCGTGCCTCCCTGGTGGCGATGAATGACGAAGCCTGTGTTGCCCAGAATCCGGGAGAGAGCGTCGTCAGGAGAGAACTCCCCTTTCGCGCCGCGGGTTTTGGCACCCAACACGGCGTTCGACGAATAGATGAGCTGAACACCGGTCTTCAGAGTGTAACTGTCGAGGGCGGATTTGAGATCGCCGCCGGGAATGTCGAAATTCTCGGCAAACGCCGGGGTGGCAACGGCAAGTGTGCCCGCCATCAGGACCGATTTGAGTTTGCGATGCCCAATCATGATTCCCCCTCTATATTCCCATCGACATTCAGCGTGAGATCACGGTTACCCCGTCTTTGGTGACGACGTGCAGACCAAAGACGTCTTGTGCGACGCTCACGAAGCTCGAGATGTTGTCGGCGCGGAAGGTGCCGCCAATCGGCGTGCGGGCGATGACGGGATCGTCGATGACGATCTTTCCGCGGTTGTAACGGTTGAACTCCTTCGCCGCATCGGCGAGCGTCGTGCGATCAAACACTAGGAGGCCGCGCCGCCAAGCGAGGTCACGCTGCTGCATTTGCGGCGCTTGGCGGACCAGTTCAATGCGTCCGTTTGCGACGGTTACGCGGTCGCCCGGTACCAGATAAAGGGCGGCAGGTTTCATCTTCCCTTCAAGCGCATCGAAGCGGGCCTTGCCTTGAAGGAGCGAAACCTCGAGACGGCCTGCATCGCGGCGCACAAGAAACTTGGTGCCCAGGTCGGTGACACGATGGTTGCCTGCGACCACCGTGAACGGATGAGCAGCATCATGCTTGACTTGGAAGAACGCTTCGCCCCTGTCGAGCCACAATTTGCGATAGTTCGCGGTGACTTCCGCGCGCAACATGGTGTCGGTGTTGAGTTCAACCTGCGACCCGTCGGAAAGCGCAATGGTGCGGTGCCCACCGATCGCGGTTTCATAGGTCGTTTGATGAGGTTGGGTCGCAAAATAAAGGCCACCGGACGCTGCCATAAGACCCACAATGACCAGCGCGACGGCTTTTTTTAGCGAGTTCGATAGTTGGCGTTCGGATTTCCTCGGCTCCCGCATGGGTGTACGAACGACTGCAAGCCTGTCCGCATAGGACCAGGCAGCCTCCAATCGAAGGAACGCGATTTCGTGCGCGGGGGATTGCGCAAGCCATTCTTCGAGGGCCGCTTGCTCGGCGGGATCCCAATTTGCGCAAGCACGACGTTCGAGCCAGGCTGCCGCGGCAGTTTCGGCTTCATTGGCACGGGGAGCGGGTATATTAGTCACGCCCCCTCCGCACATCCATTTGTTCGCTGTAGATGAGGTCGGCAAGAACGCGCATGCCGTGCATCAAGTGCTGACGCACGGTGTCCTCGGCAATGCCCATACGCTGACCAATCTCTCGGCGGGTCAGGCCTTCGATCTTGTGCAGCAACACCGCTTCTCGCGAGCGTGGCGGAAGCTTGTCGATCGCCGCTTGCAGCGAACGCAGCGCATCGCGGGCCAGTACCGTGCGTTCTGGTTCTGGTTCGCCGGATGCAATAGTGAGGCCGTCGAGATCGGTCATGGCTTCGATCGGGACGACCTGTTCGCGGCGGACGCGATCGATCAACAGATTGCGGGCGGTGGTAAAGACAAAGGATTTGGCGGCCTGTGGAATTTCCCTTTTCGCCGCTTCGAAGACTCGCATATAGACGTCTTGCCTCAGGTCAGCGATTTCGTCCGTATTGCTCCAATTGCGGCGCAGGTACTGCATCAGCACAGTCTCCAGAGGCAAAACTTCGCGCACAAACCAGGCGCGCACGTTCGGCGCGGTCATGGTCGCGCTCGTCCGTCGACTGGCACCGTCAAGGAACTTTTCGGGAATATCTGCCATCCCCCGCCAGCGTCCCGCCTTGTGAGGGCTTCATCTTGAACCTCATCTGGTGAGACGAGGGAGGGGGTATCAGCGAGGTATAAGCAGGGACGAAATTTTTTCTGGCCCAGGACGCAATGAAATTGCGCCCGGGAGGGCGAGCTGCCCCTATTGGCATCTACATCCCAGGCGGGAGGTCGCGTCGGCTTCAAAAGAGTTGACGCTATGAGGTGACGATATCCACTTGCCGATTATCGGCCGTCATCCAGGGCGAAGCCATTGCTGCCATTGCGCCATCAGGATCGATAAGCGTGGTCGCGCTCAACGCCTTGAATAGAAAGGCCGAGCGACCTTCTCCAATCATTGCGGCACAATCCATCTGGGTTTCCAGATGTGACGCGTTGAGAGAAACCGTCAACACAAGCAAATTGGGGAGCCCCCAAACTGATTTGAACAGTCTTCGATCCAACAATTCCTGATAGGCCGCCAGCTTGCGCTCATAAGACGTTCCGCGCGGACCGCTCCGCACGACTGGCATCGTTCTCCGGTCGACTTCCAGAGCAAAGAACCGGTATTTTGGGACTCCATTTGAGCTGTAGCGAAGGCCAAACACCGCATCCGGGACAACAGCCGTCTGGTGGTGGAATGCGGTGCCGTCCTTTGAATTCGTAAGAGTGACGGGGACTGCAAAAGGTGCCTTTATCTGCCGGCTGGTGATCGGCGCTTTTGCAAGAATTTCCCTCCAACTGATGAGATCAATCGCTCCATTTTGCAGGGAAAGCAGTTCTATGGCCCCTATCAAATGGCAGATCATCACCGAATGCTGGAATTGCCGATGGTGCGTAGCCGCGAGAAAGGTCAATGGTGCTGGCGGATCAATTTGGCCGTGAAGAATTTGCTCACGCCCCTTGCCGGATTCGTAGATCAGAGGCCGATGACGACTTTGCGCGAAGTCCCATTGGCGGAGTGGCCGGTCGAGGTACCCTTCATGGAAAAGATCACCCAACCGTTCCTTGAAGCGCTTCGCCGATCGCCCGCCAGCAAAGGCTTGCAGATATTTGGAATTCAGATAGCGATAGCGTTCCAACAGACGAAAGATTTCGAGGTCGCGTTCGGTCAGGACCAAACGCTTGCCTATACTTTGGCGACGCATGCGAGAGCGACGGCTCATTCGGCATTGCTAGCAATCCGCACGACCCATGACGACGTGCCGCAGGTTCTGAAAAGAGCAGCTATGTTCGAGCTCATTCTTACAAGTTGATATCAAAAATTTTCGTTGAGTTGTCAGGCCCTTCCTTCAAAGCGCAGACCGTCCCGTCCGCCTCCCTCTCCAGTGCGCGGTCCCGCATCCCCGCTCCGTCACCACTGCTGGGAATAGCCCAGCTGGCTTGACACGCTTTGATAGAGGTTTCCAATCTGAGATTGATTTGGGGGAGATGTAATGCAACTCAAGATTCAGCGCTCGCAGCGCGCGGGTGGGGTTACCGGTACCGTCATTTTGTTTTGCCTCGACGTCCGTGCGGAGTATTCACCAGATGAACGCACCAACATCTCAAAATACCGGCTGGGCAAGCAGGTCATCTACAACAGCCAGGCAGCCCGTAAGCATTGGGACAACGCGGATGCGCAACTGGATCGCGCCCAACAAGGCAGCACGGGCCAGCGCTTTGTCGGATTGGCCAAAGGGGTTGCTGCGCTCGCACTCGCCAAGCTTCATCTGAACATCAGCATCGACAGCTTAGGGCGGGGCCACCACATCGAATGCAAAGATCTCGATGAGCTTATCGAAGCCGAAGACGCTGTGATGACGGCGTGCCGAAGCCTCAAAGCGTATCTCGCACTCGCGTCCACCTTCAACGGCAGCATCATTTTGATCGACTTCGATCAAGGCGAACAACAGCATATTTCCCAAGGGACCTTGGAACTACCGTCGGTTGCGATGGATAGTTCGGAATCGCGCGCAATAGTCCCGGCCAATGTCACCAGCCCTTCAACGCCCGGGTTTGATTTCATGCCTTACAAGCCGGTTGGCTACGAGTTAGCAGCGATGGCGGTGGCATTTCTGTTCTTTAAGGCCTTCTGGGTGTTGCTGTTCGGAGGTCTGGCGGTGTTCTTTACCGCCAGCTGGATCCGTTCCAACAATCCCTAAGCGATGGAGCCCCATACCCCGTCTGCCTTTACCCCGTTTTTGCGGCGCTTCACGGACGAGCGCAGCAAGGATCTGCGCGAGTTGACTGCCCTCTATGAAGAGCTGCGGGGTATGCACAAGCGCTCTCCCTACGCGGCAGACAACGCGCTCTATTCCTTCGGTGGCGATATCTATCAGACCATCAGCGAGCGCCTTCCCGAAGATGCCATTGCGTCCTTTGCAGGAGCGCTTTCTGGGATTAGCGGCCTCGAGCAAGCCGTCTTCGACTTTCCGGAGATTGATTTCTCGCGAACACAGCTATCGCTCAAGGAACAGGTCGACTTGCAGCGATTCCTCACGTCCAAGCGCCATTTTCTGACCAATGCGACCCGCGTAGCCCCCTTGCTGCGCGAAGGGCTACAAGAGATTTTCGATCTCCTAACGGAAGATTTGCCCACCCTATCGGGGCCGTCGCCCTTCACCATTCCGTTGGTCCACACGCTGTCCGATCCCAAGCGCCGTTTGGATCGTCTGATCGGTATTCTCTGGCAGCAGAAATTCATCGACAACGGCTTGTTCGTGGACCTCAGCAACACCTTGCACCGCAATCTCTGCCGCGTCTCCAACATCACCGATATCGAAAACCCCAAGGGCAAATCGTTCAAACTCCCTTCCAGCTTCGAGGGCCCGCTGGAGCAGTTGGTAGAGACCTATCTGCAAGGCACGCCACTCGAACCATTCCTGTTGGCGCCAGTACCATTGAGGCTGACGCACGAAGATCGCTTCAGCCATATGCATGTCTTGGGTGGCAGCGGTGCGGGCAAAACCCAGTTGCTGCAGCATCTCATTCTGCACGACCTGAAATCCGAGCGGCCACCGTCCTTGGTAATTGTTGATAGCCAAGGCGACCTCATCAACAAGCTGTCGCATCTGGCGCTGTTCGATCCCGCGTATGGCGACCTGGCCGACCGCTTAATCCTCATCACGCCCAAGGACACCAAGTTTCCACCGGCGATCAACATCTTTGATCTCAACCGCGACCGGCTCGGCGACTATGACGAAGCCGCGCGCGAACAGGTCACCGCCGGTGTCATCCAGACCTTCGATTACCTCTTCACCGGGTTGCTGGGCGCGGATCTCACTGCCAAGCAGAGCGTGTTCTTCCGCTTTGTGGCGCGGCTGATGCTGGCGTTGCCTGGAGCCATGGGGCGTAACGCCACCATCCTCGATATGATCCAGTTGATGGAGGACCCCTCACCCTATCGCGCAGCGATCGAGAGTTTGCCATCGATCCAGCGCAACTTCTTCGAGCGCGACTTCGCCAGTAAGACGTTCGCCCAGACCAAAGAGCAGATCCGCTATCGCCTCAACGCCATCCTGGAAAATCCCACCCTGGCCCGCCTGTTCACTTCGACCCACACCAAGATCGACATGTTCGAGGCGTTAAATGGCGGCAGTATCATTCTGGTCGACACCGCCAAGGACTTCCTCAAAAACGCTTCTGGGCATTTCGGCCGGATCTTTATCTCGCTGGTCCTGCAGGCGGTGCTGGAACGTTCCGTCATTGCCGAAGAGGACCGCACGCCCACCTTTCTCATCGTCGATGAGGCGGCGGCGTATTTTGACAGCAATATCGACGATCTGTTGACCGAGGCCCGCAAGTACAAATGCGGCTGCGTCTTCGCCCACCAATTTCTCGACCAGGCGACCTCTTCGTTGCGGGCGTCGCTGGCGGCCAACACCTCGATCAAGATGGCCAGTGGGGTGTCGACTGGCGATGCCCGTGCGCTCGCGCCAGACATGCGGACGACGGCGGATTTTGTGCTGTCGCAGCCGCGGCTACAGTTCGCCAGCTATATCCGCAACGTTACTTCGAGTGCGGTCTCCATCCCGGTCACCGCCGGAGTTCTCGAAGACCAACCTACTCTCTCAAGGTCCGCATATGAGGATTTGCGACAACGGAACCGCGAGCGTGTCTGTCGAACCGAAGCCCCTACCCAGAAACAAGCTGCTTCTCCGGAACAAAAGGCTCGCGAGCCTGTCGAACCTAGGGTGCAGCCGGACATCGATCCAACAGCCGCTTCAGAAGATTGGTGAGGGCGGGCGGAGGGTTCATAAGGAAAGAGGATTTTTGCTATGAAGTCGGAGCAGGTCTCCGTAATTACATTGAGGCTAAGCTATTGATACTTCCGGCTTTACCCTGATGTCTTGGGGGATAGCGATGGGGATACGGTATCCCCCACCCTATCCCCCAGCCAAACCCCAAGCCGCGGCATGAAAAAAGGGGATCGGTAGCGAGCCGATCCCCAATAACCCTAGAAGGAAGTGTCAGCGGTTTGCAGTTGCCTCGCGTTGAGCGATACGAACTTCAAGCCATTCCTCGACCTCCGTCAGCAGCCACGCGACCCGATTTTGGCCGAGCGGAATCCGCTTGGGAAACTGACCGGCCGCCTCCAATCGTGCGATGTGCTGAGGGCTGTAAGGAATGCCACATAACGTCTTCAGCTCCTTCTTCGATACCAGTTTCTTGAACTCTTGAGCCATCGAA
>Ga0134126_10004024_pt1 | contig 18399 bp, 14 predicted proteins | sample KB31752_FD_96881 | JGI IMG/M metagenome (GOLD analysis project Ga0134126, IMG submission 96881) | Terrestrial soil microbial communities with excess Nitrogen fertilizer from Kellogg Biological Station, Michigan, USA - KB3-175-2 | ecosystem: Environmental > Terrestrial > Soil > Unclassified ...
GATCTACGAGCAGTCCGTCCGCGAGCTGGCCAGCGGGCTGTCCCCGGACCTGGTGGCCGAGCTCGACCGGATGGCCCTGCCGTTCGACGACGGCGTCCCGTCGGAGGCCGAGCTCCGCATCGCCCAGGCCCAGCTCGTCGGGTGGCTGGAAGGCCTCTTCCACGGCATCCAGGCCACTCTGGTCGCCCAGCAGATGGCCGCCCGGGCCCAGCTCGACGAGATGCGGCAGCGGGGGCTGCCCCGCGCCGGGGAGAGCGACGGCCGGCCGGGGACCTACCTGTAGCTGGTCGGCGGCCGGCCGTTGGGGAACCTCGGCCGTTCGCGAAATTCCAGCCCCCGGAGAATCGGTTCGGACAGGCCAATTCCATCCCTCGGAGAAATCGACGAACACCCTGGTCAGGGATCTGTCTTTTCGCCGGCTGGCCGGCTCATCTCGGCTGGTCAGGGCAATTCGGCGATAGCTGAAATGGGCGAGATGGGGGCAAGGTCGGTGGGCCCGCCGGCAAATCTTGGTCGTCCCCCCGCCGGCCCGCCTCCGCATCTTTCGACCTCGTCTCCGGTACATGGCAGCTGACCGGATCCCAGACCGTTCCGGCCGCCGTCTCGTAGCATCGTCGGTGGCCCGAGCCTGAGGAGGCGCCATGTCCGACGTTCCCCCCGACAACCCCAGCGACGAGCCATCCACGGACCCCCAGCCGTCGGCGCCCCCGCCCTACCCCGGGTCAGCCCCGCCACCTCCGCCTCCGCCACCGCCGGCAGGGCCGCCGCCCTATCCCGGTGGCGGCTACCCGACCACCCCACCCGTGGGACCACCAGGATCAGGGGGCACCTACACACCGTCGGCCGGCTACCCGCAGGCCCCGGGTTCGGGCTACGGCGGCCCCGGGTACCCGCCCCCGCCGCCCCCGCCGGGGTACTACCCGCAGGGCGGCTACCAGGCCCCCGACCTGGCCGGAGGGTCCCCGTACGCCAGTTACGGCGCCCGGGTCGGCGGTTGGCTGATCGACTTCCTCATCCTGGGAGTGGTCGGCGCCTTGCTGAACGCCATCTTCAACGCCGCCCACGTCACCCGGGTCACCATCACTTCCAACACCACAACACACGGGGTCACCGTCCACCACGTCGCCCACTTCTCGATCCTTGGGCCGATCGTCCAGGTCCTCATCGTCCTGCTCTATGGCGCCTTCTTCTGCGGGTCCCGCCGCGGCCAGACGCTGGGGATGATGGCCGTCGGCGCCCGGGCGGTGGACCGGGACACCGGCACCCCCATCGGCTTCGCCCGAGCCCTCGGCCGGGCGGCCTTCGAGTACCTCATGTTCATCATCATCCTCATTCCGTGGATCATCGACATGCTGTTCCCGGCCTGGGACCGTAAGCGGCAGACCCTCCACGACAAGGTGTCGAAGACGGTGGTGGTGAAGGCATCGCTGTACCCGCCACCGGCCCCGCCACCGATCTGAACCCCGCCGTCCTGCGCCGACCCGGGCCTTAAGGCCGGCCGTGAGCCGACCATGGGCCTGAGGCCGGTGGCCTCGGCGACGGCCCCGCCGGCGCGCTATCGTCGGAATGACACACCTGTAACTCGTATTTCCGGCCGTCGGCACCCCGGCGTCCGGTGCCCGGAGGAGGGCTCGGGGAGTTGGCAACCCGTTCGTTCACCCACCTTCACACCCACACCGAGTTCTCCATGCTCGATGGGGCGGCCCGGGTGAAGGACCTGGTCAAAGCGGCGGCCGCCGACGGGCAGCCGGCCCTCGGGATCACCGACCACGGCAACATGTACGGGATCCTGGACTTCTACAAGGCCTGCCGGGCCGAAGGGCTCAACCCGGTCATCGGTACCGAGGCGTACATGGCGGGGGAGTCCCGCCACGAGCGGCCGGTGCGGCGGGGGAAGGTCGACGACACCGGCGGCGACGTCGGCGGGGGGCAGAAGCTCTACTACCACCTGACCCTGCTGGCGGAGAACACCGGCGGGTACCGGAACCTGCTCAAGCTGTCGTCGGCGGCCTACCTGGAGGGGTACTACTACAAGCCCCGGCTCGACTGGGAGCTGCTCGAGCAGCACCACGACGGGTTGATCGCCACCACCGGCTGCCTCGGCGGGGTCGTCCTCCAGGCCCTATTGGCCGGAGACCCGGCGGAGGCGGAGCGGCGGGCGGCGAGGCTGCAGGACATCTTCGGCAAGGACAACCTGTTCGTCGAGCTCCAGGACCACGGCATCGCCGAGCAGCAGCGGACCAACCCGCAGCTCATCGAGATCGCCCGACGGCTGGACGCCCCACTGCTGGCCACCAACGACAGCCACTACACCCACCGGGACGACGCGGTGGCCCACGACGCCCTGCTTTGCGTCCAGACCGGGGCCACCCTGAGCGACACCAACCGGTTCCGGTTCGACGGCACCGAGCACTACCTGAAGACGGCGGCGGAGATGCGGCACCTGTTCGCCGAGGTCCCGGAGTCCTGCGACAACACCCTGCTGATCGCCGAGCGGGCCAACGTGGAGTTGGAGCTCGGGAAGCCGAGCCTGCCGGAGTTCCCGGTGCCGGACCGGTTCACCGGCGACACCTACGAGGCCAGGGCCCTCGACTACTTGCGGTACCTCACTTACGAGGGGGCGAAGGAACGGTACGGCGAGACCGCCCCCGACGAGGTCCGCGAGCGGCTGGACTACGAGCTGTCGGTCATCGGCGACATGGGGTTCGCCGCCTACTTCCTGGTGGTCTGGGACCTCATCCGCTACGCCCGCGACTCCGGGATCCGGGTCGGGCCCGGTCGTGGGTCGGCGGCGGGGTGCTGCGTGGCGTACTGCCTGAAGATCGTCGACCTCGACCCGATCCGGTACGACCTGCTGTTCGAGCGGTTCCTCAACCCCGGCCGGAAGCAGATGCCGGACATCGACATGGACTTCGACGAGCGGTACCGCGGCGACATGATCAAGTACGCCGCCGAACGGTACGGGGCCGACCGGGTGGCCCAGATCGTCACGTTCTCCACCATCAAGGCCCGGGCGGCCGTCCGCGACGCCTCCCGGGTGCTGGGGCTGCCGTACATCGTGGGGGACAAGATCGCCAAGGCGATGCCCCCGCTGGTGATGGGCCGGGACACCCCGCTGTACGCCTGCCTGGACAAGCACGAGAAATTCGAGGACGGCTACGCCGCGGCGGCCGAGCTGCGGGCGATGTACGACACCGACCCCGAGGCGAAGCAGGTCATCGACGTCGCCAAGGGCCTCGAGGGGCTGCGCCGGCAGGACGGCATCCACGCCGCAGCGGTGGTCATCACCAAGGACCCCCTCACCGAGTACCTGCCGATCCAACGGAAGCCCGACGCCGGGGGCAACCCTGAGGACGCCCCCATCGTCACCCAGTACGAGATGCACGGGGTCGAAGAGCTCGGCCTGCTGAAGATGGACTTCCTCGGCCTGAGGAACCTGTCGGTCATCGAGCGGTCCCTGGACCTGATCGAGCGCACCACCGGCACCCGTCCCGACATCGACCGGGTCCCGCTCGACGACGACCAAACCCTGGCGATGCTCCGGCGGGGGGAGTCGGTCGGGGTGTTCCAGCTCGAGGGTGGCCCGATGCGGGCCCTGATGCGGTCGCTGGCCCCCACCAGCTTCGACGACGTCGCCGCCCTGGTGGCCCTCTACCGGCCGGGGCCGATGGCGGCGAACATGCACAACGACTACGCCGACCGGAAGAACGGCCGGAAGCCGATCACCTACGCCCACCCCGACCTGGAGGCCATCCTGGGGGACACCCAGGGGCTGATGATCTACCAGGAGTCGATGATGCGGGTGGCCCAGAAGTTCGCCGGCTACTCACTGGAGGAGGCCGACAACCTCCGGAAGGCCTGCGGCAAGAAGATCCGGGCCCTGCTGGCGGCGGAGCGGGAGAAGTTCGTGGCCGGCTGCGTCACCGAGGAGTACGGCCAGGAGCTGGGCACCGCCCTGTTCGACGTCATCGAGCCGTTCGCCGACTACGCCTTCAACAAGTCCCACTCCTACGGCTACGGCCTCGTCGCCTACCAGACGGCCTGGCTGAAGGCCCACCACCCGGTCGAGTACATGGCCGCCCTGCTGACGTCGGTGAAGGACAACAAGGACAAGACCGCCGTCTACCTGGCGGAGTGCCGGGCGCTCGGCATCGAGGTCACCGTCCCCGACGTCAACCTGTCCGCCGCCGAGTTCGCCCCCCGCGTCGCCGAGCCGGACCCGGTGGCTGCCGACGCCGACGCCGAGGCCGACGGAGACCCCGGCCCGACGGCCGCCGGGCAGCCGGACCGACCGGGGATCGTGTTCGGGCTGGCCGCCGTCCGCAACGTGGGGGAGAGCCTGGTGGAGCGGATCGTGATCGAGCGGGACGCCAACGGGCCGTTCACCGACGTCTACGACTTCTGCCGGCGGGTGGACCCGGTGGTGCTGAACAAGCGGACGATGGAGTCGTTGGTGAAGGCCGGGGCGTTCGACTCGTTCGGGCACCCCCGGCAGGGGTTGTTCCTGGTCCTCGACGAGATCGTCGACCGCACCCTGGAGCGGCGGCGGGAGCACGAGGTGGGGATCGCCACCCTGTTCTCGTCGCTGGAGCCCGCCGAGGGGGCCGGCGACGACGCCGGCCGGTGGGAGGGCACCCGGTATCCGATCGCCGACCAGGAGTTCGAAAAGGCGCAGAAGCTGGCCTTCGAGAAGGAGATGCTGGGGTTGTACATCAGCGACCACCCGCTGCTGGGGGTCGAGCGGGCGCTGGCCCGGCACACCGACTGCTCGCTGGCCGACATGCGCGACGGCGCCGGCGGCGACGGTCCCGACTACGGCGGCGGCGAGGGGGTCGTCCGGTCGGTCGGGGGGGTGGTGACGGAGCTGAAGCGGCAGTACACGAAGAAGGGTGACCTGATGGCCCGGTTCACCCTGGAAGACCTGCAGGCGTCGATGGATGTGTTCGTCTTCCCCCGGGTCATGGCCGACTACGGGGCGATGCTCGAGAACGACGCCGTGGTGGTCGTCCGGGGCCGGGTGGACCTCCGGGACGAGCAACCGAAGATCGTGGCCATGGAGCTCCGGCGTCCCATCCTCGAAGCGGCGGACGCCCAGGAGCTGAAAATCGCCCTGCCACTCGGGATCCTGTCCGACGACACGGTGGGGCAGCTGAAGACGCTGCTGGTCGGCCACCCCGGACAGTCGCCGGTGCTGCTGCATGTGGGGGAGAAGGTGCTGAAGCTGCCGCCGGAGTTCAACGTGGACTGCCGCAACGGCCTGGTGGGAGAGCTGAAACACCTGTTCGGAGCCGGTGCGGTCATGGCCTGACGGACCAGCGGCGGGGTGGTCGAGTGGGAAAGGGTCCCTTCAGGCCGGTAGAATCAAGCCATGTCGATCGTGGTGAACACCAAGGACTGCACCGCGCTCAGCGACGCGGAGCTGGCGGAGATGGCCGACCTCGGGGCCGACCGGGGATCCGGATTCGACATCGGCTTCCTGTCCAAGGAGCGGGAGGACTGGGTCCTGGTGACCCAGGCCCGTGAGGGCAACAAGCTCCGTGGCTTCTCTTTCTGCACCCTCGAGCGCATCGGCGGCACCCCGTCGCTGCTCATCGGCCTGGCCTCGGTCGACCGGACCGCCCGGGCGGAGGCGGCGCTGAAGACGATGATGGCCGACCAGTACCGGCGGTCCCTCCTGGCGTTCCCCGACGAGGACGTCCTGGTGGGCACCCGGCTGTTCTACGCCGACGGGTTCCGGGCGTTCGCCGGCCTGGCCGACGTGGTGCCGGTGTCCGGCCACAAGGCGTCCGGCGAGGAGCGGGCCTGGGCCCGCCGGTTGGCCAAGCGGTTCGGGGTGGAGAACCGGTTGGACGACCGGACGTTCGTGTTAAAGGGCGACGGCTCCGTCACCGGCGGCCTCGACTTCACCCACCCCAAGACCAAGGTGCCCGAAGGGGCCACCGAGCTGTTCGACGGCCTGGACGCCGACAACGGCGACCGCCTGGTGGCCCTCGGTTGGGCGATGGCCGAGGACCTCGCCGGGGGCAAGCTCACCCGCTGACTAGCCGCGGGGGAGCACCGCCGTGCACACCTTGTAGCAGTGACCGTCGCGCGGTCGGCTGATCGACGCCAGCAGGTATTGGGGGGGGTGGCCGAGGGCGGTGGACAGGTCCTTCCCGCTCAGCCGCTCCCGCCGGGCGGCGTCGAGGGCCCGGCAGGCCCGGACGTCTTCGACCGGCAACCACACGTCGTCGCGGTTCCAGCCGAACCGCACCCAGGTGGACCCGTCGTTGGGGCGCCGGATCAGCTGCGGGCCCCGGGTGGGCTCGATGAGGGCCGACGACGGGCGGTTGCCCCGGAACTCCCAGTAGGGGGCCGACGACCCGGGGAACCCCAGCAGGGGGCCGTCGGGGGGGACCGCCATGTGGGCCAGCAGCCGCCGGACCCGGCGGCCGCGGAGGGTGCCGATCTGCCGGGGGAGGCCGGTGACGGTGGTGGCCTCCGGCTGGGCCAGGTCGTCCCGTTCGGGGTCGTCGGCCAGGGTGGCCTCGATGACGTCGAAGGCGGCCAGGTCGGGGGCGTGGCCCGCCGGCCACGGCACCCGCAGCCGGAGCAACGCCCCCGACGCCAGGTCGACGGAGGTGGTGTCGTCGCCGGTGCAGGCCAGGACCAGCAGCCGCAGGGTGGCCCCCCCGGTGACCAGCACCCGCTCGCGGTGGGGGAGGTCCCGCAGGAGGGCCCGCCCGGTCGGCGGTCGTTCCGGTTGCGTCTGCGGCACTGCTCAGGCTCCTGATTCGGTCCGGTCCAGCTGGGCTGCCAGGGTACCCGGGTCGGCCGCCGGGGCCTGGCAGGCGAACCGGCGGCAGACGTACGCCGTCCCGGGTGGCCGGTCGACCCACAGCGGCGACCCCGACGGGTCTCCCCAGGCGACGACGGCGTCGGGGAGCCACCGGCCGCGGACCACCGCCAACAGGTCGGGGCGGTCGCCGGCGACGACCACCTCGGTGCGGTCGGCGTCGAGGGCGACCGCCGCCACCAGGTCGGCCACCGCCATGGGGTGCTGGTCGAGGAGCGGGGCGGACACCTCCAGGATCCGGCGCCCGGCGGCCTCGAACCGGTCGGCCCCGGTGAGGGCGGCCAGGCGGAGGAGGGCGACGGCGGCGACCGAGTTGGCCGACGGCACCGCCCCGTCGACGGCCTCCTTGGCCCGGACCACCGGGGCCTCGGCGTCGTCGCCGGTGGTGAACAGCCCCCCGACGTCGTCGTCCCAGAACAGGTCCAGCAGGGCGTCGGCGGCCTCGGCGGCCCGGTCGGTCCACTGCGGCCGCCCGGTGAGCTCGCCGACCCGGGTCCAGCAGTCGACGAGCCAGGCGTAGTCGGCGGCGAACCCCGCCACGTCGGTGCCGAGGGACCGGAGCCACCGGCCGTCGGCCCGGCGCAGGTCGGTGTACAGCCCCTCCGCCAGCCCCTCCGCCCGCTCGGCCCACCCCGGGTGGCCGGTGGCCGCGGCGGCCTCGGCCAGGGTGGCGACGGCCATGGCGTTCCATTCCGTCAGCACCTTGTCGTCCCGGGCCGGTTGCGGCCGTCGCCGCCGGGCGGCCAGCAGGATACGACGGGCCTCCTCCACGTCGTCCGGCCGCCGGAGGGGTGCCCCCACCGGCCGGGACAGGACGGTCGTCCCCTCCCAGTTGCCCCCCTCGGTGATCCCGTACCAGGAGGTGGCCGCCTCCACTAGGTCCGGTCGGCCGGCGTCGGCCAGGGCGTCGGCGGCCTGGGCCCAGGTGAAGGTGGCGTGCCCTCCCTCGACCCCGGCGGCGTCGGCGTCCTCGGACGAGCACAGCCCGCCGGCCGGATTGGCCAGGTCGGCGACGACGTAGTCGAGGGTCTCGGTGGCCACCTGCAGGTAGTCGGGGCGGCCGGTGGCCTGCCAGCCGTGCAGGTACGCCCGGGCCAGCAGGGCCTGGTCGGTCAGCATCTTCTCGAAGTGGGGCACCAACCACCGGTCGTCGGTGGAGTACCGGGCGAACCCGCCGGCCAGGTGGTCGTACATCCCGCCGGCCGCCATGGCGTCGAGGGTGGTGGTGGCCATGGCCAGCGATCGGGGTGTGCCGGTCCGCCGGTGGTGCCGCAGGCACAGCTCCACCAGGGTGGGCCGCGGGAACTTCGGGGCCGGCCCGAACCCGCCCCACTGGGCGTCGAACCGTTCGGCCAGCGACGCCACCGTGGCGTCGAGGACGTCGGCGAACTCCGGCACCGTCGCCGGGCCGTCGGTGGCCAGCCGGTCGACCAGGCGGACGTCGCCGGCGACGGCGCCGACCAGCTGGTCGGCCTGGGACTCCACTTCGGCCCGACGGTCCCGCCACGCCTCCGCCAGGGCGGCCAGCACCCGCCGGAACGCCGGCATGCCGTGCCGGTCGGCCGGCGGGAAGTAGGTGCCCCCGAAGAACGGCCGGCCGTCGGGGGTGCAGAACACCGACATCGGCCACCCACCCGACCCGCTGACGGCCTGCACGGCGGCCATGTACACGGCGTCGACGTCCGGCCGTTCCTCCCGGTCGACCTTCACCGACACGAACCACCGGCCCAGGTCCTCGGCCACCGCCGGGTCCTCGAAGCTCTCGTGGGCCATCACGTGGCACCAATGGCACGAGGCGTAGCCGATGGACACGAACACCGGCTTGTCCTGCTCACGGGCCACGTCGAACGCTTCGGGGCCCCACGGGAACCAGTCCACCGGGTTGTCGGCGTGCTGCTTGAGGTACGGGCTGGTCTCGGCGGCCAAGCGGTTCACTCGGGTCGATGCTACGACCCGGGAGGGTATCGGGGTGGCGGGTAGGGTGACCGGCCGTGGAACTGCGACTGGACGGAAAGACGGCGGTGATCACCGGGAGCAGCCGGGGGATCGGCCTGGCCATTGCCCGCCGGATGGCCGAGGCCGGGGCGAACGTGATGCTGACCTCCCGGAAGGCCGACGCCCTGGAGACTGCCGCCGCCGGCTTGGCCGGGCTGGACGGGGAGGTGTCGTGGTACGCCGCCCACGCCGCCGACCCCGAGCAGGCGGCGGCCTGCGTGGCGGCCACCGTCGACCGGTTCGGCGGACTGGACATCCTGGTGAACAATGCCGCCACCAACCCGTACTACGGCCGGATGATCGACATCGACAAGGCCCGGGCGGAGAAGACGGTGGCCCTCAACCAGCTCGGCGTCCTCCTGTGGACCCAGGAGGCCTACAAGGCCACCATGGCCGACCGCGGCGGCTGCGTCGTCAACCTGTCGTCGATCGGCGGCCTCGGGCCCGAGCCCGGCATCGGGTGGTACAACGCCACCAAGGCCGCCGTCATCCACGTCACCCGGCAACTGTCCTACGAGCTGGCCCCCGGTATCCGCATCAACGCCGTCGCCCCCGGGCTGATCAAGACCGACCTGGCCCGGGCGCTGTGGGAGGGCCGGGAAGACGCGCTAGCGGAGCACATCCCGTTGCACCGGCTGGGGGAGCCCGACGACATCGCCGCCGCCGTCGTCTTCTTGGCCTCCGACGCCGCCTCCTGGATCACCGGCCAGGTCCTGGTGGTCGACGGCGGCACCACCATGATGCCGTCGGGGGGCTGGGGGTAGCTACCGCAGGTCGGTCCGGCGGACCTTCCCCGACGGCGTCCGCGGCAGGGCGTCCACCAGGACCAGCTCCTTCGGGGCCGCCCACGGCGAAAGGGTGGCGGTGGCCAGGTCGGCCAGAGACCGCAGGGTCGGCGGTGCCGACGGATCGGCCGGTACCGCCCACGCCACCACCCGGTCCCCCCACTCGGCGTCCGGCCGCTTCCACACCGCCACCTCCGCCACCCCCGGATGGGTGGCCAGCAATTGCTCGACGGCCACCGGCCACACCTTCTCCCCGCCGGTCACCACCACCTCGGCCAGCCGGCCGTGCACGACCAACCGGCCGTCGTCGTCGAGGCGGCCGCCGTCCCCGGTGGGCAGCCAGCCGCCCCCACCGTCGGGACCGGCCACCGTCGGGTCGGTGCCGTCCCGATACGCCCGCAATAGCATCGCCCCCCGCAGCAGCACCTCCCCGTCCACCACGGCGACGTCCACCCCGTCCAGCGGTATCCCGTCGTAGACCACCCCCGAGCCCGTCTCGGTCATGCCGTAGGTGGCCACCACGTTGGCCGGCAGGTCGCCGGGAGGGGCGGCGCCGCCGAGGAGGATGGTGTGGAACAGGCCGGGGTCGATGCGGCGGAGGGCGGTGGCCACCAGGGAGGTATGGGTGACGACGCCGCCGCTCCCGGACCCGGCCCGGCCGACGGCGGCGACCTGGTCGGCGTCGAACCGGGGCAGCACCGTCAGTGGGGTGCCGGTGACCAGGGCGCGGGTGACGACGGCCAGGCCGCCGATGTGGGCGAGGGGCAGGCAGCCCAGCCAGCCGTGCGCCGTCGGGTCGACGGCGAGCCGGGCGGAGGTGGCCCAGGCCGACGCCGCCACGGCGTCGTGGGTGAGCACCACCCCCCGGGGGGCACCGGTGGACCCGCTGGTGGCCATAACCAGGGCGTCACCGTCGTCCACCGGGACGCCGTCTTGGAGCCGGGTGATGGCGCCGTCGGCTCCCACCACCCGGGTCGGCCGGAGGGCGGCCAGCAGCGCCCGGGCCGCCGGGGGCGGCAGCCGGGGGTCCAGGGGGGCGGCGGCGTCGCCGGTGTCCCAGACGGCTTGCAGGGCGTCGACGAACCCCCGTCCACCCGGCAGGTCGATGGCCACGAGCTCCGGCATCCGCCGGTAGCGTAGGCCGCCGTGAACGACCGCGACGCCGGACCGCCGGGGCCGGTGAAGCGTTGGGTGCTGGGTGCCCGGCCGCGGACGCTGGCGGCCGCCGCAGTGCCCGTCGTGGTCGGGACGGCGGTCGGGTGGTACCAGCGGAGCCCGCTCCTCGTCGACTACACGTGCATCTCGGCCCGGTTGCACGGGCATTGTGCGCCACCCAGCCTTACCGGAGCCCTATGGTCCACGCGCCTCGTCGATGGGCCCGGGGTGGTGATCTGGTGGCGGGCGGTGTTCGCCTTGATCGTCGCCCTGGCGGTCCAGGTGGGGACCAACTACGCCAACGACTACTCCGACGGCGTCCGCGGCACCGACGAGCGCCGGGTGGGCCCGGTGCGGCTGGTGGCCTCCGGCCTGGCGGCCCCGGCGACCGTGAAGCGGGCCGTCTACCTGTCCTTCGCCGTAGCCGCCGTGGCCGGTTTCGCCCTGGCGGCGGCCACCACCTGGTGGTTGCTGCCGATCGGCGCCGCTTGCTTTGTGGCCGGCTGGCTGTACACCGGCGGCCCGAAGCCCTACGGCTACCTAGGCCTCGGGGAGGTGTTCGTCTTCGTCTTCTTCGGCCTCGTCGCCACCATCGGGTCGGCCTACGTCCAGACTGGACAGCTGTGGTTCCACACCGTGTTGCCCGGGAACGCCTACGCCGGTGGCCTGGCGTTCTGGGCGGCCATCGCCGTCGGGCTGCTGGCCACCGCCCTCTTGGAGGCCAACAACCTCCGCGACATCGCCGGCGACGTCATCGCCGGGAAGAAGACGTTGGCCGTCCGGTTGGGCCGGCACCGGGCCGGGTGGCTCTACGTCGGGTCGATGCTGGGGGTGGCCGCCGGCATCGTCCTGGTCGGTCTGGTCCGGCCGTGGGCGTTCCTGGCGCTGCTGGCCCTGCCGCTGGCCGTCCCACCCTGCCGGCTGGCCCTCTCCGACGCCGAAGGCCGGGACCTGCTGCCGATGCTGGGGGCCACCGGCCGCCTGCAGTTGGTCGTCGGGGCTCTGCTGACCCTCGGGATCCTGCTGTGACCGACCCGGCGTCGACGGGATCAGTCGAGGAAGTGACGGACCATCAGGGTGACCAGGGCCGGCTGCTGCAGGTGGGCGGCGTGGCCGGCCCCGGGGACGAGGGACAGGACGGCCGCCGGGAGCCCGGCCACCAGCCGCCGCCCAGCGGCGGTGAACCGGAGGTCGCCGGCGCCGACCACCACCAGCGTCGGCGCCGACACCTCGCCGAGGCGGTCCCACAGCGGTTCCTGCGTCCCGGTGCCGGCCAACCGCAGGCTCGACGCCAGGCCGCCGGGGGTGTTCCGGCGGCGCTCCTCCGGCGCCGGTGTCACCAGGCCGGCGAACATCGGGGCGGCCAGCCACCGACGGACGAACCCGTCGACGTCCCCCGACGACGCCAGCTGGTCGGCCAGGTCGTCGTCGCGCTGTCGCCGCACCGCCCGGGCGCCGGCGTCGTCGATGCCGGCGGTGCCGCCGACGACGACCAGCCGGCGGACCAGGTTCGGCCGGGCCAGGGCGGCGTGGAGGGCGAACCGGGCCCCCAACGAGTAGCCGACCAGGTCGAACGGGGCCCCGCCGCTTTCGGCGGCGCCGGCCGCCGCCAGCAGGTCCCCCCCGGCCACCAGGTCGGCCTCCACCGTCGACGATCCGCCGTGGCCGGGCAGGTCCACCCGCACCACCCGGTGCCCATCGGCCAACGCCCCGCCGAACGGCCCCCACAGCCGGCCGGTCTGGGTGAACCCGTGGGCCAGCACCACCGGCGGCCCGGTCCCATCCACCTCCACGTGCAGCCCCTCGACGTGCGGTTCGGTAGGCACAGCTCGTGAGCGTAGAGGCCGACGTCCAGGCCACCTTCTGCGCCACCCTCGTCGACGGGTGGGTGCGGGCCGGCGTCACCGATGCCGTCGTGTGCCCCGGGTCGCGGTCCACCCCGCTGGCCCTCGCCCTGGCCGGCCGCCCGGAGCTTCGCCTACACGTCCGGCTGGACGAGCGGAGCGCCGGGTTCTTCGCCGTCGGCCTCGGCCTGGCCACCGGCCGGCCGGCCGTGGTGGTCACCACCAGCGGCACCGCCGCCGCCGAGCTCCACCCGTCGGTGGTCGAGGCCCACCACGCCCGGGTCCCCGTCGTCGTCTGCACCGCCGACCGGCCGCCCGAGCTGCAGGACGTCGGGGCGCCGCAGACCATCGACCAGGTCCGCCTGTTCGGGGCCGCCGTCCGCTGGTTCTCCGCCCCCGGCGTCCCGGTCGACACCACCAGCGCCACCTGGCGCCCGTTGGCCCACCGGGCGGTAACCGAGGCCACGTCGGGTCCAGCCGGTCCCGGCCCGGTGCACCTCAACCTGGCCTTCCGGGAGCCGCTGGTCGGCCACGCCGGCCCCCTGCCGCCCGTCCGGCCGGCGGTCCGCCCGCCAGCCTCGACCGCCCCGGCGCCCACCGGACCCGCGCCCACTGCACCGGCGTCGAGACCGCCGCGGCCGGCACCGTCGGACGTCGACGGCTGGGTGGCCCGTTGGTCGGGGGGCCGCGGCGTGGTCGTCGCCGGCGCCCGCAGCGGCCCCCCGGCGGCCGTGCTGCAGTTGGCCGAACGGCTCGGCTGGCCGGTGTTGGCCGACCCACGGTCGGGGTGCCGGGTGGACCACCCCCACGTGGTGGCGGCGGCCGACGGCGTCCTCCGCTCCACCACCGCCCGGCGGGCCCTCCGGCCCGAGGTGGTCGTCCGCCTCGGCGACCCGTGGGCGTCGAAGGTGCTGTCCGGCTTCCTCGCCGAGGCCGCCGGCGCCGGGTCGGAGATGGTGACGGTCGACCCGTGGTGGCGATGGGCCGACCCCGACCGGCTGGTCACCGAGGCGGTGACGGCCGACCCGGGGGAGTGGACCACCGAGCTGGCCGGGGGGAGCTGGGGGGCACCGCCGCCGGACTGGGTGGCCCGGTGGCGGGTCGCCGAGAAGGCGGCGCAGGAGGCGATCGCCGGGGTGGTCGAACCCGGACCGTTGACCGAGCCGGGGGTGGCCCGGAGGTTGTTCGGCCTGCTGCCGGCCGCCGCCCGGGTGGTGGTGTCGTCGTCGATGCCGGTCCGCGACCTGGAGTGGTACGCCCCGCCGACGGCCGCCCCTCCAGAGGTGCTGGCCAACCGGGGGGTCAACGGCATCGACGGGGTGACGTCGACCGCCCTGGGGGTGGCGGCCGCCGGAGATGGACCGGTCGTCGCCGTCCTCGGCGACCTCGCCTTCCTGCACGACGTCTCCGGGCTGGTCCAGGTCGGCCGGGGGCCGATGGAAGGAAGCTGCACGTTGCTGGTCGTCGACAACGGCGGCGGCGGCATCTTCAACTTCCTCCCGCAGGCCACCGCCGTGGACGAGGCCCGGTTCGAGCAGCTGTTCGGCACCCCGGCCGCCGCCGACGTGGTGGCGGTGGCCCGAGGGTTCGGCCTCCCGGTCGCCGACGTGGCCACCACCGCCGACCTCGCCACCGCCCTCGGGGTGACCGTCGGCCGGCCGGGAGTGGCGGTGGTCCGGGCGCGGGTGCCCGGTCGGGTGGACAACGTCGCCCTCCACGACCGCATCCACGGCGCCGTGTGCGCCGCGGTCGACGCCGCTCTCGGGTGACCGGCTAGCGGTACCTGGCGGCCGGCACCCAGCTGCCGTGGAACCCGAACGGCACCCGGGCCGGCAGGTGGACGACGGCGTCGGGGTCCTTGCCGAACGACGACGCGTCGAGGATGACCAGGTCGCTCTTATCGGTGCCGGCGTCGTACACCACCGACAGCACCCACCCCTCGTCGTCGGCGCGGCCGTCGGGGTCGCGGACGAACACCGGCTCCCCCGGGTACCGGCCCGGTCCGGGGTCCCACCGGGCGGTGACGTCGCGGACGACGTCGTAGCGCAACAGGGCGTCGAACGACTGGGCGTCGTCGGTCTGGGACATCTCCACGCAGTACCCGTACCGGTACGGCCGGCCGGCCAGGGTGTCGTCCACCCGCGGGAACTCCACCCCCCGGTCGTCCAGCGGGGTAGCCGACAGCTGCCCCAGCGTCGGGTCCACCCGCCAGCGCTCCAGCGTCGGCGGCGCCGGGGTGATCAGGCCGGGCGGCGGGGTGTCGAACACCCGGTCGTACCGGCAGACGTCGAGGACCACTGTGGCGCCGTCGTCGAAGGCGTTCATGACGTGGAACACGTAGCACGGATCGATGCCGACCCAACGGGTGCCGGTGCCGTCCTCCCCGCGGTCCAGCACCCCCACCCGGGTGCCGGCCGACGGGTCCCACCGGAACGGCAGCGGCCGCCCGGTCATCGCCAGGTCCATGTCGAACACCACCGGGAGGTCCAAGAACGCCACCCGGGTGCCGGTCACCCCGAAGTCGTGCTGCATCGTCGCCCTCGGGATGTCGACGTCGGTCGAGTGCACCAGCGACCCCGACGAATCCAGCTCGTGGTACCGGAGGAACGGCGGCCCGAAGACGTCGTAGCCGAAGAACGCCAACCCCCCGGTGTCCGGGTCGGCGTGGGGGTGGGCGGTCATCGCCGACGTCAGCGTCCCGTCGAAGTCCTCCACGCACACCGTGTCCAGGTCGGTGGTCAGCCGGTGGGGGAACCCCGACTCCACCAACGCCAGCAGCTGCCCACCGTGCCAGATCACGTGCGTATTGGCCGGCCCTGTGATCGGCTCCTGGGGGCCCCGCGGGGGGGCCGTCCCGGCCTCGGCGGCCAGCTTGCGGGTGCGGACCCAACGGTTCCGGTACGACACCGCCCCACCGTCGCGGAGCTCGACGGCGTGCACCATGCCGTCGCCGCCGAACCAATGGTACGACTCCGGGTCGGCCACCGACACCGGGTTCGGACCGTTCCGGACCAGCAGCCCCTCCAGGGCCGGCGGCACCGCCCCGTCGACCGCCAAGGGTCGCTCGACGGTCAGCTCTTCGGTCACCGGGGCGAAGTTCCCGACGAGGTACGGGTTGGTCACCACCTCACCATACGCCTCGCCATACGGTGCCCCCATAGGCGCCGGCCGATGGGGGCACCGGCACCGCGGTATGGCAGTCTTGGCGCATGGCGTCGTTCTCCGCCGACCTGCGGTTCCGCGGCCTGTTGCACCAGGTCACCGACGACGGTCTGCTCGACCGGATGGACCACGGCACCGTCACCGCCTACATCGGCTTCGACCCGTCCGCCCCCAGCCTCCACGTCGGCAGCCTCATGCAGCTGTGCACCCTCCGCCGGCTGCAGCAGGCCGGCCACCCGCCCATCGCCCTGGCCGGCGGCGGCACCGGCATGATCGGCGACCCCGGCGGGAAGTCGGCCGAGCGCAACCTCCTGTCCGCCGACGTCCTCGCCGCCAACCTCGACGGCATCCGGCCGCAGCTCGAACGGTTCCTCGACTTCTCCGGTCCGGCCGCCGCCAAGCTGCTCGACAACGCCGAGTGGCTCGGCGCCATGTCGGCGATCGACTTCCTCCGCGACGTCGGCAAGCACTTCACCGTCAACCAGATGGTGGCCAAGGAGTCGGTGAAGGCGAGGTTCGAGCGGCCCGACCAGGGGATCTCGTACACCGAGTTCAGCTACATGCTGTTGCAGGCCTACGACTTCCTCCGCCTCCACCTCGACCACGGCTGCGACCTCCAGGTCGGCGGCAGCGACCAGTGGGGGAACATCACCATGGGGGTCGACCTGATCCGCAAGGTCGCCCGCGCCGAGGCCTACGGGCTGACCACCCCGCTGGTGCTGAAGGCCGACGGCACCAAGTTCGGCAAGACCGAGTCCGGCACCGTCTGGCTCGACCCCCGGCTGACCAGTCCCTACCGGCTGTACCAGTTCTTCTTCAACACCGACGACGCCATGGTCGGCACCTACTTGCGGTACTTCAGCTTCCTCGACCACGACGACCTCCTCGCCCTCGACCAGGCCACCGCCGAGCGTCCTCAGGCCCGTGACGCCCAGCGGGCCCTGGCCCGCCAGGTGTGCACCCTGGTCCACGGGCAGGCCGAGGTGGACCGGGCCGAGCGGGCCGCCGCCGCCCTGTTCGGCGAGGACATCGCCGACCTCGACGAGCGGACCCTCCTCGACGTCGTCGACGACGCCCCGGCCACCACCGTCGACCGGACCGCCCTCGTCGACGGCCCCGCCGGCGGCCTCAGCCTGGTCGACGCCCTCGTCCGGGTCGGCCTGGCCGGCTCCAAGGGGGAGGCCCGCCGGACCATCGGGCAGGGCGGCGCCTACGTCAACAACCGCCGGGCCGACGACGTCGACCGGACCCTGCAGGTCGCCGACCTCCTCCACGACCGGTACGTCGTCCTGCGGAAGGGCCGCAAGGACTACCACCTGTTGCGGGCCGAGTGATCGACACCCCCCAACCCCCGCCCCCCGACGACCCCCGCTCCGCCCGGCCGCCCCCGCCGTCGGTCGAGCCCGCCGGCCCCCGCCGGCGTGGCCAACCCCGCGGCCACGGCATCAGTGCCCGCTGGTGGTTCGCCGCCGGTGCCGTCGTGGTGGCCGCGGTGGCGGTCATCGCCTTTATCTCCTACGGCCACCTCGGCCCGACCGGCACCCCGGCCCAGCGGATGAACGCCTGGGTCGCCGGCGCCGACCTGAGCCAGAACCTCGGCAGCATCCACGACGACGGCGTCCACCTCGACAAGGTGCTGGCCCAGCACAAGGGAACGCAGGCCGTCCATACCGTCTGCGGGGTCATGGCCGTCGACGCCCAGACAGGGAACAACCAGCTGCCCAGCCCGAACACCGAGCTCAACCAGATCCTGGCCCGGGCCTACAGCGCGGAGTACGACGCCGCCAACGCCTGCTACGACGCCGGCGCCGACGACGCCGCCGGGCTGGCCGCCTCCGCCCGGTACCGGGCGAAGGCCGACCGGCTGTTCGTCGAGGCCCTCGCCCAGATCGCCCAGGTCAGCGGGAAGTCGGTGTCCACCACGACGACGACGTCCCCGACAAACACAACAGCCAGCATCTTCGGATGACCGGCAGCGACGACGACGGCTACGACCGGCTGCGGCGCCGGGTGCTGTGGTCCCTCCCCACCGGCCTCTACCTGATCGGCAGCCGGGCCGACCAACCCGACGGGTCGGTGCAGCGGAACCTGATGACCGCCAACCTGGTCGTCCAGGTGGCCACCGACCCCAAGCTGGTCGCCGTCGCCGTCGACGCCACCGCGGTCACCGCCGGCCTGGTCGACGCCGGGGGGTGCTTCACCGTCAGCCTCCTCCACCGCGACGACCGGGCGGTGGTCCGAAAGTTCGTCAAGCCGGCCGACGACGTCGAGGTGGACGCCGACGGCCGCGCCGTCGCCATCGCCGGCCACCCGGTGGTCGAGCAGGCCACCGGCGCCCCGATCCTCGCTGCGGCCGCCGCCTGGTTGGACTGCGAGGTCCGGCACCGGTGGCCGCTGGGCAGCCACCACCTGTTCGTCGGCGAGGTCGTCGCCGTCGGTGGCCCCGAAGGCGACATCGGCGAGATCCTCCGGATGGAGGACACCCGGATGAACTACGGCGGCTAGTGGTTCCGCGCGTTAGTTCGTCGGTGTATCCCGGAGCCAGGCGGACGGGTCGTTGAGGTAGAGGCCACAGGCGCAGTCGAGGGCCTCCTCGGCGCTGCCGGCCGTCATGCCGGACGGC
>Ga0134126_10004025_pt1 | contig 18399 bp, 16 predicted proteins | sample KB31752_FD_96881 | JGI IMG/M metagenome (GOLD analysis project Ga0134126, IMG submission 96881) | Terrestrial soil microbial communities with excess Nitrogen fertilizer from Kellogg Biological Station, Michigan, USA - KB3-175-2 | ecosystem: Environmental > Terrestrial > Soil > Unclassified ...
GCGGCGGCTGGACCAAAGAAAAGATCCTCGCGATCATGAAGGATAGCCGCATCGGCGCCTATGGGGCGATCGGGCTCATCCTGATGCTGGGGAGCAAATTTATCTTGTTGCGCGAGCTGCCGGCTTTCACACCTGCGCTAAATGGAGCAGTCGCCGCCCCGTGGAATGTCTTTTTCGATCACCGCTATGCGATCCTGGCCATTGTGTGTGCGCATAGCCTTGGCCGGTTGATGCCGGTGCTGGTGATGCAAGCGGGGACTTATGCACGGGCAGATGCGAATGCAGGTGCCGGCGCGGTGGATGCAGGTAAATCGGGAGCCATCGCGGGCCAGCGCATGTCCACGGGCGGGCTGATCGCGGCGGTGATCTTTGCGCTCGCGCCTTTTAGCTTTTTACCCTGGCATTATCTGCTGGTGATCGCGCCGGTGCTGTATGCCGCCTTCGAGCTAAACCGCTATTTCAAACGCTGGATCGGCGGCTATACGGGCGATTGTCTCGGGACCATCGAGCAGGTTTCGGAAATCATGATTTACCTCGGTTTTGTGCTAATCTTCCGGTATTTTTAGGGGCGCTTCCGGCTGACCGGCGGCTATATTTCTCATGAACGATATCTATCTCATCCGGCATACCACGCCGGCCGTGGCCAAGGGCATTTGTTACGGGCAAACCGATCTGGACGTCACCGCAAGTTTTATCCCGGAAGCGGAGGCTATCCGCGAGGTGCTGCCTGCGCCTTTTGCCGCGGTATACAGCAGCCCGCTGCAGCGCTGCGCCCGGCTGGCTACCCATCTTTTTCCCGGCCACACTGTGTCGCTCCGGCCCGAGCTCATGGAACTGCATTGCGGCAGTTGGGAGATGCAACCCTGGGATGATCTGCCCAAGGACGAGATCGATCCCTGGATGGCGGATTTCGTGAATATCCGGGTCCCCGGAGGTGAGAGCTATCTGGATCTTCATGCCCGGGTAACGCAATGTTTTAACGCCATCGCGGGTGCGGATGCCGGCGGTCCCCAGGCCATTGTCGCGCATGGCGGCGTACTCCGGAGCGTCCTCAGCGGGATCACCGGGACGCCGCTGATCGAAAGCTTCAAGGTGTTCTCGCTTTATTATGGCTGCGTTGTGCGCATCTTTCCCACCGCGGCCGGTCTCGACTATGAGGTCCTGCTGAACAACAAGCCGGAAGAGCGCGAGCAGCATAAGCCAAGCTCGTATTACAAGAAATTCACGTAGCATGAAATTCAACTTTGATTTCGACCAGCTGCTTACGGTGACCTTCACCTTATTTGCCGTGATCGACATCATCGGCAGCATCCCGCTGCTGCATGCGCTGAAGAAAAAGATCGGCGGCCTTCACGAAGGAAAGGCGACGCTGATCTCGGGTGCGCTGATGGTACTTTTTCTTTTTGGCGGGGAGCAGTTCCTGCGCATCCTGGGCGTAGACCAAAAGTCATTTGCCGTGGGCGGCTCGATCGTGATCTTCATCCTCGGGCTGGAGATGGTGCTGGGGATCGAGCTTTTTAAAAGCGAGCCGGATGCGAAGGCGTCGGTGGTGGTGCCCATCGCATTTCCGCTCATCGCGGGTTCGGGTACGCTGACGACCATCATGTCCCTCAAAGCCAACTACGAGACGACGACGGTGCTGGTGGGCATCATCGTCAACCTCATCTTTATCTTTATCGTCCTGAAGTCGATGGATTTTATCGAACGCATGCTAGGCCCCGCCGGGATGATCGCCATCCGCAAATTCTTCGGCGTGATCCTGCTGGCGATCGCCGTTAAAATATTCAGCACCAACCTGCGCGGGCTGCTGCGATAAGGCCGGCCGCGGCCCGGGATTCGTAAAATCATGCCCCCGCTTTTCCCCAAATGGAAATTATTACCTAATTTCGCCCTCCTTTCGAATGCCAGCCCCCTGCTGCCCAACGAATTTGGTCACGTAGTACAATGGATAGTATAAGGGTCTCCGAAGCCCTGGATCCAGGTTCGATTCCTGGCGTGACCACATTATAGCCTCATAATCATCAAATTATGAGGCTTTTTTTATTTTCCGAGGTACAAAGCCTGGCACCTGAGTTAGCGGCTTGGTTAGTAGCTTAGTTAGCAGAGAGCACATTAGATTAAGAGATGGAGAACGGCAAGGTGAGATTATACACCCTCGAAGAAGCTGAGACGGGAGATAATCATTATCGCCTCGGTGAAAGAACCGTTTCGGTGTCTTACCCCGCTAATTCGCTCCCGGCTTATAGACCATTGTTGTTGTCGGATCGCTGGGCGTGACCTCTTTCATGTCCAGCACCATGGTAAGCTGATCCTGTGTCAGGACGGTGATCGTTATTTTGAGATGATTGTTCACTATAGCCTTGAGCGACTTTTTAGCCGCATCATATTTCCAGGTCCCTGGCAGCGCATCGTTCTTCCCATTAGCAGTCGCGACAATCGTCCCATCCTTTTTGAAGTCATAATTTATCGTCGGCGCGCCCGGCATTGCTCCCAATTTTTGCCCGTCCTCGATAGCATAATTAAATACCCATTTCCTGCACAATAGCCCCTTGACCGAGTCGGCGGAAATATTGATGTCCTGTGCAAATAGTTCGTTGACCGAAGCCGCCGAGACGAGCAGCAGGATAAGGGTGAATAGTTTTCTCATAAGCATTTATTTCAATACCGATTTCAGCTCGTTCTCGAGATCCTCGCCACGCAGGGACTGGGCGATGATCTTACCCTGCGGGTCGATGAGCACATTGAAGGGTATACCGTTGAACCCAAAGGTCGACACCGCCTCACTTTGCCAGAATTTGAGATCGCTCACATGCGTCCAGTCGAGATGGTCGGCGCGGATCGCCTCCTGCCAGGCCCCCTTTTCTTTGTCGAGGGATACGCCGAGGATCGCGAAGTTCTTTCCTTTGAATTCATGGTATGCATTCACGACATTGGGGTTCTCCGCACGGCAAGGTCCACACCAGCTGGCCCAGAAATCTACCAGCAGGTATTTGCCGCGAAAGGAGGAAATAGAAATGGATTTGCCGTTAGCATCGGGCAGCGTAAGATCGGGGGCTTGTTTGCCGACCCAGCTTTTCTCATCCTCTTCTTTTTGTTGCGCGGCCATTTGCTGTTCGCGTTTATCATAGTCCTGTTTGAGACCCAGCAACGTCGGATTATCGGGATACTTCTTTAGTTGATCGATAAGCGAAGCCTGAAATTCCGCGGGCGGAAGACTGCGCGAAGAAAAGCTCAGCGCAAGTGCGGAAAGGGTAGGATTCGTACAGGTATTGACGAATTGTTTTAAAAACATGTTGAGATCCGCCAGCGCGCCGTTGGCCTGGTTCATCGCCATGGACTGAAGCGTATCCGGAGCCTTGGCCTGCCGAAGACTGTCGGCTGTCCGCATGACCTTTTCCACTTCGTAATCTTTTTTGCCAAAGGTCTTGATGAATTCCCTGAGCTGCGCGCTGGCCTCGGAGCCGCTGACCTCATAGAAATCATCCTTTTTGCCCAGGTCGACATTCACGCGGGCCTCGGGCGCGTCGTTGATCAGCGGCACGGCAATGGCGTTGTTGCCAAAGACGAGCTCGTAGATCTCCTGGTTCTTTGTGACCCCGCTGACGGTGAAACTACCGTTGCTTACCGGCAGCTTGGCGGAATCGAGGATCACCGGCGGCTGATCCTGGCCGTAAGAGACCTCCATGAGATAGACCTTGGAGATAGGGCCCGCTTCGGCCGACAGCACATTGGCGTTCTTAAAGGTGCCGGTGACCGTGAAGGTGCCTTTCTTTTTGGTTTGGCAGGAGACAGCGAGTATGAATAAGGCCGTAAAGGCCGCGAAAGTCTTTAAACGCATAGCTTAATTTTCCAGTTTTTCGAGTAATAATTTATTCGTGAGTTTTGGATCGGCCTTTCCTTTGGACAGTTTCTTGACCTCGCCGACGAACAGACCGATGAGTCCTTTTTTCCCTTTTTTGTATTCCGAAACCTTGTCGGGCATGCCCGCCAGCGCCTGTTCGACCCATGCGGCGATCTCACCGGTATCGGAACTTTGGAGGAGGTTGAGGGCGGTGGCGATCTCGAGGGGTGCGCGGGCCGGTTCCAGCAGCAGCACGGGGAAGATGCGTTCGGCGGCGATGGAAAAGCTCAATGCGCCTTCTTCCACCAGCCGGATGAGTGCAGCCAGGGACTCGGGCGGGACAGGGAAGTCTTTCCAGTCGAGATTTTTTTCGTTAAGGTTGGACTTGACGGGGCCAAGCAGCCAGTTAGCTGCCGCCTTATAATTTTTTGTATGGCCAATGAGCCGTTCGAAATAGCCGGCGCTCTCTTTTTCGTCGGCGATCACCCGGGCATCGTATTCGGAGAGCTGCAATTCGCGGGTATATTTCTGCACCAGTTCTTCGGGCATCGGGGGGAGTGAAGCGCGGACCTTTGCCAGAAACTCGTCCGTGACTTCGAAGGGTGGCAAATCGGGATCGGCGAAATACCGGTAGTCGTTGGCTTCCTCTTTAGACCTGAGGGTGAAGGTCGTGCCGTCCCCGGCGTTGAAGCTGCGGGTCTGCTGCTGGATGTGTTGCCCTGTGGCCAGCAGCTCGATCAGCCGCCGGGATTCGAATTCGATGGCGCGCCGGACGTTGCGGATGGAGTTGAGATTCTTTACTTCCACCTTGGTGCCAAGCCGGGTGTCCCCCTTGAGCCTTACGGAGACGTTGGCGTCGCAGCGCATGCTGCCTTCTTCCATATTGCCGTCGCAGATCTCGAGATAGCGAAGCATCTTGCGCAGTTCGGTGAGATAGGCATAGGCTTCATCGCCGCTCGAGATACACGGCTCGGTGACGATCTCGATCAGCGGTACCCCTGCCCTGTTGAGATCGACACAGGTATAGTCGGGATCGATGTCATGCGAGCTCTTGCCCGCGTCTTCTTCCAGGTGGATGCGATTCAGCTGGATGTCGCGTTCGCCGGCCGTCGTCCGGATGGTTACGCGGCCGCCTATGCATATGGGCGTCGTGTGCTGACTGATCTGGTACCCTTTGGGCAAATCGGGATAGAAATAGTTCTTGCGGGCAAAGTAGTTGTTCCGCTCGATGGTACTCTTACACGCCAGCCCCATTTTGATCGCGAACTCCACGGCCGTTCGGTTCAGCCGGGGCAATGCGCCGGGCAGGCCCAGGGTCACGGGACTCACATGGGTATTCGGTTCGCCGCCAAAAACAGCGCTGTCGCCACAGAAAAGCTTCGTGCGGGTCAGCAATTGAGCGTGCACCTCCAGTCCTATCACCGTCTCGTATGCATCGTAGTTGATATCCATAATTATATCTGCGTCTGTGCTAACGCACAAAACGGATTCCATCCGTTTTAAGGCCAGCTGCCGGGGGTGCCGGCAGCTAGCAAAAGTACATAATTATGGGCACTTGGCCGTTGTGACGATGGGCGCCGGCTGGTCCGCTTTTAAAGATCGGCGGTCTTGAGCTTTCTGGGATTTTTGACCTCGAGCTCCAGCGGTTTGTCGTCGCGCAGGACGTTGACCTTCACGGTGGGTTTGAGCCGGCTTTCACGGGCAACGGCTGCGAGGCTGCCAGCGTCATTAACGGGGTGGCCATCGAAGGCAGTGATGATATCCTGTTCTTTGATGCCGGCCTTCGCTGCGGCAGATTCACCGTCGACATGAATGACCTTTGCGCCCTTGCCATCTTCGGTGTCCTGCGCACGGATGCCGAGACGTGGGCTGCTGGGGTTGTTCCAGTCATTGTAACCCCGTGGCACGAGCTGTTTGAAAAATTGCCGGTCCTGGCCGTCGGGTCCGCTGAAGTTGAAGGCCCTGCCGCCGGGGCTTTGGCCGAGGGTAACGGTCACTTTCGCCTCTTTCCCGCCGCGGAGATAGGTGATGGTGGCTTTTTCGTCCGGGTCATATTTGCCAACAGCGCGGCTGAGATCTTCGGGGCTTTCGATGGTGACCTCATCCAATTTCGTGATGACATCGCCTGTTTTAAGCCCGGCTTTCTCGGCGGCGCTGCCGGGAGAGACCTCGGCGATGCGCGCTCCTGCGGGGCCGCTTTCCGGACGCATGGAGGTAACCCCTAAAAAGGCCCTGTTCTGCGGCATCATTTCCTTAAAATCCCATTGTTGCCTGAAGGGGCTTATCATCATATCGCCGCCATCCATCATTATGGTGCCGTTCTTGAGTGATTTGAGCTTCCGCTTGGTGATCACCAGGTTGCCGTCCTCGTACTCCGAAGCCGGTTTGCCATTGATGAACAGCTCGCCATTTTTGATCTCGACGGTGACTTTGGCGTCCTTGTCGGTTTTTTGACGAATGATGATCTCGTTGTAGTTGTGGGGGTGCGCGGTATCCGCGGCATCCGATACTTCGCCCGGGGTGGGTACCAGTTGTTGGGAGAAGCCCTGCAACTGGAAGGTCAGCATTGCGATTGCCAGTGCCGGAACCTTAAGAAAGTGTGTGTTCATATTATCTACGTTTTCTTTCGTAGATCAAATATAGGGGGAAATTTGTGAATACGAAAGGATTCGGAAATGTTAAAGTCGCGGCCGGGCCGGCTGGCTTTAGCCGGCGTTTTTCCTTGCCTTTTTCAATGGCTCGAGCAATTGCTCGAGTCCATTGATCTTGATCTCATAGATCGTCGCCAGCAGCATACCCAGCTTGCCATTGGGGAACCCCTCGCGATGGAACCATTCGAGATAGGATACGGGGAGATCGCAGAGTAATGTGCCTTTGTATTTGCCAAAGGGCATCGGCATAGAGACCAGGGTGGTCAGCATTTCCGGGTCCATCACGCCAACAATTTTTTCACGCGTTCGATCACCTGTGGCAGGTTGCTGGCATCCTGGCCGCCGGCAGTGGCAAGGGTCTTCTGGCCGCCGCCGCCACCTTTGATCAGCGGGGCGATATGTTCCTTGATGATCTTGGGAGCCTCGAAACCCTTGGTCTCCACGAGCTTGTCGTCGAGCAGGAGGGCCACGGCGGCTTTGCCTTCGACGTTGGCGGCGAGCACGATGAGGAAAGGCGGATTGCCGGGCAGGGCGCCGAGCGCAGGGCGGAGATCGAAAGCCAGTTTTTTCACGGCGTCGGCGCTGCCGGTTTCGACGATGGCACCGATAAAGGTTACGCCACCGAGGTGCTGTACCCGTTGCAGGAGCTCACCGCGGGTGGCCTCCAGTTCGCGCGCTTCGGCGCGCTCGAGTTTCTTTTTCAGCTCGGCATTCTCGGCGACGAGGTTCTCGGCGGCCTTCGTGAGCTCGCGGGGATTCTTGAGCACCTCGCGGACGGTATGGAGCTCGGCAAAATGTTCGTCTACAAAGGTTTCGGCAGCTTTGCCGCCTACGGCTTCGATCCGCCGGACGCCGGCAGCGACGGCGCCTTCGTGTTTGATACGAAAAAAGCCGAGCTCACCCGTAGCGCCCACATGGGTGCCGCCGCAGAGTTCTACCGAATAGCCGGGATCGATGGTGACGACCCGGACGGTGTCGCCATATTTTTCACCGAACAAGGCCATGGCGCCCAGCTTCAGCGCCTCGTCCTTGGGCATCTCACGGATGATCACGGGGATGTTCTCGCGGATCTTTTCGTTGACGAGGACTTCCACCGCAGCCACTTCGGCCTCCGTCATCTTCGCGAAATGCGAGAAGTCGAAACGCAGTTGGTCGCTGTTGACGAGCGAACCCTTTTGGGCCACATGGGTGCCGAGGACCTTACGCAGGGCGGCATGGACGAGGTGGGTAGCGGAGTGATGGATCTCGGTAGCCTTGCGTTTGACCCGGTCCACCCTGGCGATCACCGGAGCTTCAGGGTCGGCAGGCAGCCGGTCCGTAAAAAGGACGATAAGACCATTCTCCTTTTTTGTATCGAGCACGGGGATGGATTCGGCGCCCGAGATAAGTATCCCGGTGTCACCTACCTGTCCGCCGCTCTCGGCGTAGAAAGGCGTAGCCTCGAGCACGAGCTGCCAGGACTCCTGACCCTTCTTTTTTATCTTTCGGTACTTGACGATTTGCGTGTTGGTCTCGAGCATTTCGTAGCCGACGAACTCTTCCAATGGGTTGTCGACGAGCACCACCCAGTCTTCGGTGTCGATGGTGGTGGCAGCACGCGAGCGGTCTTTTTGCTTCTTCATCTCATCCGTAAAGCCGGCATGATCGATGGTGAGGCCGCGTTCGTGGGCGATCAACCCGGTGAGATCGAGCGGGAAACCATAGGTGTCAAATAGCTCGAAGGCGGCGGCACCGGAGATGACGGTCGATCCCTTGAGGGCGGCCGTAATATCGTCAATCCTTTTCAGCCCCTTGTCGAGGGTGCGGAGGAAAGCCTCTTCTTCTTCCTTTACGACTTTGGCGACGAAGTCGGCCTGGTGATGGAGTTCGGAGAAAACATCCCGGAACTGATCCGCCAGCACGGGTACCAGCTGGAACAGCAATGGCTGTTTATAATCCAGGTAAGAATAATAATACCGGACGGCGCGGCGGAGGATTCTACGGATGACATAACCTGCTTCGGTATTCGAAGGCAGCTGACCGTCGGCTATGGTAAAGGAGATCGCCCGAAGATGGTCGGACAAGACGCGGAATGCGATATCCCGTTTGCTGTCGCCATAGTCGTATTGTTTTCTAACGATTTGTTCCACCACGGCAATGGTGCTGGTGAAAATATCCGTATCGTAGTTGGATTGCTTGCCCTGGATCACCCGGACGAGCCGCTCGAAACCCATGCCCGTATCCACATGTCTTGCCGGCAGGGGCACAAGGGTCCCGTCCTTGAGACGGTTGAATTGCATGAACACGTCATTCCAGATCTCGATGACCTGGGGATGGTCTGCATTTACCAGCGTGGCGCCATCGACCTTAGCCCGCTCTTTATCGGTGCGGGTATCCACGTGGATCTCGGAACAGGGTCCGCATGGGCCGGTGTCCCCCATCTCCCAGAAATTATCCTTTTTCTTACCCATGAGGATGCGGTCTTCGGCAATCCATTTCTTCCATTCGTCGAAAGCCTCGGTATCACGGGGCAGCTTATCTTTCTCATCGCCTTCGAACACGGTGACGTACAGCCGGTCCTTGGGTATCTTATAAACCATTGTCAACAGCTCCCAGCTCCAGGCGATGGCTTCTTTTTTAAAATAGCCTACGCCGGGGTCGGCCGGGTCGCCAAAGCTCCAGTTACCCAGCATTTCGAACATCGTATGATGATAGGTGTCAACGCCAACCTCTTCCAGGTCATTGTGTTTGCCGCTGACCCGGAGGCATTTCTGGGTGTCGGCTACCCGGGAATAGGGCGCCTTTTTGTTGCCGAGGAAAAAGTCTTTGAACTGGTTCATCCCCGCATTGGTGAATTTCAGGGTAGGGTCGTTCTTGATAACAATAGGGGCGGAGGGCACTATCGTATGTCCTTTCGATACAAAAAAGTCCAGGAATTCCTTTCGTATTTCGGCACTGGTCATCATAAACGGAACAATCTTTGGTTGTTATTTGGCTCGCACCTGTTATATTTGTGCGCCTGGCTCCTGATAAAAGCCGTGCAAAGGTACACCAAATCAGCCTGTTTTGCCGTTGTAACCCCAAATGGGTGATATCGGTCGGTCTGATGTCGAGTCTAATGTCCATTGAAGCGCCGAACGGTGCAACCACTGTCGCCGGATGAAGAAGATCAAGTACTATTATAACACGAACACCCTCCGCTATGAAAAGCTGGAGACGCCGCTGCGGGTGACCCTTCTGCGCGTCCTGGGGTTCCTGAGCGCCGCCGTCGTTACTGCCCTGATCCTCGTTTCCCTCGCCTATAAATATTTCCCTAGTGCCAACGAAAAACGGCTGATGCAGAAGAATGAAGCTCTTCAGGATAATTATTATACCCTGGACGATAAGGTCAAAAAGATGCAGGAGCAGATGACGGAGCTGGAAAAAAGGGATAATGGCGTCTACCGGGCCATCTTCGAGGCCGCACCTATCCCCGACAGTGCGCGGGCCAAGGAGACACAGCAGGAGCAGGAGATCAAGCTGGTCCAAGGCATGGACCAGGAGAATCTCTACACTTCCATCGCCGCCACCCTGAATCAGCTCTCGGCCCGCATGGCTAGTCAGGCAAAGTCGTATGTCCAGATCGACGGATTCATCAAGAACAAAGAACAGTTGCTGGCCTGTACACCCGCGATCCAGCCGGTGAGCAATAAGGATCTCAGCCGGATCGCATCGGGTTTCGGGTATCGCATCGACCCGGTGTATAAAACCACGAAATTCCACGCCGGGCTTGACTTCGCCGCACCGCAGGGTACGCCTATCTACGCCACCGCGAACGGCACGGTGGAGGTGGCAGGTAATACGGGTAACGGATATGGCAACCACGTGGTGATCAACCATGGGTACGGCTATGCTACGTTGTACGGACATATGTTCCGGGTGAAGGTCAAGCCCGGCGACAAGGTCAAACGCGGCGAGATCATCGGTTGGGTCGGTAGCACGGGTAAGAGCACCGGCCCCCACTGTCATTATGAGGTCCACCGAAATGGCGATCCCGTGGACCCCGTGTATTACTTCTACAACGACATCACCCCCGACCAGTACGACCGGCTGCTTAAGCTGGCGGCTTCCAGTAACCAAAGTTTTGACTAACTTCATAAGGATATACGCGTAGGCTCGATTTTTGAGCCAAAACGGCGATGAGCAAACAGACCCAGATAGCGCTTGATTTCGGCCAGGAGCCGCAAACCCCACCCCCCGCACCTGCTCCGGCAGCCAATGACGGTGGAGAGGAGGCTTCTTCGCGGCCGTATATGACGGCTGGGGGTGTCGGTGTGCGTATCAAAGCCTATAAACAGACGCCCACCCCTCAAAACGGGGATCTGTTTGGGAGCCTGCCGGCGGAGGAAATACCCGCCAGACCGGGTGAGCCTTTGGCCGAAGCCGTTGCCCAGCCTGATGTTTCCGAAGACATGGCGGCCGACGCGGCGGCAACGCTTGCAGAGAAGCAGGCTGCCGAGCTCGAGCGGTTACGGCTATTCGAAGAACGCGTCATGGCGTCGAGAGAGCGGGCAGGTATCTTCGAGCAGTCCACAGCGCCGCCGGAGGAGCTCGCTATCGAGCAGGTCGTAGCACCCGCGATCGAGCCTCCCCCAGCACCGGCGGTAGAGCCGAAGACGCCGCAACCCGTACAAGTTGAAGAACCCGTCCTTACGCCGGCCGTGGAACCCGTAATCATACCGAGAACAAAACGCACCCCCGCAGCAAAACGGGCGGCAGCGGCGAAACAGGGGCCATCCAAAAGAGGACGCAAATCGCTCAAACAGGTGGCTGCCGAGGCCGACCTCATCGAAATACCCGAAGACGAGATCCTGTTCAGCAAACAATATTATACCATGGGCGAGGTCTCGCAGATGTTCCATGTCAACCAGAGCCTCCTGCGTTTCTGGGAAACGGAATTCGACATCCTCCAGCCCCGCAAGAACAAAAAGGGGGATCGCTATTTTCGCCCCGTCGACATCAAACATCTCCACCTGATCTATCACCTCCTTCGGCAAAAGAAATATACCATCGAAGGCGCCAAAGAATTTCTGAAAAACAACAAAAAGGTCGAAGAACGTTTCGAGGTGATCCAGCGCCTGCAGCAGATCAAAGCCTTTCTCCAGGAAATGAAGGCGCAATTATAACTCGCCCCACTAATTGAACGACTGCCTGAATGTTGAAGGGGATAAGTTCGTTTTTGATTTGAACAGTCTCGTGAAGCTCTGGGGATGGCCAAAGCCCAGGTGATAAGCGATCTCGCTGACCGATAGATCTGTCGCTGTCAACATTTCTTTGGCCTTTTCAATTACTTTGTCTTGTATGTGCTGCTGGGCACTCCGGCCGGTAAGCGTCGTCAGCAGACTGCTCAGATAGCTGGGTGAGATGTTCAGTTCGCCGGCCACGTACTGGACAGTGGGCAATCCCGTTTCGATCAAGGTATCACGAGAAAAATAGTCCTTCAGTACTGCTTCGAGATGGGCCAGGATACGATGATGTACCATCTTCCGGGTGATGAACTGGCGCTGGTAAAATTTCCCGGCATAGGTCAGCAATAATTCAAGCCACGCAATGATGACAGGCTGGCTGAAGTGGTCGATGTTGGAACGGTGCTCGTCCCCTATTTGCCGGATGATGCCGGCAATTATCGATTCCTCATTTTCGGAAAGGAAAAGGGCCTCGTTGACGGAATAATCGAAAAAAGCATATTGTGCTATCCTTTGTGCCAGGGCAGTACCCCAAAGGAGGTCCGGATGGACGAGAAGTATCCACCCCTGGCCGGGCTGCTGACTTTCGGCCTCGCCCGGGCCGATGCTCAGGATCTGCCCGGGCGACATAAAGAACAGGATCCCCTCGTCAAAATCGCATTCAAGCTGGCCGTATTTGATCTTTACCATAGGGTTTCTCTTTAGCGCGATGGAATAGAAATCCATGACCATGCTCACGGGTTCGTTGCCTGCCAACCATCTCACCTGTCCGGCATCGAGGACGCTTATCAGGGGATGCCCGGGTGCGGGCAACCCCCTAAAGCGGTGAAAGTCACTGATGGTCTTAAGTCTGTATGGAGTGCTATGCAACATTACTGCTGGTTGAATTGCAGCGCAAATGTTTGCGCAAAATCTTTGAGTTTCGTCTTTCCCAACACCGGCTTATGCAGATCATACCCTTGACGCAATAAGCCACGACGGCTGGCGCTTCCCAGATCGACTATGTTCGCCGCGACATGTTCAGGTAATCCATTGTTTAACAAATTAGTTCGCATCTGCTCGTCGGTGACCCTCTTCCATAGGAGATCCGGCTTGCCGATATGCTCACCGAGCACATGGGCGACCTCGTTGCAGGTCGTTTCTTCACTGGCTACGTACCGGATCCTTCGGCGATTTTGATCCGGGCGAGCGGTATCCGTGAAAGCGGTATCCGGACCAGCACCATCCTGACCAGCACCATCGGCATTAACCAGTTCCTCCGCGGCGGCATCGGCGATATCTTCCGGGGCGACCAAAACAAGCCTGTCCGCCTCACCATAATTGCAGGTAATAAGACCTGTCGCTTTGATCATGGGAATAAAGCCGAGCAGATTGTAGAAAAAAGAGCAGGGGCGGAGAAACACTATCCCGACGTCCACGAGTTTATCCAGTTCTTTTTCAGCCGCATGGGCGCACAGGATAAAGCCCGTGTCCCTGTCCAGATCGGCGCCCCAGCTGCTCAAATGGACGACCCTGCGGATCCCCGCCTCCCGGATCGCCGTCGCATAATGGTCACCGAGCCTCCGGCCATACATCGAAGCGTCCGGCTCCGCAAACGGCTGGGGCGGTAACATAGTATAAACGGCGTCTGCACCGGCGATGGTGCCGCTTAAAAAAGGGACATCTTCGAGGGACCCGACCGCAGCCCTGGCGCCAAGCAATTCGATATCTTTTATTCTGTCCGCGTTGCTGCTGACCACAGTGACATGATGACCACCCTGGACAAGCTTTTGAGTGAGTGGCCTGCCGATATGGCCCAATGAACCGGTAACAATGATCTTCATATTTGAATTTTTTATGCCCCAAAGTTCCAGGTTCATAAAAGGACCGGCCTAACCGAATTCGTGATTGTCTTAGCCAAATCATTCAGAAACGCGGGTCCCGCTCCCCGTATCCGGCTCGGGCGGGGAAGGCTGTGCAAGATTTATCGTCGTACTCAGCCCCGCGATGTCGATACCTAACTCCGCAAACAACCGCAGCACGTCGAGATTCACCCGCTGTTTGATCGCATTGAACTCGTCAAAGGGTACCGGTGACGTATAGTAGTCTACATTCACCAGGAAGGCGGTACCGGAGATATCATTGAGATAAGCGTTGCCGTTCTCTACGTTGTCTTTTACCAAAAGCTTTTTGATCCGATAGATCGCGGTATCGATCTGCTCCGCAGTCGTCGTAAGACTCAGCTCAAGCCGGAGCTCTCCCTTGCGCTGCGTCCGCAGCGTCAGGTTGTCGACGACGCTATCCACCATTTGTTTGTTGGGGACCGTGACATAGGTCTTTTGGTCCGTGCGGATACGGGTACTGCGCAGACCGATCTTCTCCACGGTGCCGGAGATATTGTTCACTTTCAGGACGTCGCCGGATTTGAAGGGTTTGTCGAAGAAGATCACGAAGGAGGCGATGAGGTTCTCGATGCTCTCCTTGGCGGCCAGGGCGAGGGCGGCGCCGGCCAGACCCAGCGAGGCGAGGATGCTGGAGACATCCACGTGAAAGGCCGAGTTGAGGACCATCAGAATTCCGATGATGCCGAGGATCGCTTTGAGAAAATCGCGGATAAAGACGATCACCTGGATATCGCGGAAGCTGCCGTCTTTACGGCTCTTGGTACGTAGCACCAGGGCAATGAAATCCACCAGCCGCAGCAAGAGCCAGAAAAAGGCAGAGATCAGTATGATGACGGCGATGGACTGGATGATGGTCTTGGATCTCACCTCATAGATGTCGAACTCGAGCTCGGTGGGGAAGTGTAGCTTTTCGATGGAGGTAAGTGAGACGAAAAGGACGATAAAGGTGCCGATGGGGCCGACCACCAGTTCCAAAAAAGCATTACGATCGATCCCGGCCCCCATCCGGCCAATGAGGCGGAAGATCAGCCGGCCGATAAGCCGCGAAATGACCCGCTTGAGCGCAACGATGAAAAGGATGGTAATGGCGACGATGATGTACGATCTCAGCGGATTACTCAGGACTATGGTACTCCAGAAGCTGTGCATGGTGCAAAGATAAGGGCTTCGCGCGGAGCCTGCCGCGCGTGGCTATTTCCGCGAATACACCTCCAGCCCGCTCTTTTTCAACACATAGATCATACTAGGGGTGATATCGATGCGGAGGGCGCCCTGGTAATCGGCTGGTATGGGCTGTTCCATCATATTTAGCGTACCCGGCTCATAGCGATAGAACTGTGTATCGTCATGCCCCAGGAGATTCTTACCGATGACATTGAAATCCTTCCAGCCGCGGATATCGAGATGGGTTTTTAAGGTTCCGTAATGATCAAAGATGTACACGCCTTTAGCAGGGTCATAAAGATAGACGAGATCGCCACGGTCGCGGATAATAGTCGGATCGGGAACCGAGTCGAACAGCTGTCGGAAGTCGGTGGTCTGATCAACCAGCGTGCCGTCGTCGCGGACTCGTTTGAGCATCGCGTCGAGCTCGTCGTACACCCAGATGTTATTTTCATAGGCGAGGCCAATCGCTTTCGCCTGGAGGATATTCTGTTTGCGGAGATCAACCGTATTGATCAGATTCAGGAAACGATCCAGCTCGACGATCGTCGTGAACTCACGATAGTACACCAGTATCTTCAGCGGATTGGTGGCGTCAATGAACGTGATCTTGCCATACCGGCGGACATCGTTGAAGACAGCCAGCGAGTCACCGCGCGGACTGAGCTTTTTGAGCTGGTTGTCGGAGTTGAGCACATAGATATTGCCAAGATTGTCGACGGTAAAATCGACGATATCCTGGGGGACCTTGAGCGTCAGCGTGAAATCGCCCATGGAGCCCGGCTGGGCAGCGGGTGGCGGCTGCTCGGTTTGCTGCGCCAATACGGGCCGGCTGCCTGCCAGCAAGAGCAAAAAGAGGATGGTATGGTAGTGCCGCTTCATCGACGGACGATCTTGCCGGCGGTCTCGGGGGTCTCGCTGAGCAGCGACAGCTGTGCCCCGTCGAAGACGGCATATGTATAATAACGGATCCAGTCACCCAAATTGATATACCGGCTGCCGGTTTGGTCCAATAAAAGATCGATAGGCAAGTGGCGATGGCCGAAGATAAAATAATCGTGTCGTTGTTTCTTTAGCAGCTCGCGGCAGTAGATCACCAGCCATTCTTTGTCCTCGCCGAGGAATTCGGCGTCGGTGGCACCCGTCATTGCCCTGCTGCGGCGGCTAAGCCAGCCGGCGATCCCCACTCCCACAAGCGGCGGCAGGATACCGAACAGCCCCTGGCACAAGGGGTTCCGGAAGATCTTCTTCAGAAATTTATACCCGTGGTCGCCGGGTCCAAGGCCGTCCCCATGGCCGATATAAAAAGACTGGCCGTTGAATTCGAAGACCTGTGGTTCGTGATACACGGGGATGTTGAGTTCCTGCTCGAAATAGCCGCTCATCCACATGTCGTGGTTACCGGTAAAGAAACGAATGGGGATGCCCGAGTCCGTGAGTTCGGCCAGCTTGCCCAGGATGCGCGTATAGCCTTTGGGGACCACCGTGCGGTATTCGTACCAGAAATCGAAGAGGTCGCCGACGATGAAGATCATGGCGGCGTCGCCGCGGATGCGTTCCAGGAAGCGGGCGATGCGTCGCTCACGGGCCAAACTGGTCTGGTGATCTGGGGCACCCAGATGAAAGTCGGAGAGAAAATAGATTTTTTTTCCTGGCGGGATGTCCATGGGTGCAAATATATGCCGCGCCTGCGGGATGCCGGCTGTCTTAGTGTCTATCCACCAGGAAAAGATACACCTGTTTCGGTCCGTGCACGCAGACAACGAGGGTCTTCTCGATATCGGCGGTCCGGCTGGGCCCGGTGGCAAAGGACATCAGCGAGGGCAGCTGCTGGCCGTATTTTTCTTTCAGACCCACGAGGGCGTCGCGGATATCGTAGACCAGCTGATCGGTATACGCAACACAGAGATGTACCGGCGCATAGACGCTCGCCGTACGACCGCTGGCGTTAGCCGAGCTGAGGACGATAGTACCCGTGCGGGCAACGAGCGTCTCGCAGGTGGTGATGGCAGCATCGCTTTCGCCCAGGTCTTTATTGGTGAGCGTACCGCCGAGACCCTGGTCCTGTAAGGTCTTGCGCAGCTTCTCTTCCCTGCAAAAGATGTTCTTCCAGCCTTGGGTGGCGGTCAGGGCGTTGAGCTGACCGACCAGCTCCTTGTGATCGATGCAGAACACGAATTTCCCCTGCAGCTTGGCGAATTGCTCGGCAAATTCTATTTCGAGGTCCTGCTTCGATGGTTGAAAGACGGAGTGCGTGCCTTCGCTTTGAGGAAAAGGAATAGGCGTTGATTCACTCAACGCCTTCCTTATCTTTTTCAATATGTTTTCTTTCGCTGAAGAAACGTTCATGGCTTAGACTTACTTGACTTCTTCCGTAGCCGGAGGAACCACCACGGCCGGCGGCACTCCATTGCTTTGTTCGTGCTCGGATACATCCAGGGCACGTTTCTCTTCATACGGCCGCTTGCCGATGAGCGCTTCTACATCGCTTTGGAAGAGAACTTCTTTATCGAGCAGCGCTTCGGCCAGGAGCTTCACTTGCCTGTTCTTTTCCGTGAGCAGCTGCTTGGTGGCTTCATAGGCCTTATCGATGAGCTTCCGCACCTCTTCGTCGATGAGCTTGGAGGTCTCCTCGGAATAGGGCTTGGTAAAGGAATTCTCTACTTGCGGATCGTAAAAGCTGATATTACCCACCTTGTCGTTCATCCCATATACCGTTACCATCGAATAAGCGATACGGGTGATCTGCTGAAGATCGTTCTGGGCGCCGGTGGAGATCTTACCGAAGTTAAGCTCTTCGCTGGCGCGGCCGCCGAGGGTCATACAGATCTGATCGAACAGCTGGTCCGTATTATAAAGATATTGTTCCTTGGGGGTGTATTGAGCATAACCCAGCGCCGCAACGCCGCGAGGCACGATGGTTACCTTTAACAGGGGATATGCGTGCTCGAGATACCAGCCGCAAATAGCATGGCCGGCCTCATGATAGGCGATGATCCGCTTTTCGTCGGGGGAGATGATCTTGTTCTTCTTCTCCAGACCGCCGATGACCCGGTCTACCGCATCCTGGAAGTCTTCCATCTCTACCGTCTCTTTTCCCTTACGGGCGGCGATCAGCGCGGCCTCGTTGCAGACGTTGGCGATGTCCGCGCCGGCAAAACCGGGCGTTTGTTCGGCCAGCTTATGGATATCCAGCTTGCTGGAGATCTTGATGGGTTTCAGATGGACCTTGAAGATGGCTTCGCGGCCTTTCAAATCGGGTTTGTCAATGGAGATCTGGCGGTCGAAACGGCCGGGACGCAGCAGGGCAGTGTCCAGTACGTCGGGGCGGTTGGTGGCGGCCAGCACGATGATGCCGCTGTCGCCGCCGAAGCCGTCCATTTCCACAAGCAGCTGGTTGAGGGTGCTTTCCCTTTCGTCGTTGCTCATGATGGCGTTCTTACCACGGGCACGGCCGATGGCGTCGATCTCGTCGATGAAGATCACGCAGGGGGCCTTTTCCCGGGCTTGCTTGAACAGGTCGCGGACGCGGCTGGCGCCTACCCCTACAAACAGCTCCACGAAATCGGAACCGCTCATCGAGAAAAAGGGCACTTGTGCTTCCCCGGCCATGGCCTTGGCCAGCAAGGTCTTACCGGTTCCGGGAGGACCTACCA